>Ga0070741_10004538_pt1 | contig 32295 bp, 32 predicted proteins | sample Coa_R1_4_FD_66440 | JGI IMG/M metagenome (GOLD analysis project Ga0070741, IMG submission 66440) | Surface soil microbial communities from Centralia Pennsylvania, which are recovering from an underground coalmine fire - Coalmine... | ecosystem: Environmental > Terrestrial > Soil > Unclassified ... | reverse complement strand
AGCGATATCTGGTTCGCTCTGTTTTCAAGCTAATGAGAGAGCGATCTGAAAACCAAATCGTGGCCGAGAGACCCCCAGATCCTGCCGCTTGCGCGGCTGCGACTTGACATAGGAGCAACGGGATGTCCGAGCAGAACGCGGAGCTCGTGCGGGAAGGGGTCGCGGCGCTCAACGAGGCCTACCGGACCGGGGACGTGCAGGCTTGGCGGCGCCAGGTCGAGAAGGCCTTCGACCCCGACGTGGTGCTGGAGGCGGGCGAGGCCTTCACCGAGGGTGAGTGGCACGGTCATGAGGGAGCGGTCGGGTTCGTCGCGAACCAGATGGAGGTGCTCGAGGACATGTCGATTCAGGTCGACGAGTACGCCGACGTCGATGAGAACCGCATCCTCGTCGCGATCACGTTCGGGGGGCGCGCACGGCACACCGGCCTTCAGGTCGAGCTGCACCCGTTCCACGTCTTCAGCCTGCGTGACGGAAAGGTCCTGCGGTGGCAGATCTTCCAGGACCGCGGCCAAGCCCTTGAAGCCGCGGGCCTACCGGGGTAACTGACTACCCGTCGCGAAATCGTGCGCCCTCCCTAGGCCGAGCGTGCTTGCCGGCGGCGCCTGCGGCGGCGGGCCGGGCGGGGCCGGTCGCGCAGCCGCGGGTCGCCGGCTTGCCTGTCGCTGTCGTGCCGGCGAGCGCGGTGATCTGTCCTGCTCTCGGCATCGAACTCGCGATGCAGCCCCAGGTCAGCGGCGATCTTCCGCATCTCGCCCCGCTGATCGGGCAGGACGAAGCTGGCGGCGTTCCCGGAGGCGCCCGCCCGGCCGGTGCGGCCGGTCCGGTGCACGTAGGTGTCGCGGTCCTCGGGCGCGTCGAAGTTGATCACGTGGGTGATGTCCTCGACGTCGATCCCGCGGGAGGCGACATCCGTTGCGATCAGGGTGTCGCAGTCCCCCCGCTCGAAGCTGGCGAGGGCGCGGCGGCGCTGGCCCTGGGATTTGTTGCCGTGCATGGCGACGGCGCGCAGCTTGTGCCGGTCGAGCTTGCGAACCAGGCGGTCGGCGCCGCGCTTGGTGCGGACGAAGACCAGGGTCCGGCCGCGGCCGTCGTTGCGGAGCTCCTCGACCAGCGCCTCGACCTTGGCCTCGTGACGGAGGTGGATGAAGCGGTGCTCGATGTCGGCAGGCTTCCCTCCAAGCGGCTTGTGGACGTGCCGCCGTGGGGTCCGCGTGTAGGCGGAGGCCAGCTTGCCGGCCGCTCCCTCGAGGGTCGCCGAGAAGAAAAGCGTCTGGCGGTCTCTCGGCAGCTTGGCGACGATCCGGTCGATCGCCGGCCTGAAGCCGATGTCGAGCATCCGGTCGGCCTCGTCGAGAACCAGGAGACGGATGCTCCGGAGGTCGAGATGCCCGCGCTGCAGAAGGTCCTCGAGCCGGCCGGGCGTCGCGACGACGATGTGAGCGGCGGCGGCTTTCTTCGCCTGGCCGTGGATGCCCACGCCGCCGTAGACGGCGGCGACCTTCAGGGACCGGGAGCGGGCGATGGAGCGGAGCTCGTCGACGATCTGCTCGGCGAGCTCCCGGGTGGGGGCCAGGACGAGCGCCGCGGGGCGGCGCGCCTCCTCGCCGAGGCGATCCGTGATCGGGATGCCGAAGGCGAGCGTCTTGCCGGACCCGGTCGGTGACTGGACGAGGACGTCGTGCCCCGCCAGCACGTCCGCGATGCAGAGCTTCTGCACAGCGAAGGGCTCGGTGATGCCGCGCTCGGCGAGTGCGCCCACGATTGGGCTGGACACGCCGAGATCGGCGAATGATTCGGATGACATTTGGTGCAACTCCTTATGTGCGTTGGGGAGATCCTGTGACCCGCAACGCGCTTCGGAGCGCAGGGAGGAAACGGAACCTCTCGGGGACCCGGTTGGTCGACCCGATGCGACCACGGTAGCAGGGTCGCCCGGCGGTGCCGGCCGGTCGCCCGGCGAGCGGGTCGCTCAGACCCGAGGCGGGCTGTGGAGGCCTAGGCGGGCCCGGGCCTTGCGCACCGCGACGGCGGAGGTGCGACAGGCCTTGGCGATCTGGTTGTCCGGCCGCTCCGGATCGCGGCTGATCTCGAATGCGATCCGCGCCTGGGAGCGGATCCGAAGCCGGGTCTCGTTGGACGTCTCCTCGTCGATTCCCTCGAGCCCGGCCTCGCCGGCCAGGTCGCGCCGGCAGGCGAGGCAATAGAGGTGACCGCCCTGCCTGGCCCAGGTGGTCGGCAGGCGCGGACGCTTCACCTCCGGGGCGAAGCTCAAGGTCATCTCGCACCGCTCGCAGGTCCAGACGAGCGGCTGGGCGGCGTCGCCGCTCGAAGGCTCGGACTCCGTCATCGAAACCGCCTTCCTGACCCTCAGGGCTGGGTTCGCGCGCGGGACGAGGGAGGAGTGCCGACGAGCGAATGGCTCCAGATCAGTGTAGGGAGCGGGTCAGCGGGCAGTGGCGCTACGTCTGCGCGACCGGCGCGGGCGCCTCGCCGCCGTCCTCCGGCGTGACCAGGATCGCGCCCTCGCCGGTCGGGTAGGCCTCCTCGCCGTGGTGGATGGTGTCCATGCCCAGCGCCTCGTCGGGCTCCGGACCTCGCAGCGGCATCAGCGCCCCGAGCACCTTGAGCAGCACGAAGGTCGCGCCGAACGCGTACAGGGGAGTCGCCAGGGCGGCGAGCGCCTGGTCGCCGAGCTGACCGATGTGGCCGTAGAACCAGCCGTCAGAGACGCCGTTCCACGACTGCTGGGCCACGAATCCGATGAAGAGGATCCCGAGGAACCCGGCCAAGCCATGAGCGGCGAGGACGTCGAGTGTCTCGTCGACTCTGGTCCGCGGCCTGTAGACGATCAGGTAGTAGACCGGGAAAGTCCCGAGCACGCCGAGGACGAGAGCCCAGCCCGGGCTGATGAAGCCGCCCGCGGGCGTGATCAGGACGCAGCCCGCGACGATCGCGGTGGCGGCGCCGACCGCCGTCACCTTCTTGTCGCGGATCAGGTCGAGCATCATCCAGGTGAACAGCGTGGCGGCGGGGCAGAGCAGCGTGTTGGTGAACGCGAGCACGCTCGGCTCTCCGGTCCCGAAGCCGCTGCCCCCGTTGAACCCGAACCAGCCGAACCACAGCAGGCCGCCGCCGAGCAGCACCAGCAGGGAGTTGTGAGGCAGCAGCCCGATGCGCCCGTAGTCCTTGCGCGCCCCGATCACGATGGCCGCCGCGAAGGCGGAGAAGCCCGAGGCCATCTCGACCGCGACGCCGCCCGCGAAGTCGAGGGTGCCGCCCGACATCAGCCAGCCGTTGCCGAAGCCCCAGTGGGCCAGGACGGGGTAGACGAGCACCGACCAGAGCGCGGCGAACACCATCCAGGCCCGGAAGCGCATCCGCTCGACGACGGCCCCGGCGATCAGCGCCACGGTGATGATGCAGAAGGTCGCCTGGAAGGCGAAGAAGACCAGCTCCGGGATCTTCGTGCCGGTGCGCGGGGCGAAGGTGACGTCGTGCAGGGCGACCCGGTGGAGCCCGCCGATCAGGTCACCGCTGCCGTCGAAGGCCAGCGAGTAGCCGATCAGCGCCCAGGTGAGCCCCGCGATCCCGATCGCGCTGACGCACATCATGAAGGTGTTGAGGGCGTTCTTCGCCCGCACCAGGCCGGCGTAGAACAGCCCGAGCGCGATCGTCATCATCAGCACCAGGGCGGTGGCGGCGAGCATCCATGCGGTGTCGCCGGTGTCGATTCCGGTGACCTGGGCGAGGGGCAGCGCCGGCATCAGGCACCCACCGGGGTGACGGCGGCCTCATCGGTCTCGCCGGTCCGGATGCGCACCGCGCGCTCGACGGGGACGACGAAGATCTTGCCGTCGCCGACCTCGCCGGTGCGGGCGCCGTCGCAGATCGCCTGGATCGTCGGCTCGACGAAGTTGTCGGAGACGCCGATCTCGAAGCGGACCTTGTCGTTCATGTCCACCTTGACCGTGGTGCCTCGGTAGGTCTCGACCCGGTCGAGCTCACCGCCGTGTCCCTGCACCCTGCTCATCGAGATGCCCCTCACCTCGGCCCTGTAGAGGGCCTCCAGGACGTCGTTGGCCTTCTCCGGTCGGACGATGCCGATCACGAGCTTCATCGCTGCACACCCCTCTCTCAGACGAAACCGCAGACTCAGCGGCTGCGAAGGGCGAGAACCTATCGACGATCAGCGACAGATGCCTCGACTGCGGCGATAGGCTCGCGCCGTGGCCCGTCCGGTGACAGGCGAGGAGCTGAGGGAGATCCAGCGGCCGCTCAAGGAGCGATACCGCGAGGACCCCGCGGCCGCCCGGATCACGCTCGAGGCCCACGGGACCCTCGAGGATGGGATCGCCTGCTCGGTACAGACCGGCAGAGCGCTGGTCGAGGCCGGGCTGCACCCGGGCACCGGGGGTGACGGGGCGCTCGCCTGCTCGGGCGACATGCTGCTCCAGGCGCTGGTCGCCTGCGCCGGGGTGACGTTGCGCTCGGTCGCCACGGCGATGGGCATCTCCGTCAGCGGATCCGTCCGGGCCGAGGGCGACCTCGACTGGCGGGGCACGATGGGGATCGACCGGGAGACCCCCGTCGGGTTCGAGGACATCCGGCTGCGCTTCCAGATCGAGAGCGACGCAGCCGAGGACGAGATCGAGCAGCTGGTCGAGAAGACCGAGCGCTACTGCGTCGTCCTCCAGACGCTCGCCGGCTCCCCGCGCCTCTCGGTCTCCCTCGAGCGAAGCTGAGGTGGCGGCAGCCGAGCGCGAGCGGCGCATCCTGGAGCGGATCCGCCGGGTCCCGCCCGGATTCGTCACCACCTACGGCGACCTTTCGCCCGGAGCGCCCCGCTTCACGGGCCAGGTGCTCTCTCGTTGCAACGACCCGACCGTGCCCTGGCAGCGGGTGGTTCGCGCCGACGGCTCGCTCGCCAAGGGAGAGCGCCAGCGGAGGCTGCTCGAGGCGGAGGGCGTCCCCTTCCGCGGCGGGCGGGTGGACATGGACGCCGCCTGGATGCCGGCCGACGCCGCCGCTTGACGCACGCGCAATAGGTGGGAGGCTGTGACCGTGGCCTCGACCGCCGTCCTCACTCCCAGCGACCGCGAAGCGGCCGGGAAGGCGGCGAGGACGAGCGTCCCCCGCTCGAGCCACGCGGCCTGGCAGCCGGACGCGGAGCGGCCGGACCCGGTCGAGACGCTCGCGCGACAGGACGCCACGCGGGTCTCCGAGCTCGTCCCGATCCGCCACGGGCGGATGCTCGCGTCGCCGCTCTCGTTCTACCGGGGGGCCGCGGCGATCATGGCGGCCGATCTCGGGGCGATGCCGCGGTCAGGTCTCGAGGCCCAGCTCTGCGGCGATGCGCACCTCTCGAACTTCGGTCTCTTCGCGGCTCCGGACCGGCGGCTGATCTTCGACATCAACGACTTCGACGAGACGCACCCGGGGCCGTTCGAGTGGGACGTGAAGCGGCTGGCGGCGAGCTTCTGCGTTGCGGGGCGCGATCGCGGCTTCAAGCGGAAGGAGCGCCGGGAGATCGTCGCCACCGCCGCCCGTGAGTACCGACAGGAGATGCGGCGCCTCGCTGAGGCCCGCGGCATCGACGTCTGGTATGAGCGGCTCGACGTCGACGCGCTCGAGCGGTACCGCTCCCAGGTGAGCAAGAAGGCGGCGAAGGGCTTCGACAAGGCGAAGGCCAAGGCCGAGAGCAAGGACAGCCTCCGCGCGCTCGCCAAGCTCACGCGCCGGGACAACGGTCGCATTCGGATCGTCGGCGACCCGCCGCTGATCGTGCCGATCGAGGACGTGATGAAGAAGAGCGGGCGAGAGGACCTCGAGACCGAGTTGATCGAGCTCATCGACCGGTATCGCGAGACCCTGCAGCCTCACGTCCGGCAGCTGGTGAACAGCTACCGCTACGTCCACGCCGCCCAGAAGGTGGTCGGCGTGGGCAGCGTGGGCACGCGCTGCTGGATCCTGCTGCTGCTGGGCCGTGACGCGAGCGACCCGCTCTTCCTGCAGGCGAAGGAGGCGGGGCCCTCGGTGCTCGCCCCGTATGCCGGGGGTGGCCGGTACAGGCACCAGGGCCGCCGAGTCGTCGAGGGCCAGCGGCTCATGCAGGCAGCCAGCGACATGCTGCTCGGCTGGCTGACCGTGGAGGAGGGGATCGACGGCGGCCAGCGCGACTTCTACGTCAGGCAGCTCTGGGACGGCAAAGGATCGGCCGAGATCGAGATGATGACCCCGTCCACGATGGGCCTGTACGCGCGGCTCTGCGGCTGGACCATGGCGCGCGCCCACGCCAGAGCGGGCGATCGGATCGCGATCGCCTCCTATCTCGGCCGGGGCGACTCGTTCGACGATGCCATGACCGGCTTTGCGGAGTTCTACGCGGAGCAGAACGAGCGGGACTACGAGGCCTTCTCAGCCGCGGCGGAGTCGGGCCGCCTCGAGGTGACGCGGGACATCTGAGTCGCGCGCGGCAGACGCCGCCCAGGGGCAGGAAGCGGGGCTGCGCCCCTGAAAAACGGGACCCGGAGTCCCACGATGATCGTCGACTGCGCCCACTACAAGGACGGCGCGCGCCAGCATGAGAAGGCGCTCAGCCCCGAGCAGGCCGCCGGGATCCGGCAGCGCGCAGCCGAGGGGGAGTTCGTCTGGATCGGCATCCACGAGCCCGAGGTCAACGACCTCGACCACCTCGCCGAGCTCTTCGGCCTGCATGAGCTCGCGGTCGAGGACGCCCACTCCGCCCACCAGCGGCCGAAGATCGAGGAGTACGGCGACGACAGCTTCATCGTGCTGCGAACAGCCCACTACCACGAGGACCGCGAGGAGGTCCACTTCGGCGAGATCCACATCTTCGCCGGCGCGGGCTACGTGATCACCGTGCGCCACGGTCCCGGCAGCGAGCTTGCGACCGCGCGCCAGCGGCTCGAGAAGCGGCCCGATCTGCTCCAGCTCGGGGCCGCCTCGGCGGTCTGGTCGGTGGTCGACAAGGTCGTCGATGACTACATCCCCGTGGCCGAGGCGATCGAGGACGACATCGAGGAGGTCGAGAAGGACGTCTTCGACGACGATGTCCCCGCCCCGACGGCCCGCATCTACGGCCTGAAGCGCGAGGTGATCGAGTTCCACCGAGCGGTCGGACCGCTGTTGGGCCCGCTCGGGGCGCTCGAGGAGGGAGCCTACGAGCGGATCCCCGAGGAGCTGCGGCGCTTCTTCCGCGACGTCGCGGACCACGCCCGGCGGGTCGACGAGCAGGTCAACTCACAGCGCGAGCTGCTGACGAGCGTGCTCGAGGCCAACCTCGCGCTGGTCAGCGTCAACCAGAACGAGGTCGTCAAGAAGATCTCGGCCGTCTTCGGGATCATCGCCGTCCCGACGTTCATCGCCTCCGTCTACGGCATGAACTTCGACCACATGCCTGAGCTCCACTGGCGGTTCGGCTACCCGCTCTGCCTCGGGGTCATGGCGCTCACGGTCGTGGCGCTGGTGGCCTTCTTCAGGCGGATCGAGTGGCTCTGATGCGAGGGTGCGCGCGAGCGCAACCCCTATCGTGAAGCTGTGCTCGTAGCTCACGTCGGCGGGCCGGTTTTCGAGCCGCTGCAGGTAGCCGCTCTGACGGCGGCCGCGCTCGCGTACACGGCTCGCACCATGACGCTCTCCCGCGAGCGTCGCCCCGTTCCGACCTGGCGCATCGTCTGCTTCGCCTCCAGCCTCTTCCTGATCGCGGTCGCGTTCGTCTCGCCGCTGGGCCGAATCAACGACGAGCTCGTCTTCGCGCACATGGCCCAGCACCTCCTGATGGGCGACGTCGGGGCGCTGCTCATCGTGCTCGGGCTGACCGGCCCGCTGCTCCAGCCGCTTCTGGCCAACCGCTGGCTCGCCTGGCTGCGGTACCTCGCGCATCCGGTGGTCGCCCTGCCGCTCTGGGCGGCCGACCTCTACGTCTGGCACGTACCCCTGCTCTACGAGGCGGCGACCAACCACAGCGCGATCCACGCGCTCCAGCACTCCTGCTTCATCGGCTTCGGGGTCCTGATGTGGATGCCGCTGGTCGGGCCGCTGCCCAAGCCGGCCTGGTTCGGGATTCCGGCGAAGATCGGCTACCTGATCGGGGTCCGCTTCATCGGGATCGTGCTCGGCAACGTCTTCATGTGGTCGAACTCGGTTTTCTATCCGGACTACGCGGGGGGCGAGGCGAAGTGGCACATCTCGGCGGTCACCGACCAGTCGATCGCCGGCGTGATCATGATGGTCGAGGGTGGCTTCGTCACGCTGGGTGTGCTCGCCTGGCTCTTCCTGGAATGGGCGCAGCAGGACACCGAGCGCCAGCGGCTGCTCGACCTCGCCGAGCAGCAAGGAGTGCCCTTGAGCGATGCGCGCGCTGCGCGCGCGGCCGCCGCCGGGCAGGGCGCGCGACTGGAGGAGCGGATCAAGACGGAGGGCCCGACCTGAGCCGCTCCCAGGCCCGCTTCGCGCTCCAGGCGCCGAGCGCCGCCAGGGAGAGCCCGAGGTCGATCGAGAAGGAGAGCAGCCGGCCGGGCGCGCCGGTGTAGAGCCAGGCGCCGAGCCGCTCGCCGGTCCCGGCCTCTAAGGTGGGCTCCTCCATGGAGACGACCGTAAAGGAGCTGCCCGACTCGCGCGTCCGCGTCGACGTGGACGTGGACCCGCAGGACGTCGAGGGCAGCATCAAGCGCACGGCGCAGCAGCTCGGCAAGGACATGAAGCTGCCCGGCTTCCGCAAGGGCAAGGTGCCGGCCGAGATGGTCGTGCAGCGCCTGGGGCGCCAGGCGGTCCTGACGCAGGCGCTCGAGTCCTCGCTGGGCGACTGGTACGAGCGCGCGATGGTCGAATCCGGGGTCAACCCGGTCGGGGACCCGAAGCTCGACCTCTCGGACCTGCCCGAGGAGGGCAAGCCCCTGCGGTTCTCGATCGAGGTTGCGGTGCGCCCGAAGGCGGAGCTCGGCACCTACAAGGGACTCGAGGTGGGCCGGGAGGAGCCCGAGGTCCCGCAGGAGGCGGTCGAGACCGAGATCGGACGTCTGCGCGAGGGCTTCGCGCGCCTCAACCCGGTCGACCGCGAGGGCCAGGCGGGCGACGTGCTCCTGATCGACTACGAGGGCCGCATCGACGGGGAGCCGTTCGAGGGCGGGGCCGCCAAGGACTACCTCCTCGAGCTCGGCGAGGGGCGGGTCCTGCCCGAGCTCGAGCAGGGGCTCGAGGGCGCCAAGCCGGGCGAGCAGCGCCAGGTGACCGTCAATTTCCCGGACGACTACCCGGGCGAGGAGGTGGCCGGCAAGAGCGCAGAGTTCACCGTCGACGTCAAGGAGGTCCGAGAGAAGGAGCTGCCCGAGCTGAACGACGACTTCGCGGCCGAGGCCTCCGAGTTCGAGACGCTCGAGGAGCTGCGCGAGCACATCTCCGGGCAGATCCGGGAGATCCTCGAGCGCCAGATCGCGGAGCGCTTCCGCGAGTCCGCGCTCGATGCGGCGGTCGCGAACGCGACCGTCGAGCTGCCGGAGCCGGTGGTGAAGGCGCGGGCCGAGGAGATGTGGGCGAGGGTGGAGCGCTCGCTCCGCCGCCAGGGGATGGATCCCGAGAGCTACCTGCAGGTCCAGGGAAAGACCCGCGACGAGATGGTCGAGCAGGCGCGGCCGGAGGCCGAGCAGGCGCTCCGGCGCGAGGCGGTGCTCGAGGCGGTTGCGGAGGCCGAGGGCATCGAGATCTCCGAGGAGGACGAGCTCGAGGCGCTCCAGATCCCCCCGGGCCACGAGGATCACGGCCACGACGAGCCGGAGGTGGCGTTGCGGAAGATCCGCGAGTCCGGCCGCGAGGAGCTGCTGCGGGAGGACCTGCGGATGCGCCGCGCCCTCGAGCTGATCGCCGAGGAGGCGAAGCCGATCCCGCTCGATCAGGCGAAGGCCCGTGAGGAGATCTGGACCCCGGAGCAGGAGCGCGCGGAGAGGGGCGGCCTCTGGACGCCCGGGTCCGACTAGATCCCGAGCGAAGTCTGCCGCGCCGGGTAGGTGATCCGGCCACCGTCCACCACCGCGAAGTCCGTGAGCTCGTGCCGCTCGACGCGGCCGTTCGAGCCGAGGTGGAGCACGCGCCAGCCACGGACCGTCAGGACATCGGCGACCAGGCGGCGGTGGCAGCGCACCCAGAGGGCCTCGGCGCACATGATCGCCGTGCGCTGCTCGCGGCCCATCTCCTCGAGCGTCGCCAGTCCCTCGGAGAACTCATCGGTCGCCAGGTGATCGGCGTAGCCGCGGAACTGGTCCACCTCCCAGGCGCCGTTCGGTGAGCCGGCTGCCGGCTGCCGGCGGCCGCCGAGGGATTCGCCGAGCCAGCGGTAGTCGATCCCCGCCTCCAGCAGGACCGCCGCGAGCATCGTCCTCTCGAACTGGGGGTGGCGGCGGGAGCCTGGATGGCGCCGGACGTCCGCGATCGACTCGACGCCCGCGCCGCGCAGCAGCTCGACGAACTCCTGTTCCTCATGCGTCGAGTGGCCGACGGTGAGGATCTCGGGCTCCCGTGCCACCGCTCGATTCTCCTCCGTCCGGGTGGGCGGGGCAGGAGCAGGGCGCTCGCTAGTATCACGCCCCCATGAGTCCCCTGGTCCCCATGGTGGTCGAGCAGACGTCCCGCGGCGAGCGGGCGTTCGACATCTACTCGCGGCTGCTCAACGAGCGGATCATCTTCCTCGGCACCCCGGTGACCGAGGACATCGCGAACCTGATCGTCGCCCAGCTCATCCACCTCGAGTCCGAGGATCCGGACAAGGACGTCTCGATCTACATCAACTCGCCGGGCGGTTCGGTCTATGCCGGCCTCGCCATCTACGACGCGATGCAGTTCATCAAGCCGGACGTGCAGACGATCTGCGTGGGCGTCGCGATGAGCATGGGCGCCCTGCTCCTCGCCGGCGGCGCCGCGGACAAGCGGATGGCGCTGCCGAACTCCAAGATCCTCATCCATCAGGTCTCCGGCGGCTTCTCGGGCCAGGCGACCGACATCGAGATCCACGCCAAGGAGATCATCGACGTCCGCCGCCGCCTCGACGAGATCATCGCCAAGCACACCGGGCAGCCGCTCGACAAGGTGGCGAAGGACACGGAGCGGGACTACTTCATGAGCGCGGAAGAGGCGAAGGAGTACAAGATCGTCGACCGCGTGATCGAGCACCGCTAGCTTCGGCTCGTTTGGGGTCCTCCGGCCCGTTCAGGGGCCCGAACCTTCCCTCTGCTCTCTGCATCGCGGTCCTGATCGCGCTGGCGGGCCTCCTTTCGTTGCCCGCCGGCGCCGCCGCCGGCGATGCGGTCGTGCAGCGCGCCTCCGTGTCGCCGACGCGGGGGTTCGTCGACTCGGCCGAAGGCGTCCGCGTCGAGTTCCGGCTCGCCGGCACCTCGCCGGCCGATGTCACGATCGCCGTCTCCGGATCAAGCGGGCGGGTTCGGACGATCGACGTCCCCGGGGTCGAGCCGGGCGCGGACAGGACCGCGAGGTGGGATGGCCTCAGCGACGGCGGCCGACTGGTCCCCGACGGGACCTACCGGATCGCTGTCACCGTCGCGGGCGGCAGCCGGAGGGACGCGGGCACGGTGGAGCTCCACCGCAACCTCTTCCCGGTCCGCGGCCCGCACGGCACCCGGGGCCCGGTCGGCGAGTTCAACGCCCCGCGGGACGGCGGCCGCCGCCACAAGGGCTTCGACGTCACGGCCCGTTGCGGCACCCCGCTCGCCGCGGCGGTGAGCGGGACGGTCACGCAGCGGGCTTACGACCGGCGTCTCGACGGGAACTTCATCGTCATCAAGCAGCTCGGCGCCCCCCGCCAGTACCTCTACGCCCACCTGATCCATCCGTCCCCCTTCCAGGAGGGGGACTTCGTCCACGTCGGCCAGATCGTCGGCCACGTCGGCAGAACCGGCAACGCGCGGACGGTCGGCTGCCACCTCCATTTCGAGCTCCACCTGCACGGGAGGCCGATCAACCCGGCGCCCTACCTGCGCGCCTGGGACCGGTTCAGCTAGTCACGGCTGCGGAGCAGCGCCCAGACGTCGCCGACCGGCCCGAGGTGCCGCAGCTTGTCCGGGTTGACGATCGAGCTGATGCCCTGGATCTTGCCGTCGGCGATGTCGAGGGCCATCGCCCCGATCACGGCGCCGTCCGACTCCGTGTAGATCGCCCCGGGCTGACCGTTGACCTCGGCCCGTCGCAGCTTGAGGCCAGGGATCCGCTCGCCCTGGCGCATCCAGTTGCGCAGCGCCCGCGCCACGCGGTCTCGGCCGTGGAGCGCCCGGGCAAGCGCCGGCGCCTTGCCGCCCCCGTCTCCCTTCAGGACCACGTCCTCGGAGAGCAGCTCCTCCAGCGCCGCGAGGTCGCCCTCCTCGGCCGCGGCAAAGAAGCGGGCTGTCAGCTCCTCGCGCTTCCTCTTGGACGCCTCGAAACGCGGCCTGCCCTCGTCGACGTTCCGGCGCGCGCGCACGGCGAGCTGGCGAGCGTTGTCCTCGCTCTTGCCGATGATCTCGGCGATCTCGGCGTAGTCGTAGTCGAAGACGTCGTGCAGCAGCAGGGCCGCCCGCTGCTCCGGCGAGAGGCTTTCGAGCAGGACGAGGAAGGCGAGCGAGAGCGAGTCGGCCATCTCGGCCTGGCGCTCCGGGTCCTCGCGCGTATCGAGGACGATCGGCTCGGGAAGCCACTCGCCGACGTAGGTCTCGCGGCGAGCGCGGGCGGAGCGAAGCTCGTCGATCGCCAGGCGGGTGGTGACGGTGGCGACGTAGGCCCGCGGCGACTCGATCCGCTCGCCCTCCTCCAGGGCTTTGCTGACCTGCAGAAGCGCCTCCTGCACGACGTCCTCGGCCTCCGCGACGCTGCCGAGCATCCGGTAGGCGATCGCGAAGGCGCGGGGGCGCAACTCCTCGAGCAGCTGATCGTTCGACTCCTTCATGCGGACAGCTCCGCCAGACCCTCCCGCCAGCTCGGGTAGCGGGGCCGCCAGCCGAGCTCCCGCTTGGCCTTCTCGTTCGACGCTCCGCGCACCTCGGTCATCATGACCACTGTCACCTCCCCGCCGAGGAGCCGTCCGAGCCAGCGGGGGACGTGGCGCGGGGGCTTGGCGCCGACGGCCTTCGCGATGCCCGGCAGGAATTCCCTCACCGCCTCGGGGCTGTCGTCGACGATGTTGTAGATGCCGCGACTGCCGCTCTCGATCGCGGCAACCGTCGCCTCGGCCGCGTCGTCGATCCGTACGAACGACCAGATGCCCTGTCCGCTCCCGACCACCGGGAAGCGTCGCTTCCGGAGCAGCTCGACGACCTCACCGCCGTCCCACAAAGAGGTGCCGGGGCCGTAGAAGCCGCCGTAGCGGAGGACGATGCCCTCCGTCCAGTCGGCACCCGTGACCTTCTCCTCGAGGTAGCGGATCGCCCGATGGGTCTCGCTCATCCCCCGCACGGGGGCGGGGTCGAGGGGGTCGTCCTCGGTCTTTGCCGCGCCGTCCGTGCGGGCATAGGGCCAGCCCGCGTAGCTCTGGGCGACGAACCGCTTGACCCCGACCGCCCGACCCGCCGCGAGCAGATGGTCGGTCGCCTCCGTCCGCAGCCGGTTGGTGAGTCCGAAATAGCGGTCCCAGTGGCGCAGGTCGGGGGATCCGGACAGCGCCGTCAGCTCGTGGACGATCACGTCCGGATTCGCATCCGCAACCGCCTTCGCCACCTGCTCCGGATCGAGCGCGTCGGCGACCACCGGCGTCGCCCCAAGCTCCTCGACCACCGCCGCCTTGGCCTCGGTCCGGGTCATGCCGGTCACATCGTGGCCCGCTCCGGCCAGGCGGGGGAGAAGCTGCTTGCCGAGCGCCCCTGCGGCGCCCGCGACGAAGATCCTCATGACTGCCTCCTTTCCTCGTTCTGTAGGCAGGGACGAGGTAGGGGCATCTCCAGTGACAGCCGGCCTACCGAGAAGCGGGGAACAGGCGGATACGCCTGGCGCCGATGTAACGGCGGAAGGAAACCGGCTGCTCGCGGCGTAACGAGAATCCGTCAGGCCGAGGCCGGCGGGCGTCTAAGCTTCGAGCGAGGAAGGAGCCGGCCGGGCGAACCGAGCCGAAGGAGCTTTCCGCTGGCACGTCCCACCGAATCCAACGAGCAACTCCTCTGCAGCTTCTGCGGCAAGTCGCAGCGCCAGGTCAAGAAGCTGATCGCCGGCCCGGGCGTCTACATCTGCGACGAGTGCATCGACCTCTGCAACGAGATCATCGACGAGGAGCTCACCGCTCCTCCGACCTTCGAGCTCGAGAACCTCCCGAAGCCGCGCGAGATCTACGACGTCCTCAACGAGTACGTGGTCGGCCAGGAGGGGGCGAAGCGCGCTCTTTCCGTCGCCGTCTACAACCACTACAAGCGCGTCCAGATGTCCTCCAACGGGGACGACGGCGAGATCGAGCTCCAGAAGTCGAACATCCTGCTGCTCGGCCCGACCGGCTGCGGCAAGACGCTGCTCGCGCAGACGCTGGCCAAGATCCTCAACGTGCCCTTCGCGATCGCCGACGCCACGGCGCTGACGGAGGCCGGCTACGTCGGCGAGGACGTCGAGAACATCCTGCTCAAGCTGATCCAGGCCGCCGACTTCGACGTGAAGAAGGCGGAGACGGGGATCATCTACATCGACGAGATCGACAAGATCGCCCGCAAGGCCGACAACCCGTCGATCACCCGCGACGTCTCCGGCGAGGGCGTCCAGCAGGCGCTCCTCAAGATCCTCGAGGGGACCACGGCCTCGGTCCCGCCGCAGGGAGGGCGCAAGCACCCTCACCAGGAGTTCCTGACGATCGACACATCGAACGTGCTCTTCGTCTGCGGCGGGTCCTTCGGCGAGCTCGACAAGGTGATCGAGAAGCGAATCGGCAACCATGGCGTCGGCTTCGGCGCTGAGATCACCTCGGCGGCGGAGAAGGACACCGGCGAGTACTTCGAGCAGGTGCTGCCCGAGGACCTGATGGAGTACGGGCTGATCCCCGAGTTCATCGGCAGGCTTCCGGTCGTCTCGGCGATCCATCAGCTGACTCGGGAGGACCTGATCACGATCCTGACCGAGCCGCGAAACGCCCTCGTCCGCCAGTTCAAGCGCTTCTTCCAGTTCGACGACATCGAGCTCGTCTTCGCGCCCGACTCGCTCGGCGCGATCGCCGACAAGGCCCTGGAGCGGGAGACCGGCGCCCGCGGGCTGCGCTCGATCCTCGAGGAGACGCTGCTCGACGTGCAGTTCGAGCTGCCCTCGCGCGGCGACGTCTCGAAGTGCGTCGTCACCCGCGAGACGATCGAGAAGGGCCAGCGCCCGATGCTGGTCACGGACTCGACCGGCGAGCACGAGCTCGTCCTCGAGGACCCGGCGCTCGGCGAGAAGACCGCCTAGCTCGCCGGACTCTCCGCACGCAGCCACAACGCCCGCAGCGACGTTGCGAGGCGCTTCGGCTCGATTCGATGCGGCGGATCGAAGTGGTGGCGGTCCTCGAAGACTTCGAGCGTGAAGTCGCTGAAGATCCCTGCAAGGCGGTCAGCCATATCTTCGTAGTAGTCGGGATTGCTCAGGCCGCCGAGCGCGAAGTAAACCGGTTGCTCGAAGCCACGCAAAGCCTTGACGTCCAACTCCCCCGATGCGAACGCGTTGATGAAGGCCTTGAGGCCGGCCGGCCGCGAGGACATCCACGGCGGGGGCGGCCCCGGTGGCGGGGGCGGCGCCTCGACCCCCGGCCTCAGTTGCTTGCCGATGAACGCGGGCATCATCTCGTCGGGCGGCAGCTCGGCGATCAGACGGAAGTCGGCCCAAACCGCCTCCTCCTCCGGGCTCAGGTCTTCCTTTCCGGCCCAAGCCGGCTCGAGCAACGCCAGGCTCTTGAGCCGATCCGGGTGCGCCGCCGCGAACGCCAGGCTGGAGGCTCCACCGGCCGAATAGCCGACCAAGTGGAAGCGACCGAACCCGGCTTCCTCGGCGCATTGCAGGATCCCGGCGACTTCGACGTCGAGCGTGAAACCCGGCGGGGGCCGCTCGCCCCCGTATACCTCCAACTCTTTGGCCACCGCGTGAACGCCGTCTCCAAGCTCGCTGAGCAGGGCCTCGTATGCGAGTGACGCCGGGAGCACCCCTCCCGGCAGCATCACCACTTCAGGGCGGTGCTCGTCGATTCGCAAGGCAGCCGGAAGTTAGCGCTCGGAAGGACCAGCCAGCGGCCACAAGGCCGCTTTCCGGTGGTGAAGCCGCTCCCTGCCCTAGGGGGCTGCGGCGAACAGCGTCCACTCGTCCGGGACGCCCTTGAGCGCGTGACTGCCGCGTTCGTCGAATCCGATCTCCGATCCCGCGACGAGGTCCTTGACGGTGCTGGTGACGAGAACCTCGCTCGGGCCGGCCAGCGCACCGACACGCGCCGCGATGTGGACCGCGATCCCGCCGACGTCGTCGTCCATCACCTCGACTTCGCCCGAGTGGATCCCGACACGCTCCTCGAGCCCGAGCGAGCGGGCGGTCTCGGCGATCGCGTGCCCGCATCGGATCGCGCGGGCCGGCCCGTCGAAGGTCGCCAGCGAGCCGTCGCCCAGCGTCTTCACCTCTCGCCCGCGGAACCGCTCCAGGTCCTTCCGGACAGCCGTCTGATGAGCCTCGAGCAGGTCGCGCCAGCGGGCGTCGCCGAGCTCGGCGGCCCGCTCCGTGGAGCGGCAGATATCGGTGAACATGACGGTCGCGAGCACGCGGTCCGGCTCCGCGGCCGACCGGGCACCGGTCAGGAACTCCTGCACCTCGCCGATCACGGCCTCCGAGTCTCCGGCCCAGGGCAGGTGGTCGATGCCCTCGAGCTCCACGTAGCGGGCCCCGGGGATCCTCTCCGCCAGGTCCTTGCCCGCCCTCCAGTTGACGACCCGGTCGCCCCGCCGGTGGGTGACCAGGGTCGGGACGTGGATCGCGGGGAGGATGTCCCGAACGTCCGTGGCCAGGAACATCTCGAAGATCTGCTGGATCATCGCCGGGCTCGCGGCGTAGCGCTCCAGCCGCGCGGTGAGCTCGACCGCCCGGGGATCGTGGGAGAAGCTCGGCGCGAACATCTCGACCAGGCCGGTCGCGTCTCGTCCCCAGTAGGGGGCGATGAACTCCTCGGCGGACTCGCGAAGAGCCTCCGCGGGGGAGGCCCAGGGATAGTCGGGTGCCTCGGTGGTGCGCGCCATCGCGCCGTGCAGCACCAGGGCGGTGACGCGCTCGGGATGGGTCGCCGCGAACAGCGCGCTCATCGGCCCGCCCTCGGAGACGCCGAAGAGGGCGGCTCGCTCCGACTCGGCGGCGTCCATCACCGCCCGCACGTCGTCGATCCGCTGCTCCAGCGTGGGCACCTCGGTGACCGGATCCGAAAGCCCGGTGCCGCGCTTGTCGAAGAGAAGCAGACGGGAGAAGCTGGCCAGCCGCTCGCAGAAGCGAGCGAAGGGAGCTCCCTCCCACTGCATCTCGATATGGGTGGCGAACCCCGGCACCAGCACCAGGTCGCGAGGCCCGTCGCCGACGACCTGGTAGGCGATCGAGACGTCGCCGGACTTGGCGTACTGAGTCGGGGGCGCGCTCATGAGCTTCGTGCGACCAGTCGAACCTACCTTTTATCCTGGTGTCCATGAGCACGCGCTCGTCCCGCGAGCCAGTCGAGACCGTCAGGCACCAGCTCCGGCCGCTGTTCGACCAGGTCGTGATCAAGGAGCTCGACCAGGACCGCATGCGCCGGTCCGGCCTCGTCGTGCCGAAGGGAATGGATGAGCCCCCGCCCCAGCAGGGGATCGTGCTGGCCGTGGGCCCGGGCCTCGACTGGTGGGAGAGCGCGGGCGTGGACATGCCGGTCCAGCCCGGGGATCACGTCGTCTTCCCGTCATCGGCCGGCGTCTGGGTCGAGATCGACGAGGAGCGGCTGCTGGTCACCCGGGTCGGCGAGATCCTCGGCGTGCTCGAGTCGCTCGAGACCGAGCAGCCCGACACCTAGCCGTCCCTCGGGGCGCAACTAACATCGCCGCCGTGGACGTGGAGCGGCGCCGGACACTGGAGGCGACGACGCGCTGGGACCCCGGCGCGGTCGAGCGGCGCGTCTTCGGACGCTGGATGGAGGGCGGCTGGTTTCACCCGCCCGCCGAGGGCTCGGCGGCGGACAACTTCTCGATCGCGATCCCCCCGCCGAACGTCACCGGGGCGCTCCACATGGGCCACGCGCTCAACGGCACCGTCCAGGACGCCCTGATCCGGCTCAACCGCATGCGCGGCCGCAACACGATCTGGATCCTCGGCACCGACCACGCCGGGATCGCGACCCAGGCCGTCGTCGAGAAGGAGCTCGCGAACGAGGGAACCTCCCGCGATCAGCTCGGACGCGAGGCGTTCACCGAGCGGGTCTGGGCGTGGAAGGAGCGATACGGCTCGACGATCGTCGAGCAGTACCAGCGGCTGGGCGCCTCCTGCGACTACGACCGGGAGCGCTTCACGCTCGACGAGGGCTATGTCCGCGCCGTCTATCGCGTCTTCGCCGAGCTCTACCGGAAGGGGTGGATCTACCGGGACAACTACATGGTCAACTGGGATCCCGGCACCGGCTCGGCGATCTCCGACCTCGAGGTCGAGAACCGGGAGGTGACCGACACGCTGTATGAGATCGCCTATCCGCTGGAGGACGGCGGCGAGCTGGTCGTCGCGACGGTTCGGCCGGAGACGATGCTGGCGGACACCGCGGTGGCGGTGAACCCGAAGGATGAGCGCTACCGGGACCTGGTCGGCAGGCACGCCATCCTGCCGTTGGTCGAGCGCCGCCTGCCGGTGATCGCCGAGGGGCACGTGGATCCGGAGTTCGGGACGGGCGCGCTCAAGATCACACCCGGCCACGATCCGAACGACTTCGAGATCGGCCGGGCGAACGACCTGCCGGAGATCAGCGTGATCGGCCAGGACGGCAGGATCACCGACGAGGCGCCCGAGCGCTTCCGCGGCATGACCGCGGCCGAGGCGCAGGGGGCGGTCGTGGCGGAGCTCCGCGAGCAGGGGTTGATCCGCGGCGAGGAGCCCTACACGCACTCGGTCCCCTTCTCGCATCGATCCGGCGAGCGGATCGAGCCGCTGATCTCGCTCCAGTGGTTCTGCCGGATGGACGAGATGGCGAAGCCCGCGATCGATGCCGTCAACGACGGCCGGATCCGCTTCGTCCCGCACGACCCGCACACCAAGGTCTATCTCGACTGGATGGAGCGGATCCGGCCCTGGTGCATCTCGCGCCAGCTCTGGTGGGGCCACCGGCTGCCCGTCTGGTACCGCGGCGAGGAGACCTATGTCGGCGAGCAGCCTCCGGAGGGCGAGGGGTGGGAGCAGGACTCGGACGTGCTCGACACGTGGTTCAGCTCGGCGCTCTGGCCCTACGCGACGCTCGGCTGGCCGGACGCCGACGCCCCCGAGCTGCGGGCCTTCTTCCCGACCGACGTGATGGTCACGGCCCGGGACATCATCTTCCTCTGGGTCGCGCGGATGATCATGACCTCGCTCGAGTTCACCGGCGAGATTCCTTTCTCCGACGTCTACGTGCACTCGGTGATCCAGGCGCCGGACGGGCGGCGGATGTCGAAGTCGCTGGGCACCGGGATCGATCCGCTCGACGAGATCGAGCAGCACGGCGCCGACGCGCTGCGCTTCGGGCTGCTCGCGATGTCATCTACCCAGGACGTGCGCTATTCCGCCGCGCGCGTCCAGCAGGGGCGCGACCTGGCGAACAAGATGTGGAACGCGTCCCGGCTGATCCTCCTCAACGCCGCGCCCATCGAGGGTGAGGCCGTCACCCCTGAGCCGGCTACCGCCCGCGTCGAAGACCGCTGGATCGCGTCGCGGCTCACGCGGGCAGTCGCTTCGGTCACGGAGTCCATCGAGGCCTATGACTTCTCCCACGCCGCACTCGACCTGTACGAGTTCTTCTGGTCCGAGCTCTGCGACTGGTACCTCGAGATCGTCAAGCCGCGCCTCTACGACGGGGACGAGGACGCCTCCGCGACGCTGCTCTGGGCGCTCGAGCAGGTGCTGGCGCTGGCGCATCCGCTGATGCCCTTCGTGACGGAGGAGATCTACACGTACCTGCCGCAGCGGTCGGTCGAGGCGCTGGTCGTCCACCCATACCCCGAGGCCGATCCGGGCCTGATCGACGAGGCGGCCGAGGCGGAGATCGGGCAGGCGATCGCGCTGACGCGCGCGCTGCGCCGCTGGCGGGACCTCGCCGGGGTACCGGTACGGCAGGTGCTCACGGCGCGTGCCGACGGCGGGCCGCCGCACGAGCTGGTCGAGCGGCTGGCGAAGGTCGAGTTCTTCGAGAACGGCGGCGAGCCGATCGCGACCGTGGCCGGGGTCGAGCTGCTCGAGACGGAGGGAATCGATCCCGAGGCCGTGGCGGTTCGCATCGAGGAGCGGCGTGAGAAGCTGCGCGCCGAGGTCAAGCGCGGCGAGGGGAAGCTCTCCAACGAGGGCTTCGTCGCCAAGGCCCCGGCGGACGTCGTGGATGCCGAGCGGGAGAAGCTCGCCGCCTATCGGGCCGAGCTGGAGGAGCTGGGCGGCTGAGTCGGGTAGCCGGCCGCGCCGAAGAGATCCTTCACCGGCGGGAGGTCCTCGGGTGGAGGCTGGGGCTCGAGCGGATGCGGCGGCTCTGCTCGCTGCTCGGCATGCCGCAGAACCGCTTCGCGTCGATCCACGTCGTCGGCACGAACGGCAAGACCTCGGTGACGCGGATGACCGCTGCGCTGCTCGAGGCTCACGGCGTCTCGACCGGCGCCTACGTCTCGCCGCATATCACCTCCTGGCGGGAGCGGGTGCTGATCCGCGGCGAGCCGATCTCCGAGGGGGCCTTCGTCGAGGCCCTTGAGCGAGCGGAGCAGTCCGCCGAGGTGGCCGACCGGGGCGCCGGGGACGAGGGTCCGGTGACCCAGTTCGAGTTGCTGACGGCGGCGGCGTTCGTCGCCTTCGCGAGCGCCCGCGTGCAGTACGCGGTGATCGAGGCGGGCCTCGGCGGCCGGCTCGACGCGACCAACGTGATCCCCTCGAAGCTCACGGTCCTCACCTCGGTCGGCTACGACCACACCGAGTGGCTGGGGGAGACACTCGAGGAGATCGCGGCGGAGAAGCTCGCGGTGCTGCGGGAACACACCGCGCTGATCGCGGGCCAGCTGCCGGAGCGGGCCCACGCGATCGCAGGACGCGAGGCGGAGCAGAAGCACGCGAAGCTGCTCCGGGCGGAGAGCGTCGCCAACAACATGGTGCCCAGCTACCAGGGCAGGAACCTGGCGCTCGCGCAGGCGGCCGTCCAGCACGCGCTGGGGAGGGTCGATCCGCAGGCGGAGGCCGGGTTCATCGAGGCTTTCGCCAGCGGTCGGTTCTCGATCCGGGGCCGTGCGGAGCTGATTCCCGGCGACCCGCCGGAGGCATTCGACGCGGCGCACAACGCCGAGGGTGCGGCCGCCCTGGCCGAGGCCCTGCCGGAGATGACGGAGGGCCGCGACGTCGTCTGCTGCCTCGCGATCCTCGAGGGGAAGGACGCGCCGGCGATCGTCAACGCGCTCGCGGCTGCGGTCACCCGCTTCGTCTGCACGGAGATCCCTCCCGAGCGGATCGAGGGCTCGGGCCGGCCCGGCGGCCGCGCCCGCCCGGCGCTCGAGCTGGCGGCGCTCTGCCAGAGGGCGGGCAGGGAGGCTGTGGCGATCGCCGATCCGCTGGCGGCCTGGGAGAGGGCACGGGAGCTTGCCCGCGACCACGACGGCGTCGCGCTGGCCGCCGGCAGCCACTACCTTCTGTCGTCGATATGGACAGAGAGGCCCGCTCAGAGCTCCTGACGATGATGGGCCTGGTCGCCATCGTCGTCGCGGTGGTGATCCTGGTCTTCTTCGCCTTCGGCTACGTGTTCGGGCTGCTCTTCCTCTGAGGCCGCGCCGGATCGCCCAATTCCCCGACGCCAAGCAGGGTTACACGCACGCCCAAGGAAGTACGTACACTCGCCCCTCTCCAAGCCCATGTCCCTCGCACTCTTCGGCCTAAACGGCGGGGTCGGCCTCGTCGTCAACCTGCTGGTCCTTTTCCTGATCGTCGTCTACCTGGCGCTGATCTACTGGACCTACCTCGACGCGCGGCGGCGGATCGAGGACCCGGTTCTGATCGCCTGCGCGACCGCGGCGTCGGTCTTCCCGTTCCTCGGCACGATCGTCTACACGATCCTGCGGCCCCCCGAGTTCCTCGAGGACCGCGAGGAGCGGGAGCTCGAGCTCCGCGCTGCCGAGCTCGAGCTGCGCCAGCGAATCGAGCAGTCCTGCCCGCACTGCGAGTACCCGATCGAGCGGAGCTACCTGCGCTGCCCGAACTGCGAGCGGAGGCTGCGCAACCCGTGTCGCAAGTGCGGCAAGCCGCTCGACCCGCGTTGGGGGATCTGTCCCTATTGCGAGACCGAGGTCCGCAAGCAGCGTCCCGACCGGGACCCGCGACGCGCCGCCCGAGAGGCGCGCGCGGGCAGGGCCGGCGCGCAGCGCGCGGCCGGCTCCCGTTCCGACGGATCCACCCGGCGGGAGCGCTCGACGGTGGCGGCGCGCCCACCGCAGCGCCCGGGCGGGTCCGGGCGCTGACCTGGCGGGTCCCGTCCCCCCGATCCGTGTAGGTTCCCGCCGCCGTGGCGGAACGCACCCTGATCCTGATCAAGCCGGACGCCTTCGAGCGCGGCCTCACCGGCGAGGTGATAGCCCGCTTCGAGCGCAAGGGCCTGCGCGTGAGCGCGCTGAAGCTGATGCGGGCGGACGTCGAGATCGCCAACGTCCACTACGAGGAGCACACGGACAAGCCGTTCTTCGGCGAGCTGGTCGAGTTCATCACCCGCGGCGAATTGGTCGCGATGGTTCTTGAGGGGCCGAACGCGGTGAGGGCCGCCCGCCAGGTGATCGGCGCGACCGACCCGATCGAGGCCGACGCCGGCTCGATCCGCGGCGAGTTCGGCACCGAGGTCACCTTCAACCTCGTGCACGGGTCCGACTCCCCCGAGTCGGCCGAGCGCGAGATCGGCATCTGGTTCCCGGAGCTCTAGGGCGCGGCCCTAGCCTGGGGACCGTGGCCACCGTGCGTATAGTCCTCGCCTCCGCTTCACCCCAGCGCAAGGCGCTGCTGCGCTCCCTCGGCATCGACTTCCGCGTGATCCCCTCGGAGGTCGAGGAGGTGACCGAGGGCAATCCGCGGGATGTGGTGCTCCGGAACGCCCTCGCCAAGGCCCGCTCCGTTGCCTCCCGGCGGCGCAAGCCCACGCTGGTGATCGCCGCGGACACCGAGGTGGTGCTCGACGATCGCGCTCTCGGTCAGCCCGCGATGGAGGGCGAGGCCCGCTGGTGCCTGGAGACGCTCTCTGGGCGGACGCACGAGGTTCTCGGGGCGGTGGCGGTCCTCGGGCCCGGCCGCGCCGAAGGTGGACCGGTCGAGCGGACCGGCGTCGAATCCAGTCGCGTGACCTTCGCGAAGCTCGACGCACCGATGATCGAGGCCTATATCGCCTCTGGCGAGTGGCGGGGCCGGGCGGGTGGCTACGCCGTCCAGGGGCTGGGGTCGGCGCTGGTCTCGGGGATCGACGGAGAGGTCTCCAACGTGATCGGGTTGCCGATCGGGCTCCTGCTCCGGCTGGCACCCGAGCTGGGAGAGCGCTAACACGCGAATTTGCGGACTTTGGGGCTTTTAGAGCGAGTCGCTAGGCTGCGCTCGACTCACCTCTAGGACCTCAGGATGAGCGTTTTTTCATCAATCAGCCCTGCGCGGGACATGGCGGTCGATCTCGGCACCGCCAACACCCTCGTCTACGTGCGCGGGCGCGGCATCGTGCTCTCGGAGCCCTCGGTGGTCGCCGTTGACACGGCCACCGGCGAGGTCCACGCTGTGGGGATCGAGGCGAAGCACATGCTCGGTCGGACCCCGGCGACGATCAACGCGATGCGGCCGCTCAAGGACGGCGTGATTGCCGACTTCGAGGTCACCGAGTCGATGCTCCGCTACTTCATCAAGCGGGCCAATCACAGCCGCTTCACCCATCCGCGCGTGGTCGTCTGCGTTCCCTCCGGGGTGACCGGCGTCGAGAAGCGAGCGGTGGAGGAGGCCTGCCTCGGAGCCGGCGCCCGCGAGGCGTACCTGATCGAGGAGCCGATGGCGGCCGCGATCGGCTCCGGGCTGCCCGTCTCGGAGCCGACCGGCAGCCTGATCGTGGACATCGGCGGCGGCACCACCGAGGTCGCCGTGATCTCCCTGGGGGACATCGTCGTCTCGCAGTCGATCCGCGTCGGCGGTGACGAGATGGACGAGGCGATCGTCAACTTCTGCAAGCGCGAGCACCAGCTCCTGATCGGCCACCAGACCGCCGAGGACATCAAGCACGAGGCCGGCTCGGCGGCCCCCCTCAGTCACGAGGTCGAGGTCGAGATCCGCGGCCGCGACCTGGCCTCCGGCCTGCCGCGCGCGGTCAAGATGAACTCCGAGCAGGTGCGGCAGGCGCTCGACGAGCCGATCTCGCAGATCATCGCCGCCGTTCGGGACACGCTCGACCGAACCCCGCCGGAGCTCGCCGGCGACCTGATGGAGCGCGGCATGACGCTTGCGGGCGGCGGCGCGCTCCTGCACGGCATGGCGGAGCGGATGAGCGAGGAGTGCCAGATGCCGGCGCGGATTGCGGAGTCACCGCTGACCTGCGTCGCCACCGGGTCCGGGCAGGCCCTCGAGGAGTTTGAGGCGATCAAGCGGGCGTTGAAGAACTCCCGCACGCGGAGGCGATTCTGAGGCGGGGCTGAGCGAGAGCGGCCATGTACCTCCTACAGCGTCCCGAGGACATCCCGCCGCGCCTCGCCAACCGGCTCAACGTTCGCGTCGCCGTGCTGGCCGCGGTCGTCGTCGCCGCCATCGCCTTGGTCGTGCTCCGGCTCTGGTCGCTCCAGGTCCTCTCCGGGAAGCACTACCTGGCGCTCGCCAGGGACCACGGCGTCCTCGACGTGCGAGTGCATCCGCCGCGTGGCGAGATCCTCGACCGCAACGGGCGCGTGCTGGTGGACAACCGGACCGTGATGAGCCTCGAGCTCCGTCCCTCCGGCCTGCCCTCCGCGAGGAGTGAGCGGCGCGCGGAGCTCGCGAGGCTCGGGCACCTGCTCGGGGTCTCGCAGCAGGACATCGCCCGCAAGATTCGCGAGACGCCCCAGTACGCGGGCTACCCCGTCGTCCTCAAGCAGGGGCTCGACCGCGCGGTTCTCTTCTACCTGCTCGAGAACAAGGAGAGTTTCCCGGGCGTCAGCGTCGACCGGACCTACATTCGGAACTACAAGCACGGCGACCTCGCCGCACACGTGCTCGGGATCGTCGGACAGATCAACCCGAAGCAGCTCAAGCTCGCGCGCTACCGAGGAACCCGCCCGGGCGACGTGGTCGGGCAGGCGGGCGTCGAGTACGCCTACGACAGGTACCTGCGCGGGACGGCGGGGAGCGAGCTGATCCAGGTCGACGCGCTCGGCCGTCCGCGAGGGCAGCTCGGCAACAAGCCGGCGCGGGCGGGCGACAACCTCCAGCTCACCCTCGACTCGGGGGTGCAGGCGGCCGGCGAGTCCGCCCTGCGGGCCAAGGGTCTCCCGAGCGCCTTCGTGGCGATGAACGTCCACACCGGGGCCATTCTCGGGATGGGGTCGTATCCGACCTACGACCCGTCCTTCTACACCCAGCCTCACACCAAGGCGCAGTACGACGCGTTCGGACGGCAGGCCGGGGATCCGCTGGTGGACCGAGCGGATCAGGGCGGGTATCCGACCGGATCGGCCTTCAAGCCGATCACCGCGACGGCCGCGCTCGAGGACCACCTGATCTCGCCGAGCACGATCTTCGACGACACGGGGTCCCTCGACATCGGCGGGATCACGCTCCACAACGCGGGCGGTGCAGCCAACGGCCCGGTCGACATGAGCACGGCGCTGAAGGTCTCCTCGGACGTCTACTTCTACAACCTGGGCCTGCACGCCCGGGCGAGGGGGAACGGCGGCCAGATCCAGGACTGGGCCTTCAAGTACGGGCTCGGGCGGAGGCCGAACATCGACATCCCCGGGGCGGGGCCGGGCTTGATCCCGACGCCCGCCTGGCGCAACCGCCTCTTCCACAGCCACAAGAACCCCTACATCGACAGGCCGTGGACCCAGGGCGACAACGTCAACCTCGCCGTCGGCCAGGGCGATGTCCAGGTGACACCGCTGCAGCTGGCGCGCGCCTACGCGGCCCTCGGCAACGGAGGAGCGCTCGTGACCCCGCACGTCGGCGGCAAGATCGTCGATCTGCACGGGCGCGTGGTGAGGCGGATCAAGCCGCCGCCCACCCGGCACCTTCAGATCTCGCCGGAGACCCGGAGCGTGATCCTCGAAGGCATACACAGGGCGGCCGATGAGCCGGGCGGCACCTCCTATCCGGTGATGGGCAGCTTCCCGATCCCGGTGGCGGGCAAGACCGGCACGGCGCAGCGCGACGGCCAGCAGGACCAGTCCTGGTACTCGGTGCTCGCGCCGTATCCCAACCCGCAGATCGTCGTCACCGTGACCGTCGAGCGCGGAGGCTTCGGAGTCGAGTCGGCGGCGCCGATCGCGCGCGCGATCCTCGAGAGCTACTTCAGCCTCAACCAGGGCTCAGCCGGCAGCATCAATGCGGCCGCCGCCCACGCCGCGGGACCGGGCTGATGGAAGCGGCTAAGCCCTCACTGACGATCGCCCCGCGCCCCTCGCTGATCGAGCGGCTCGGCATGATGCGGCTTGACCCGATCATGCTGTTCGCCGCGCTCGGCCTGATCGCGTTCAGCATCTTCACCCTGGACAACGCGACCAGCCACGAGGTCGCGGGGCAGCCGCTGTACTTCGTCGAGCGGCAGGGCCTCTACGCGTTGGTCGGCATCGCGCTGATGTTGGGGCTCAGCCGGTTCGACTACACGCGGCTCAGGGATCTCCGCATCACGCTGTACGGGGCGATGATCGCGGCGATCGCACTCGTCCTGGTGGGCGGGACCGCGGTGCGCGGCTCACACCGCTGGATCGAGCTGCCGCTCTTCCGCTTCGAGCCCTCCGAGCTCGCCAAGGTCGTGCTCTGCGTGACGCTCGCCGCCTTCGTCTTCGAGCGGGTGCGCCGGCCGTTCGGCCTCGGCTCGACCCTTCGGCTGCTTGCCCTCGGGGTGGCGCCGGCCGCGCTGGTCTTCCTGCAACCCGATCTGGGCACGGGCATCGTCCTCGTCGTGATCGTGATCGCGGTCCTCTTCGTGGCCGGCATCCCCTGGCAGCACTTCGCGGCGATCGGGGCCGCGACCGTCCTGCTCGGGGGCGGCGCCTTCGCTGCCGGCTCGGGGCTCGGCGTGCACCTTTTGCAGGGTTACCAGCAGGATCGGCTCACCGCCTTCCTGCACCCGAGCGACAACCCGCAGGACGCGAGCTACCAGGTGAACCAGGCGGTGATCGCCGTGGGGTCGGGCGAGACGGTGGGGCGGGGAAACAACTCGACCCAGACGGAGCTCCTGTTCGTGCCCGAGCGCCACACCGACTTCGTCTTCGCTGTGATCGGCGAGCGCTACGGCTTCGTCGGTTCCGCCTTCGTCGTCCTGCTCTACGCGCTCCTCTTCTGGCGCGCGATCCGCGTCATGCGCTTGTCGACGAGCTTCTACGGATCGTTGATCGCGGGGGGCATCGTGGCCATGCTCTCGTTCCAGGTAGTGGTGAACATCGGGATGACGCTCGGGTTGATGCCGGTGACCGGCATCACCCTGCCGCTGATGAGCTACGGGGGCTCATCCGTCCTGGGGACGTTCCTGGCGCTCGGCCTGCTGCAGAGCATCCACGCGCAGGCGCGGACGGAAGCGGCGCGCTGAGCAGCCCGCGCGCGCACTTTTTCAGTCCCGTTGAAGCTGAACGGCTACATTCGGGCACCGCGCGCGCGGTGGTCAGCGGAGGCTCCAGAGGAGCCGGGGATCAACGGTGACGAAAGCGACTTGGGAATCTAGGAAGGGCACATGTACCGCAAGCAGGTGCGCCGTCGACGGGCGGTGCTGTTGCTGCTCGTCGCCGCTTCGCTGACGCTGCTCAGTCTCTATTACCGCGAGGGGAACGCCGGACCACTGCACGGGGCCGAGCAGGTGGTCTCGACCGTCTTCTCGCCGATCCAGGACGGCGCCAACCGGGCCCTGAAGCCGGTCCGCGACCTGGTCAACTGGTTCCACGAGACCTTCGACGCCCGTGGCCAGAACGGCCAGCTCAAGAACGAGGTGGCGAACCTGCGCAGCCAGCTCGCCAGGGCCCAGACGACCCGGGCCGAGGCGAAGGAGATCGCCGCGCTGAACCAGACCCTGAGCGGCGGCATCGTCCCCGCGGGGACGGATCCCGTTACCGCGCGGGTGATCGCTCGGTCGCCGACGGTCTGGTACTCGACGGTCACGATCGACAAGGGATCCGGCGACGGAGTCCACGTCGACGACCCGGTCGTCGCGGCGCTCGGCCTGGCGGGCAAGGTCACGCAGACGACTCCGAACACCGCGCAGGTGACGCTGATCACCGACTCCAACAGCGCGGTGACCGCTCGCGTGCAGCCGGGAGGCGCGACGGGTGTGGTCGAGCCGAACGTCGGCAACCCGAACGACCTCCAGCTCGACTACCTCGAGCGAGGGGCGAACATCGCGCAGGGCCAGATGGTCGTCACCGCGGGGTTCTCGACCGGCGATCTAGGCTCGATCTTCCCGCCGGGCATCCCGATCGGGAAGATCACCCGGGCCACGGTGGAGGAGCAGCAGGCCTACCAGCGCGTGCACCTCCAGCCCTTCGCGGACCTCCGCGACATGGAGTTCGTCAAGGTGCTCACCTCCCCGAGCGGAAGGAGCCGCGGGTGATCCTGACCCCCGGCATCATCGCTCGGATCGCCCTGCTCGGCGCCTTCGCCGCGATCGCCCAGGTCGTCTGCTTCTCGAAGATGGACGTCTTCGGCGCCAGCCCGGACCTGGTCCTGCTGGTGGTCTTCGCGCTCGGCGTCCTCGGCGGCAGCCTCGCCGGCGCCGTGGCCGGGTTCTCGATCGGCCTGCTGATGGATTGCCTGCTGCTCGAGAGGCTCGGGGGGTTCGCGCTGACGCTGCTCTCCGTCGGCTACGTGGCGGGGCGCTACCGCGAGACGGTCGGTCGGCCGACGCGAGGCGCGGTGCCTCTGCTCGGCGGCGCGCTGACGCTGCTGGGTGCACTGGTGATCGCGGCGATCCAGATCGGCACCGGGATCGAGGCGAACGTCAGCTTCCTGGTCGTGCGAGATGCGATCATCAAGAGCTTGATCGGGGCGGCGCTCGCGATTCCCGTCCTCCTGCTCGTCAGACTGGTGGTGCGATCCGCCCTCGTCGACGAGCGCGGAGCGGCAAGACGCGGCGTTGCGCCGCGCGCCGCCCAGACGCAGTGAGCCAGCATGTACCTGCACCGACCTGACGCGGAGCCGGAGCGCCGAACCTCGCCGCTCGCCCTGAGGATCTCGATCCTCACCGGGCTCGCCGTCGCCATCTTCGCCGTGCTCTTACTGCGGCTCTGGTACGTCCAGGTGCTCTCCGGCGACAAGTACCGCGCCCAGGCGAATGACAACCGGATCCGTCAGATCCGCGTCCAGGCACCGCGGGGCGACATTCTCGACCGGGACGGGAAGATCCTGGTCAGCAACCGCACCGAGCTCGCGATCGAGGTGACTCCCGACGATCTCGCCGCGCCGCCGGACCGCTCGCGGGAGCTGCACCAGCTCGCGACGCTCACCGGGATGTCCATGCCCGACCTCCGCAAGACGCTCGCGGCGGGCAGCCGCGCGGCGCCGGGAGGGCCGGTGATCCTGAAGAAGGGCCTCGCCGTTGACAAGGTCTATTACCTGCGGGAGAACCAGTCGAGTTTCCCCGGGGTCAGCGTGCAGCGGGTGTTCACACGCGACTACCGGCAGGGCACCCTGGCGGCCCACCTGTTCGGGAACGTCGGCGAGGTGACCGCCCAGGAGCTCAAGGAGCCGCGCTACAGCGGGCTGCAGCAGGGGGACACCGTGGGTCAATCCGGCATCGAGTACGAGTACGACCGTTACCTGCGGGGCAGGGCGGGCACCGACCGCATCCAGGTCGATGCGCTCGGCCGGCCGACCCAGCAGCTCCCCGGCAAGCCCGCCCTTCCGGGCGACGACGTCCGCCTGACGATAGACGAGGGCCTGCAGGCGACCGGGGAGGGCGCCCTCGGCGCCTTCGGGCTGCCGGGCGCGTTCGTCGCCATGAACGTCCACGACGGCGAGGTCCTCGCGATGGGCTCGAGCCCGACCTTCGACCCCTCCATCTTCACCCACCCGATCACGCAGAGCGAGTACCGGGCGCTTACCTCGCGGCAGACCGATGCTCCGCTTGCGGACCGCGCGACCCAGGGCCTCTATCCGACTGGCTCCACCTTCAAGCCGATCACCGCGACGGCGGCGCTCCAGGACCACCTGATCTCGCCGAACACGATCTTCGACGACACCGGATCGCTGCGGATCTCCGCAACCCAGGTCCTGCACAACGCGGGCCACGCCGTGAATGGGCCGGTCAACATGGAGGACGCGCTGAAGGTCTCCTCCGACGTCTACTTCTACAACCTCGGGCTGAAGGCGAAGGCGTCCGGGAGCGGCGGCCAGATCCAGGACTGGGCGCGGCAGTACGGCCTCGGCCAGCAGACCGGCATCGACCTGCCCGGCGAGGTCAGCGGGCTGATCCCCAACCCCGCCTGGCGAAACCGCCTCTATCACGAGCACCTCACCGACCGGCCATGGAGCGTCGGGGACAATGTCAACCTGGCGGTCGGCCAGGGCGACCTGGAGGCCGACCCGCTGCAGATGGCCGTCGCCTACGCCGCCCTCGGAAACGGCGGGACGGTAGTCACCCCGCATCTGGGCAAGGACGTGGAGAGCGTCACCGGCAAGGTCCTCCAGGAGATCCGGCCCTCGCCGCGGCGGCACATCGACATCGCCCCCTCGACCCGCAAGGTGATCCTGACCGGGCTGACCCGCGCCGCGATGGAGCCCGGCGGGACCTCCTATCCGGTCTTCGGGCGCTTTCCCTTCAAGGTGGCCGGCAAGACCGGAACCGCTCAGCGGCCGAACCAGGCCGATCAGTCCTGGTACGTGGTCCTCGCGCCCGCCCGGAATCCGCAGATCGTGGTCGCCGTGACGCTCGAGCGGGGCGGCTTCGGCGTCGACACCGCGGCGCCTGTGGCCGCGCGGATCCTCGAGCACTACTTCCACATCTCGCTCGTTCCGGCGGCCGGCACCGGCGGGACGCAGGAGTGATGGCGGCTGCGTACGCCCAGATCTCTACCCTGGACCTCTGATGGAGGCGGCACCTCTGACCCTGACGCCCAGGCGCACCCGGATCGGGGAGCGCCTCGGGCTGGCCTATTTCGATCCGTGGCTGATGGTGGCCGCGCTCGGGCTGGTCGCGTTCAGCTGCTACGTGCTCGCCGTCGCGACGCCGAACGACGTACCGGGGCAGCCGCTCTTCTTCGCGATTCGACAGGGCATCTACGCGCTGATTGGCATCGCCCTGATGCTCGCCGTGGCGCGGATCGACTACTCGCGCTTCCGTGAGATCCGCGTCGGCCTCTACTCGGCGATGATCGCCTCGATCGTCCTCGTCCTGATCTTCGGTGCCGCGGCGCGCGGCTCACGCCGCTGGATCGAGCTCCCGTTCTTTCGCTTCCAGCCCTCGGAGCTCGCCAAGCTGATCCTGATCGTCGCCCTCGCCGGGTTCGTGATCGACAGAACCCGTCGGGGCACGCCGTTGAGCCAGACGCTTCGCATCCTCGCTCTCGGCCTGGCTCCGGCGGGACTCGTCTTCCTGCAACCCGACCTCGGCACGGGCGTCGTGCTGGTGGTCATCACCCTCACCATTCTTTTCCTCGCCGGGGTGCCTTGGAGGCACTTCGCGGCGATCGGGGGGCTGGCGGCGCTGGCCGTCAGCTTCGTCCTGGTCATCGCCCCGGCCGCCGGCCTGCCCAGCCCGCTTCACGGCTACCAGCAGGACCGGCTCACCGCATTTCTGCATCCCAGCAACAACCCAAGTGACGCGAGCTACCAGGTCAACCAGAGCGTCACCGCGATCGGCTCCGGTGAGAAGACCGGCCGCGGAGACAACTCGACCCAGACCGAGCTCCTCTTTCTCCCCGAGCGGCATACGGACTTCATCTTCGCCGTGATCGGGGAGCGCTTCGGGTTCCTGGGAGCTTCGTT
>Ga0070741_10004537_pt1 | contig 32302 bp, 28 predicted proteins | sample Coa_R1_4_FD_66440 | JGI IMG/M metagenome (GOLD analysis project Ga0070741, IMG submission 66440) | Surface soil microbial communities from Centralia Pennsylvania, which are recovering from an underground coalmine fire - Coalmine... | ecosystem: Environmental > Terrestrial > Soil > Unclassified ... | reverse complement strand
GAGCTCATCGGTCGTCACATCCTTCGGGCCTTCTTTGGTCATCGTCTTGAGCTTGCCGGAAGGCATCCGCTCGCCAGCCTTGATCGCCATCTTGAGTCTCCGAATTACGCCTCGTGAAGGCGATATCGTAAACCACCGGCGCGAAGGTTTAGTGGCTCAAACGGCTCCTGCCTCCGCGGGCGCACGCTCGTGCATATTAAAAAGGCCGGAAGCTCACGCTTCCGGCCTTGTGGAATCTCGCCTCTGCGTACCGCCGCGGGTAAGCGGGGCCGCCTCAGCGCGTCGGCGTCAAGCCTGCTTGGCGTGCAGCGTCCAGAGAGTCGCCAGACGTTCCAGTGTCGGATCCCCTTTCACCGCATGGAACGCCTTCACCGCGTCATCCTTGTGTCCAGCCTTCAGCTGCGCGATCCCAAGCAGCAGCCGCGCTTCGGGCTCGCTCTTGAGGCCCCCCTTGGCGATGCCCTTGCTGAGCGCATCGACCGCCTTGTCGTACTGCTGATAGCCGAGATAGGCCAATCCGACTCCGACCTCCTTGTCGCCGGTCGGGGCCGACTCAGCATCCTTCGCTGCCTTCGGCAGCGTCGCCAGGTCATTGGCGGCGGCCTTCTTGGCGGATTCGAGCAGGCGCTGATTCTTGTCCTGAGTACGCTTGTCGGGGAAAACGTTCTTCTGGAATGCCTTCTCGAGCGTGTGCTGGGCTTCGCCGGGCGAGCCCTGATCGAGCGCGATCTGCGCCATGTCGGTGAAGTCCCCGGGCTCCTTGAGGACGTCCACCTCGGACATGAGGCGGTAGACCTGCAGCTGAACCTTGTCATTCTTCTGCGGGGAGCGCAGCAGCGTATCGAGCAGCTGCGCCCAGTACTCCGGCTTCGGGTAATAGGCGACCAGCCGCTCGAGCTCGTGGCTCGTGCAGTCGCTGTCGTTCATCTTGACGCATGAGCTCAGGGCCAGCTCGAGCGGCTCCTTCTTCGGCTGCTGGCCTTTCTTGATCTGGGCGTCGACGAAGTTGTCCTCGAACTTCAATGTGCCTTTGTAGTCGTTCTTGAGGTAGTAGGACTGGCCCACGAGCGTGTACATCTCATCGTCGGCCTGCCCGGACTTGATGAGCCGGTTGCCGTATTCGATGGCCTTGTCGTAGCTCTTGAGCTGATAGTAGATCTGCGCGACCGCCTTCGTCAGACGCTCCACCTCCTCGGGGCTCGTGAAGCCATCGTTGATCTGCGCCTCGAAGGCCTTGGCCGCTTCGGGATAGTTGTTGGTCTTGGCGTAGGCAAAGCCCGCGAGCTGGTTGATGACGTGCTCGTCGAAGGGCGTCTTCTTCGGGTTGCCGTCCGCCTCCTTGATCTTGGCGAGTGCATCCGAGTACTTCTTCGCCTGGATATCATCCTGGGCCGCCTTCAGCGGCTTGGCGAGCTCCCGGCTGACGGTGTCCTTCTTCTTCTCATCCGCTGCAGCGGCCGAGCGGCTCGCCAGCAGTCCGCCCGCGCCGATGAGGGCGAGCGCGAGGAAGAAGGCGGCAACAGCCTTGCCGGGGGCTTGCATCGTGTGATTGTGCATCGTAGGTGTTGGTACGCGGGGGTTAATCGCGGAACTCCGAGGTGTTGACGAATCCGATCTTCTTCATGCGATTGCGCTGGGCCGAGGCCAGCACCTTCGCTACGTAATCGTATTTGGCGCGGCGGTCGGGCCGCAGATGGATCTCGGGCTGCGGCTGCTTCTGCGCCTCCTCGTGGAAATAGCCCTCGAGCTGGTTCAGGCTCTGCACCACGGTGCCGTTCCAGACGACCGTGCCGTCGAAGTCGATCTCCAGATCGATGACCTCGGGTCGCGCATCGGGCGGTGGGGGCTGATTCGCCTGCGGCATGTCCAGCTTCACTGCGTGCGTCATGATCGGCAGCGAGACGATCAGCGTAACCAGAAGCACCAACATGACGTCGATCAGCGGCGTCGTGTTGATATCGCACATCGCGGCACCTTCAGCGGTGCCTACACTCATTGCCATCTTGCTGCGACTCCTGTGTTGTCCGGCCGTGCGCCTGTCACGGTCGGCCCGGCTGACGATGCCTTCTTCGAACAGGTCATGGTAAGCGAGTACCGCGCACGCCATGGTCGGGTTCGGTCAGGAATCCGACCTTGACCACGCCGCCGCGCTGGATCGCGTACAGAACCCGGCCGATCGCCTCGAAGCGCGCATCCTTGTCGCCGCGGATATGGATCTCGGGCTGGGGCTTGCGCACCGCGGCCTCCTTGATGTGCGCCAGCAGCTCATCGCGGTTGGGCATCCTGCGGTCGTTCCAGTAGATGTTGCCGTCCTTGTCCACCGCGATGGTGATGTTCTCCGGCTTGGTCTGAGTCGGAATGTTCACCGCTTTCGGCAGATCGACCTTCACGGTCTTGTTGATGACCGGGATGGTGATCAGGAAGATGATCAGCAACACCAGCATGACGTCCACCAACGGCGTCGTGTTGATGACCGACATCACCTCTTTCTCTTCGCTCGAGCCGCCGACATTCATCGACATATGCAAATCCTCGCGCTACGCGGCGGCCGCCGGGGCACCGCCGCGTGCCGTCATGACTACTTGCGCAGCGCCGCTGCCGGAGCTGCCGTGGCCGGACGGGCTTCGACCTCGCCGCTGCCTACGCGGGCACCGCTTACCAGGTAGGCATGCAGGTCGCTCGCGAAGTTCCGCAACGCTTCCTGGATCAGCTTGTTGCGGCCGAGCAGCCAGTTGTAGCCCATCACCGCCGGAACGGCGACGAACAGACCGATGGCCGTCATGATGAGGGCCTCACCGACGGGGCCTGCCACCTTGTCGATGCTTGCCTGGCCGGCGATACCGATCGACACGAGCGCGTTCAGGATGCCCCACACCGTGCCGAACAGGCCGACGAAGGGGGCGACGGAGCCGACGGTGGCGAGCAGTCCCAGCCCGGAATTGAGCCGGGTGTTCACCCCGTCCACGGCACGCTGCAGCGACATGGTGATCCATTCGTGCAGATCGATCCGGTCCGTGAGGCGGCCGTCGTGATGGGAGGCGGCGCGCAGTCCGTCCTCAGCGACCAACCGGAAGTCATCGCCCTTCTTCAGCCGCTCGACGCCGTCCTTGATCGAGGGGGCCGTCCAGAACTGCTTCTCGGCCACCCTGGCCGACTGCTTGAGCTTTCGCTGATCCCACAGCTTGGTGAAGATCACATACCAGGAGGCCAGCGACATGATGCACAGCAGGACCAGGACGGCGCGGGCGATGATGTCGCCCGAGGCCCACAGAGCGGCGAGGCCGTAAGGATTATCGGCGGTTGCGGTGGTTTGAATTTGCATAGTTTCCTCGGATCACAAAAAAAGCCGGGCTATGGCCCGGCACGAACATTTTTCTTCAGTGCAACTGAAAGCGAATGGACATCGGGAAGCACGAATCGACCGGCGTGCCGTTCTCGGTGGTGGCGCGATAGCGGCCTGAGCCGGCCTTGGCGAGCTTGACTGCTCCTTCATCGAGCCGGGCGCTGCCGGAAGTTTGTTGGACCGTCGGCTCCGCGGTGACTTTGCCTTTGGCGTCGATGCAGACGTGCACCACTGCTGCGCCCTGCTCATTCAGGCGGCGCGAGGCTGCCGGGTAGTAGTCGTCGCTGTTCGGGAAGCCCTTGCCCGGGCCACCCTGCACACGGTTGACCGCTTTCGGCGCCGGTGGCGGCGGCTTCTGCACTGGCTTGTCAGTGACGTCCTGGATCGCCGTGGACTGCGTGTCAACGGGAACCTGGACATTCACATCGGGCGGCGGCACTTCGACCGGCGGACGCTCGAGCTGAGGCGGCGGCGGTGGCGGTGGCTCGTCGCGCTTCTGCACTTCCTCGACGATCTCGGTCTGCAACGGAGGCGCGACCAGCTCGATGGCCCGGCGCGCAAGCCCCGTCGCGAGCGCCCAGGCGAGGAAGACATGTAGCGCGACGATGGTGAACAGAACGATGGTTCTGCGCGTAAAGAACTGTGTGTCGTGTACGTAGGCGGCCATGACTTGATGGGACGTCGCTGTTACTGATACGGACCAATCGGATCGAAACGGAAGCGGTGCAAAGTAGCTGGGTTTCTCTTTACCCGCAAGGTGTCGGATCCGGCCTCGGGCTGCCCGGCGATCAGGCCGGGTCGCTCACTTGTTTTTGATAAACGTGCGCGCTCGGGCACTCGGGCTGATGCGCGCTTTGATTGTGAATCCCCCTGGCTCGTTTCCGTATTACGAGGGGCGCTTGCCAGATAACGACCCGTCGCGACATTGGCATTGCCGGATGCCTGCTGAACTCTAACCTCTGCCCGGTGCACTGACAACTCCGCCCAAGCTCAAGAAATACTGCGGCGAGCAGTCTTCGGCGCGGTCACGGCACCCGTCGAGGCGCTCCCGACCAGGTATGCGTATTTGGCCAGTACTCCGGCGGTTGCATAGGGTTTACGGGGTTTCCAGGCTTTGCGCCGACGGCGCAGCTCCGCCGCCGTGAGCGCCACATCGATGGCGCGTCGCGTTGCATCGATGGTGAGCCGATCGCCGTTACGCAGCAGCGCGATCGGACCTCCGACCGCGGCCTCCGGCGAGATATGTCCAACGACGAAGCCATGGCTGCCGCCCGAAAAGCGGCCGTCAGTGATGAGCGCCACCTTTTCTCCCAGCCCGCGGCCCATGATGGCGCTCGTCGGGCTCAGCATCTCGCGCATTCCGGGCCCGCCCTTGGGCCCCTCGTGCCGGATGACGACCACATCCCCGGCGCGGACCTCATCGGCGAGAATGGCCTGAGTGGCGCGCTCCTCACCGTCGAACACCCGCGCACGCCCGCTGAAACTCAGTCCCTCCTTGCCGGTGATCTTGGCGACCGCGCCCTCCGGCGCCACGTTCCCGTACAGCACCACGAGGTGACTGTCCTTCTTCAGAGGGTCCGAGAGCGGCCGCACGATTCGCTGTTCAGCAAGATACATGCCTGTATTAGCAAGGTTTTCCGCGACACTGCGTCCGGTCACCGTCAGACACTCGCCATGCAGCAGGCCCGCCTCCAGCAGCATCTTCATCAGCGGCTGGATGCCCCCGACGGCAATCAACTCCGACATGAGATAACGGCCGCTCGGCTTCACATCGGCCAGGACCGGGACGCGCTTGCCGATGCGCGTGAAGTCATCGAGCCTGAGCCGGACCCGCGCATCGTGGGCAATGGCCAGCAGATGCAGCACCGCATTGGTGGAGCCGCCCAGGGCGATGCAGACGGTGATCGCGTTTTCGAAGGCCTTGCGGGTCAGGATGTCGCGCGGTCGAATCCCGGAGTTCACGAGCTGCACGACCGCCTCCCCGGCCCCGCGGCAGTCCGACAGCTTCGCCTCACTGACTGCTTCCTGCGCCGAGCTGCCCGGCAACGACAGCCCGAGCGCCTCGAGGGCCGAGGCCATGGTGTTGGCCGTATACATGCCGCCGCAGCTTCCGGGTCCCGGGATCGCGGTCCGTTCCACTTCCTGGAGCTGTGCCTCGGAAATCTTTCCCGCCGCGCGCGCACCGACAGCCTCGAATACCGAGATGATGTCGCGCCGGTGGGCGCCCGGGCGGATCGTGCCGCCGTATACGAAAATCGAGGGACGGTTGAGGCGTGCCATGGCCATGGCGCAGCCGGGCATATTCTTGTCACAGCCCCCCACGGCCACGAAACCGTCGAACCCCTCCGCACCCACGACCGTCTCGATGGAGTCGGCAATCACCTCTCTCGACACCAGGGAATAGCGCATCCCGGGTGAGCCCATCGAGATCCCATCGGAGACGGTGATGGTGTTGAACAGCACGCTCTTGCCGCCCGCCGCATCCGCGCCTCGTGCCGCCTCCCGCGCAAGCTCGGCAATGTGCATGTTGCAGGGCGTGACATTCGCCCAGGTGGAGGCAATACCGATCTGCGGTTTGAGAAAGTCCGCATCCTGGAAGCCCACCGCTCGCAGCATCGCCCGCGAGGGAGACTGCTTCAGTCCATCCACCACGAGACGCGAGCTCGCACGCGGATCCGCTTTCTGCTGCTTCGATGGCATCGCCTACAAGTCTCCTCTCGGTACTTAAAGGTTAAAGTATTTGCGCGGCGACTGAACAGCGCGCGCTGCAGCGGCCGAGGACGGTTGGCGCGGCGCGCCTGCAAATCTCCAGGCAGTCAGCCCTGGCGGGGCCGACCTTTATCCTGCAAAGCGTACCGCAGGGCCCGGCGGGGGGCGCGTTGACACAGGCTGCCCCGGTATGGTCCTATCGAGGTCGCTCCCGATTCTTTCGCCTGCGCGCATATCCCATGGCAGCTTTCGTATACGGTCAACGATTCGCAGCCCCCATTCGGGCGCCGCGCCTCCTGTCCGTCACGCTCGTACTGCTTACCGGACTTCCGCTCATTACGAGCGGACGGTGCGGGGAGCTCGCGCAAGCCTGAGACGAAACCAAGGCACAGCGAGCAAGACACCACAAAACCCCGCACCGGCCCTCGAGCCGCTGCGGGGTTTTTTACTTTCTGCCTGTCAATCATTGCGGCCGCGTGCCGTGTGGAGAGCGAGATGAGGCTTTATTCGCAGAAGGACGTGGACCGCAAGGCACTTCGCGGAGCGCGCATTACCGTGCTCGGTTACGGCAGCCAGGGACGCGCACACGCACTGAATCTCAGCGACAGCGGCTTCGATGTCGTGGTGGGCGTGCGCCGCGGCGGGGCCAGCTGGAAGAAGGCGCGCCGCGACGGTCTGGCCGTTGCCGAGCCCGCCGAGGCGGTCGCCGGCGCAGACCTCATCGCCATGCTCGTCCCCGATCTCGCACAGCGGGAGTTGTACGAGAGCCTTCAAAAGCGCCTGGCACGCGGCAGCACCCTGCTCTTCGCGCACGGCTTCAACATCCATTTCCGCCAGATCCGGCCCCGCAAGGACCTGGATGTCGTGCTCATCGCCCCCAAGGGGCCCGGTGACCTCGTCCGGCGCCAGTACCAGCAGGGACGCGGCGTTCCCTGCCTGCTCGCGGTGGCACAGGATCCCACGGGCAAGGCCCACGCGCGGGCGCTCGCCTATGCCCACGGCATCGGTGGCACGCGTGGCGGCGTTCTCGAGACCACCTTCGGTGAAGAGACCGAGACCGACCTGTTTGGCGAGCAGGCCGTCCTGTGCGGCGGCGCGACCGAGCTCGTCGTGAAGGGTTTCGAGACGCTGGTGGAGGCCGGCTATCAGCCCGAAGTGGCGTATTACGAGTGTCTGCACGAGCTGAAGCTCATCGTGGACCTGTTGCACGAAGGTGGACTGCGCAAGATGCACGAGTTCATCAGCGAGACCGCCAAGTACGGCGATCTGACGCGCGGCCCACGAGTCGTCAATGATCGTGTGAAAAAGGAGATGCGCCGGATCCTCAAGGAGGTGAAGAGCGGCAAGTTCGCCCGCCAATGGATCGCCGAGAACGCGAGCGGCCGCAAGACCTATCAAAAGCTTCTCGATCAGGACACGTCCCACCCGATCGAGAAGGTGGGCGCGGCGCTGCGCGCACGCATGCCCTGGCTGAACGAGCGGCGTACCTGATTGACACGAGGATTTCTCATGGCACCCGATCCTGACCGAGTCCTGATCTTCGACACCACGCTGCGCGATGGCGAGCAGTCCCCCGGCTGCAGCATGACCCAGCCCGAGAAGCTGCGCGTGGCACGTGCCCTCGCCGAGCTCGGTGTGGATGTTATCGAAGCGGGCTTTCCGGCCGCCTCGCGCGGTGACTGGGAGTCCGTTCACGCGGTGGCGCGCGAGGTCCCCGGAGCCGTCATTTGCGCGCTCGCGCGTTGCAACCGTGAGGACATCGAGCTGGCCGCCCGCGCTCTGCAGCCGGCTGCGAGCCGGCGCCTGCATGTGTTCCTCGCCACGAGTGCCATTCACCGCCAATACAAGCTCAACATGGCCCAGGAGGAAATCCTGCGCACTGCAGTGGACGGCGTCCGAATGGCGCGCGAGCTTTGCGAGGACGTCGAGTTCTCGCCCGAGGACGCCTCGCGCACCGAGCTCGAATTTCTCGCACAGGTCGTCGAGGCCGCCATCGAGGCCGGCGCCAGCACCGTCAACATCCCCGACACCGTCGGCTACACGGTCCCCGATGAGTTCGCGGAGCTGTTCCGCTATCTGCGCAAGAACGTCCGCGGCATCGAGCGGATCCGTCTGTCGGTGCACTGCCACGATGATCTCGGCATGGCGGTTGCGAACAGTCTGACGGCGGTCCTTGCCGGTGCGCGCCAGGTCGAGTGCACGCTCAATGGCATCGGCGAGCGTGCCGGCAACTGCTCACTGGAGGAAGTCGTCATGGCGCTCAGAACGCGCGAAGCGTTCTTCAACGTCCGGACCAACATCCAGACGACGCGCCTCTATCCCACTTCGCGTCTGGTATCGAGCATCACCGGCATGCCGATTCCACGCAACAAAGCGGTCGTGGGGGAGAATGCGTTCGCTCACGAGGCCGGCATCCATCAGCATGGCATGCTCAAGCACCATTCGACCTACGAGATCCTGCGGCCCGAGGACGTCGGGCTGTCACGCAGGCATCTCGTGCTCGGCAAGCACAGTGGCCGACACGCGTTCCGCGATCGGGTGAAGGAGCTCGGATTCGAGCTCGACGAGCTCGAGTTCAACCGCCTCTTCGAGGAGTTCAAGGCGCTCGCCGACAAGAAGAAGGAGCTGTTCGATGGGGACATCGAGGCTCTGGTGCTGCGCGCCGAGGGCTCCGCGAACGGCCCGTGGACGCTGATCGAGCTCAAGACCGTGGCCGACAGCCGCTCCCCGGCCGAGGCTGTCGTGCGCCTGCGCCATGCAGCCGGACAGACTGTCGAGCGCCAGGCCTCGGGTGATGGTCCGGTCGATGCGGCATTCAAAGCCATCGAGGCTGCGACGGGCATCAGCGTCATGCTGCGCAAATTCGAGGTGCACAGCGTCTCCGAGGGCGAGGATGCGCAGGGCGAGGCGGTCATCTGCGTGGAGTACAATCAGCGCACCTACCGCGGCTCCAGCGTCAGCACGAACATCGTGGAATCCAGCACCCAGGCCTTCCTCGAGGTCGTGAATCGCATCGAGCTCTCGCAAGCGAGTGCCCGCGCGCGCGATGAGCGCATCGGAGCTGCGACCGTGGCTCAAGCTGCCGTCTGATATCGAAGGAGTCTGGTCATGCCCATTCCGGCCACTCAGTTCATCTGGTTCAACGGCAAGCTCGTGCCCTGGGAGAAAGCCACGGTGCACGTGCTTGCGCACGCCCTGCACTACGGCTCCTCGGTGTTCGAAGGCCTGCGTGCGTATCAGACCCCCGGCGGTGTGGCCATCTTCCGGCTGCGCGATCATACGCGGCGCCTCTTCGATTCGGCCAAGGTCTATCGCATCGGCATGCCATTCCAACCGGAGCAGATCAACGAGGCCTGCCGCGAAGTCATTCGCGCCAATGGCCTGACGCGCGGCGCGTATCTGCGCCCTGTGGTGTTTCGCGGTTATGGCGAGATCGGTGTGACACCCAAGACCGAGCCGCCGACCGAGGTCGCGATCGCGGCCTGGGAATGGGGCAAGTACCTCGGCCACGAGAGCGAGGCGCAGGGAGTCGATGCCTGCGTCTCCTCCTGGAACCGGGTCGCTCCCAACACGCTGCCGGCGCTCGCCAAGGCCGGCGGCAATTACCTCTCGAGCCAGCTGATCGGCGCCGAGGCGCGCCGCCTCGGCTTCGATGAAGGAATCGGGCTGTCCCCGGACGGCCTGGTGAGCGAGGGCTCGGGTGAGAACCTGTTCCTGGTGCGCGACGGGGTGCTGTTGACTCCGGCGCTCGCGCATTCGGTTCTGGGCGGCATCACGCGCGACACCGTCATGCAGCTGGCGCGCCGCCGCGGCCTCGAGGTTCGCGAGGGTGCCATTCCGCGCGAGATGCTCTACCTGGCAGATGAGGCCTTCTTCACCGGAACCGCGGTCGAGATTACCCCCATTCGCTCCGTAGACCGCCTGCCGGTCGGGGCCGGGCGGCGCGGGCCGATCACCGAGGCGCTGCAGAGCGCCTTCTTCGGCCTGTTCTCCGGCAAGACGAGCGATGAGTGGGGCTGGCTCGATGCGGTCGACCTGACTGCGCCGCGAGCCGCCGCCGCAGGCTGAAGGGCGGAGCGCACGCCAGATGCACCCGGCGCGAACGATGTTCGAGAAGGTCTGGCGCAGCCACGAAGTGCTCGCCGAGACCGCCGATGCACCGGCGGTCCTCTACATCGATCTGCATTTGATTCACGAGGTCACCTCGCCGCAGGCCTTCACCCTCCTGCGCCAGCGCGGGCTGCGTGTGCGCCGTCCCGATCTGACACTCGCCACCATGGATCACTCCACCCCCACACGGACCGAGCAGCTGTTCGGCGGGGCGCCGATTGCGATCGAATCGGCGGCCCGGCAGATCCGTGAGCTGGAGAACAACTGCCAGCAATCCGGCGTCGAGCTCTTCGGGCTGCGCCACTCGCGCCGCGGAATCGTGCACATCATCGGACCGGAGCTGGGCATCACTCAGCCCGGCAAGACCGTGGTTTGCGGAGACAGCCACACCAGCACGCACGGCGCGCTGGGTGCACTGGCCTTTGGCATCGGGACGACCGAGGTGGCTCATGTCTTGGCGACTCAGTGTCTGCTCCAGCGCAAGCCCCGCACGCTGGCCATCGAGGTTTCCGGCAGCCTGCGTCCCGGTGTCACGGCCAAGGACCTGATCCTCGGCATCATCGGCCGCATCGGCGTGGCCGGCGGAACGGGCCACGTGATCGAGTATCGCGGTGGAACGATCCGCGGCTTCGATATGGATCAGCGCCTGACGGTGTGCAACATGTCGATCGAGGCCGGCGCCCGGGCAGGCATGATCGCTCCCGACGACACCACTTTTTCCTACCTCGCTGGCAGGGCTCGTGCGCCCCAGGGCGAGGACTGGGAGCGCGCGCTCGAGCGCTGGCGCGAGCTGCCGAGTGATGCCGGAGCGCAATTCGACCGCGAAGTGCACATCGATGCGACGGCGATCGAGCCGATGATCACTTATGGCACCAACCCCGGGATGGTGATGCCGATCAGTGCAGCGATCCCCCGCTCGGATGATGCGGCGTTTGCGAAATCTCTCGCCTATATGGGGCTGGAAGCCGGCGCACCGATCCGCGACAAACCGGTGAGCGTGGTGTTCCTCGGAAGCTGCACCAACGGACGCATCTCCGACCTGCGCAGCGCAGCGGCCGTGATGCGCGGCCGCAAAGTGGCCCAGGGCGTGCAGATGCTCGTCATTCCGGGCTCGCAGCAGGTCAAGGCCGATGCGGAGGCCGAAGGCCTCGATCGCATCTTCAAGGACGCCGGGGCGCAGTGGCGCGAATCCGGCTGCTCGATGTGCCTCGGCATGAACGGAGATCTCGTGCCGAGCGGGGAATATTCCGTGAGCACGAGCAATCGCAACTTCGAAGGCCGCCAGGGCGCCGGTGCCCGCACCCTGCTGGCAAGCCCCCTGACCGCCGCGGCCAGCGCGGTGCGCGGTCGCGTCACCGATCCACGCGAGTTGCTGCCATGAGAGCTGCCGCAGCGGGCTGCGGGGGCGGCGCGTGAGCGGGATCGCGAACTTGCGCTCGCGGACGGTCGTGCTGCCGGCAAGCAACATCGATACCGACCAGATCATCCCGGCGCGCTTCCTGACGACCACGACGCGCGAAGGCCTCGGGCGCAACCTCTTCGCCGACTGGCGTTATGACTCCGCCGGACAGCCGCGACCGGATTTTGCGCTCAACCGCCCCGAGGCTCAGGGCTGTCGCATTCTGGTCGCGGGCCGCAACTTCGGCTGTGGCTCCTCGCGCGAGCATGCGGCCTGGGCGCTCCTCGATCACGGCATCCAGGCGGTCATCAGCACGGAGTTCGCCGACATTTTCCGCACCAACTCACTGAAGAACGGCCTGTTGCCGATCGTCGTGAGCGAGGCCGTGAGCCGGCGGCTGCTCGATCATCCAGGCCTCGAGGTCAGCATCGATCTGCAGGCCACCACGCTCACTCTTGCCCATGGGGAGGCGGTGCAGTTCCCGATGGAGGCCTTCGCGCGCTACTGTTTGCTCAATGGAATCGATGAGCTCGGCTTCCTGCTCGAGCAGCGCGAGCGCATCGCCGCTTACGAGAGCCGCTCGGCGTGAAGGCGCAGATCGTGAGTCTCGGGGGCGATGGCATCGGCCCCGAGGTCGCCTGCGAAGGGCTGCGCTGCCTGCAGGCGGCCGCGCGGAAGTTTGCTCACGAGTTCACCGTCCTCGAGCTTCCTTTCGGCGGCGCTGCGATCGAAGCCACGGGCGAGCCTTTGCCCGCGAGCACTTTGCAGGCCTGCCTGGCAGCCGATGCCGTGCTGCTCGGGGCGATCGGCGGTCCGCGATGGTCGGCGCCGGAGGCGAAGGTGCGACCCGAGCAGGGCCTGCTGCGCCTGCGCCGCGAGCTGGGTGTCTACGCCAACCTTCGACCCGTTGCCGTCCATCCGGCGCTGGCCGAGATTTCCACCCTCAAGCCGCAGGTGCTCGAGGGAGTCGATCTGCTCTTCGTGCGCGAGCTGACCGGCGGGATCTACTTCGGCGACAAGCGGCGCGATGCCGACGGTGCGCAGGACGTCTGCATCTACACCGTGGCCGAGGTCGAGCGGATCACGCGCGTTGCCGCTCGGCTCGCGCGCCAGCGGCGGCGTAAAGTCACCTCGATCGACAAGTCGAACGTGCTGGAGACCTCGCGCCTGTGGCGCGAAGTCACGACCCGGGTGATGCGCGATGAGTTCGCCGACGTGGCCCTCGAGCACCTGCTGGTGGACGCTGCAGCCATGCACTTGATCCGTCAACCGCGGCAATTCGACGTGTTGGTCACGGAGAACATGTTCGGCGACATTCTGACGGACGAGGCTGCGATGCTCGCGGGCTCCCTCGGCCTGCTCCCCTCCGCCTCAGTGGGCGACGGGCGGCGCGGCCTGTATGAGCCGATACACGGCTCGGCACCGGACATCGCCTCGCGCGGCATCGCCAATCCTATCGGGATGATCCTCAGCGTCGCGTTGATGCTGAGGCACTCGTTCGAGCTCACCAAGGAGGCGGACGCCCTGGAGGCGGCGGTCGCGCGCGCCCTGCAAAGCGGAGCTCGCACGGCGGATGTCGCCATGCCGGGCTCAGCGACGCTCTCGACCCGTGAAGTGGGCGATGCGGTCCTCGCGGAGTTGCAGCGCAGCTAAGCGGTGACCAGCTTCGGCACCGGAAGCAGCGTGCGGGCCGCGCGGGCCAGCCCGGCAGCCAGGTCGCGCTGCAGATCCTCCAGACCCTCGATGCCGATGGACAGCCGGACCAGGCCATCAGCGAGCCCCGCCCGCTGGCGCGCGGCCGGATCCATCGCCGCGTGCGTCATCGTCGCAGGATGGGCCACGAGGCTTTCGACTCCGCCGAGCGACTCGGCAAGCGAGAAACATTCCAGGTCTCGGACGAACTCGCGCACCGCATCGTGTCCGCCTTCGAGCTCCATCGTGACGACGGCACCGAAGCCGCGTTGCTGGCGCTGCGCGATCTCGTGACCGGGATGAGTGGGTAGACCGGGGTAATACACCTGCTGCACGTTCGGCTGCTCCTGCAGCCAGCGAGCCAGCGCTATCGCGTTGCGCCCATGGTGATCGAGCCTCGCGTGCAGGGTGCGCAGACCGCGCAAGGTCATGTAGCTGTCGAACGGCGCGCCGGTGATTCCCAGGCAGTTGGCCCACCACGCGAGCTGCTCATGCAGGGCCGGGTCGCCTGCGACCACGGCTCCGCCTACCACATCACTGTGGCCGTTCAGATACTTCGTGGTGGAATGCACCACGAGATCGGCCCCCAGGGTCAGGGGCTGCTGCCAGGCTGGGGACAGGAAGGTGTTATCGACCACGGTGAGCGCCCCCGCCGCCCTGCCCAGCGCTGCAAATTTCTCGATGTCCGTGATGCGCAGCAATGGGTTGCTCGGAGTCTCGATCCACAGCAGCGCTGCCGGGTGCGCCAGAGCGGCACGCACGGCCGCCTCATCGCCGAAATTGATGAACTCCACCTGGCGCTCACCTCGGCGCCGCCACGCCTCGAACAGACGGTAGGTGCCGCCGTAACAATCGTGCGGCGCCACGATTCGCGCCCCGGCCGGAATCAGGTAGCCGACCAGAGTGATGGCGGCCATGCCGGTCGCAGTGATCACGGCCCCGGCACCGAGCTCGAGCTCCGCCAGCGCGTGCGCGAGCAGATCGCGGGTTGGATTACCGGAACGGGTGTAATCGTAGGCGCGCTTCTCGCCGAAGCCGCGGAACGCAAAGGTCGAGGTGAGATGCAAAGGCGGCACCACCGCACCGGTGGTCTCATCCACTTCGATTCCAGCGCGTACGGCCTGGGTGATCTGCCCCGGACGATCGCTCATGACAGACTCTCCAGCGCCACTGTAAAGATGTGGCGTAACTGTTCGGTTTCCTTCAGGAAGGCATCATGCCCATACAGCGAAGAAATCTCGTGCAGGCGCGCCGTCGGCAAGCGGGCGACCATCGCCCGGACGTCCGCGAGTGGCACGAGCTGATCCTCCCGGACCGCGACCGCGGTGGTCGGAACGAAGATGCGCGAGGCATCCACGCGATGCAGATCGATCGATTCCGAGAGGCACAGAAACGACTCTGGCCGGTGGCGGCGCGCGTAGTCACTACCGCGCGCCAGCAGATAGCCCTCGACCGGAAAGACAAAGCGCTCGTCCTGCCGCGAGGGGTGGCCGCCGAAGCGGGCCGAGAACTCCTCCGCGCTGCGGTAAGTTGACATCGCGAGCGCGCGGGCCAATTGCAGGCCCTCGTCCGAGCGACCACAGGAGATCGCGAAACGCACGACCTGCCGTTGCACGCTCCGCCACGCGGTCGCCATTGGATGAGGCCGATCGGCGGCGCCGATGGTGAGCAGATGCCCGACGCGCTCCGGATGACGCTCACCGAAAGCCAGTGCCACCATCGCTCCGTACGAGCCGCCCGCGATTGCGCGCACGGACTTGAGCCCGAGATGATTCAGGATTCGCAGCAGCACTTCGGCCTGATCGTAAGTGGACAGACTCGGAAAGCTCTGGCCCGGCTCGGGCCCACTCGTCTGCCCGCTGCCGCCCAGGTAGTCAAAGCTGAGAATTCGGTATCGGCGGCTGTCGAGCGCACAGCCGGGGCCAGCGATCCCTGACCACCATCCCTCGTCCCGTTCATCCCCCAGACACACGCGCCGCCCGGCGGAGATGCCGCCGAGCGCGCAGACCACGGGCGCCGTGGCGGGCCCGGCCAGTCGCCACGCGATGCGCACGCCGGCCAGCGTTCCGCCATGGTGCAGGCGGGTCTCACCGGGTACCTGCAGCAGGCCTTCGCGCACGGGGCAGTCGAGGGCGGCTGGACGATCGGCGAGCCCCGAAAAACCAGACGCGCTGCTTTGGCGCGGCGTGAGGGAAAGAGAGTCGACCGAGGCGTTCATCAATGCTCCGCAGACCTTGCACGGCCCACCGGCCTCCTGCGGAGCGCCCGCCTCTCAGGCGGGTTCGTCGCGTCCATCTCCGATCGCACGAATGGCTGATCAGAGCTACGCAAACCGCTCATCTGTCGAGCCGGCCCAGCATGCGCCGAGTCCGAACTCGCAGGAGTTGGCACCTTCCCAGGGTGGTTAAACCTGGCGGTTGCCCCGGCGTCTAAGGGCCTATCCCTCAGCCGGTCTCGATGAGTGATTTGCAGTCTATGGTGTGCCCGACGGAGGCGTCAAGCTGACGCGAGCCTTAACGGGCAGCGAGTGCCTCGGCCCGCTTGTCCGCATCGGCGGCTTCCGGGTTACGGCCCAGGGCGCGCAGCGAGTCGGCTATGAGGCGCCAGGCCGAGCTCTGGGCGTGCGGATCGCCGGTCGCCAGGGACAGCGCCTTGCGTCCCATGCTGTCGGCCTGGCTGTAATCGGCGGCGTTGAGGCGCACGCGTCCCAGCTCGATCCACAGCAAGGGGTTGTCCGGCTCGATGCGCATGGCGCGCTCGATGGTGGCTGCCGCCAGCCCGAAATCACCGCTATTCGCCGCCTTGTGCGCCTGGGCCACCAGTGCCGTGGATGCCGGTGTGAGCCGGAACTGACGCTGAGGTCTCATGGCAGAGGCTGGGGGCTGCCCCGGCGGGGGTGGTTGCGCCGTTCCGGATTGGCTCGGTTGCTCGGGAAACTGCGGCGGCGGCGAGCGCAGCGAATCGCACCCGGCCATCGCGCAGCAGGCGGCCACGCCCAGCGTGAGCAGCAGTTTCCCGGAGGAGGCGTTCATCAATGCATGATATCGCGCAGCCACTCGCCTGCGCGCTTCACGATCGATTCGATGCCGCTGCTGCCGCAGCCCGGCTGCACCGCAAGCTGAGTGCCGACCGGCACGGCGATCGGCACGGCATCTTCGGCGCAGCTCGTATCGACTTGGCCGCCGCTTTGATAGTTGATCCAGGTCTCGGCCAGCGACTCAGGCATCGGCGCGCTCCAGGAGCTCGTCCCGAGGCCTGCCATGACCCGCGCCCATACTGGCAGCGCAGCCGATGAACCCGTGAAGCCCGTCGGCCGGTTATCGTCATAGCCGACCCAGACGATGCTCAGGTGCGAACCGGAGAATCCTGCGAACCAGTCATCGCGCAGGTCCGAGGAAGTGCCTGACTTGCCCGCCACCACCAGATTCGCCGGCAGAATCGTGCGCGCCGCCTTGCCGGTGCCTTTCACCATGACCTGCTCGAGCATCCGATCGAGCTGGTAGATGTTTTCCGGCGTGGCCACGGGTGTCACCTTCAGCGGAAAGGCCCGGATGGCCTTGCCGTCCTCGCTGATCACGGCACGTACCGCTCGCAAGGGAGTCTGGAAGCCTCCGTTGGCCAGGCCGTTATACATCTGCGCAGCTTCCAGAGGACTCACATCGATGGCGCCCAGGAGCATGGCGGGAACTTGCGCCGGCGGACTCGGCAGGCCGAAGCGCTGCAGCGTCTGAGCAATCTTCGGCAGTCCGAGATCCAGCCCCAGGCCGACGGTCGCGAGGTTCAGCGATTCCGCCAGCGCGCGAACCAGCGGCACCGGACCGTTGCTCTGATGGGTGAAGTTCTCCGGTTGCCACAGCTTGCCGTTTTGCAGGCGGATCGTGACCGGCACATCCTGGATGATGCTGGCTGCGTTGTAGCGTCCACTTTCGAGCGCGGTGAGATAGATGAATGGCTTGACGAGTGAGCCCATCTGTCTGCGGGCATCGAGCGCACGATTGAAGCCGTCGTAGCCCACATCACGGCCCCCGACGATCGCGATCACATCACCGCTCTGCGGCGAGGTGACGACGACAGCCCCTTGCAGTTGCGCCGCCCCGGACTGTGGTTTGCGCGTACGATCGAGTCGCCCCAACTCACGCTCGAGCGCCCGCTCGGCCTCATCCTGGGCTCGAGGCTCGAGACTCGTGTAGATGCGCAGTCCGGCCTCCGTGAGATCCTCATTCCGGTAATCGCGACGCAGGGTGCGGCGCACGAAATCGAGGTATGCCGGATAGTAGGCACCCGCGCCCCGCGCGGTGACTCCGAGCGCTTTCCTTTGCGCAGCCTGGGCCTCAGTGGCGCGGATGATGCCGCGCTCTGCCATCAGCTTGAGAACCAGATCGCGGCGCAGTCTCGCCCGGTCCGGATGTCGGCGCGGGTCGTAATACGAAGGCCCCCGGACGACGGCGACCAGCAGAGCCACTTCCGAGAGATCCAGCTCCGAGAGCGGCTTGCCGAAGTAGAACTCGCTTGCCAGACCAAATCCGTGTATCGCGCGCACCCCATCCTGACCCAGAAAGATCTCGTTGATGTAGGCGTTCATGATGTCCGCCTTGCTGAAGTGCAGCTCGAGCGAGATGGCCATCGCCGCCTCGCGCAGCTTGCGGCCGAAGGTCTGGCGCGGGTTGAGAAAGTAGCTCTTGACCAGCTGCTGTGTCAGCGTGCTGCCCCCCTGCTCGATCTGGCCAGCGCGCACATCCACCCACATGGCGCGGATGATGCCCATGGGGTCAATACCGTGGTGGTGCTCGAAGTTGCGGTCCTCCACCGCCTGTAGCGCTGCCGGCAACAGCGGCGGCACCTCCTGGGGCGTGACGACGATGCGATCCTCCCCGTGGATCGGAAATATGCTGCCGATCAGCAGCGGCTCCATGCGGATGATCGGCAAGTCGTGTCCTGCGCTGTCGCGCAGGCTCTGGATGCCGCTTCCATTGGTCGTGATGTTGAGTGTCGAGGCGGGCCGCAGCTCATCGGCAAAGCGCGCCGGCCGCAGAGCGATCTCGATCCGCGAGCCCTGCTCTCGATAGGTACCCTGTCTTAGCAGCCGATCGACCCGGCGGTACTGCAGGCGCTGCAACTCGTGCTCGAGCTCGCCCTGCGATAGGGAGAGGCCGGCATACAGCTCGAGTGGAGCGGCGTAGATCTGCGCCGGCAGCGTCCAGCGCCGCCCCTCGAATTGCCGCGTCACGACGCGATCGAGATAGATCCAGTACACGCCGATGAGGAGCAGCAACAGCACAGCGCCGCCCAGCAGTGTGCGAGTGAGCCGGCTTCGCAAGCCGAGGCGCGTCAGATGAACAGCTCCGCGGCCGGCTCGCGCAGGTTGTAATGCGAGCTCATGGCCTGACCGTAGGCCCCCGTGTTGGCGATCAGCAGCACATCGCCCTCGCGGGTGGGCGCCAGAAGGCGATCATGTCCGAGCACATCCGCGCTCTCACAGATGGGTCCCACGACGTTCACGAGCTCCGTGGCCGGCTCGTCCGAGCGCGTGAGATTGATGATTTCATGGTATGCCCCATAGAGCGCCGGACGCAGCAGGGAGTTCATCCCAGTCGCGACGCCCACGTAGCGCACTTCGCCCTTCGACTTCAGTTGCGTGACGCGCGCCAACAGCACGCCGGCGCTCGCCACGAGATAGCGGCCCGGCTCCATCCAGAATTCCAGTCGCGGATGCTCGGCACGGACGGCAGCCAGCAGAGTATCGAGCTTCTGCAGGTCCACGCCAGGCTGATCGCCGCGTTCGGGCACACCCAGCCCTCCCCCCACGTTGATCACCTGCACGTCGGCAAATTGCTGCGCAATGTCGGCGAGTCGCCGGGCCGTATGCTGCCAGCTCGTGACATCGAAGATTCCGCTGCCCAGATGGGCCTGCAGGCCCATCACGCGCGCTCCGATCCGCTGCGCGTGCAGCCCCACCTGCTTGAGCTCCGCAATCGGCACACCGAACTTGGAATGTGCACCGGCCGTGCGCACGTGATGATGGTGTCCGCGTCCAACACCGGTGTCGATGCGCAGAAAGATATCCTGCTTCGCAAATAGATCCGGCCAAGCCGTCAAGCTGTACAGGTTGTCCACCGTCACCCGCACACCCCGCTCGAAGGCCCAGGCGTACTCCTCGCGCGGGGCAAAGTTGGGCGTGAACAGAATGCGCTGCGGGTTGAGCTCCGGAAACAATCCGAGCGCCCGCTCGAGCTCGCCGCGTGAGACGCACTCGAAGTCCACCCCCTGCGAATGCACCGCGCGCAGCACCGGGGCGCTCGAGTTCGCTTTCATGGAGTAATGCACGCGCGTCAACGCCTCCATGCCGCGCAAGGCGCGAGCGGCGGCGTGAATCGTCTGAACGTCGTACACGAATGCGCACTGCCGCTCGCCGAGCGCGCCGAGCAGCTCCGCTCGCTTGTGACGCCACCAGGGCAGGGTGCGTGAGCCGCCGCTCTTGGGCTCGAGGAACAGCTGCTCCCAGGTCGGGCCGAGTACGAGGTCGCCGGGCACGGGTCGGATGAGGAGCTCGTGCAGCTGCTCGACCAGCCGGTCGCCCTGATTCTCGTCCACCACGAAAGTGAAGTTCAGATCGTTGGCTGCCTGGCTCACCAGGTAGATCTTCTGCTCCTCGAAGAACTCGAACGCATCGCCGAGCTGATGCAGGATGGCGCGGATGTTGCGACCGACCAGGCTCACGGATGCGCACGGGCCGATTGCCCGCACCCGGCACAGGCGCGACAGATCTGCCACCAGCGCATTCAGGAGCGAGTTGTCGAGGGTGTTGGCGGCGGGATCGAGCGATACCGTGACGTTGGTTTCCGAGGTGGACACCAGATCGACCGACATGCCGTGTTGCTTGAAGACCTGGAAGGCATCAGCCAGAAATCCAACCTGGTGCCACATTCCCGGGCTTTCGAGCGATATGAGCGTGATGCCCTTCTTGGTGCACACCGCCTTGACCTGCGCCCCCGCATCCCCGCCCTCTGCGCTCAGAACGGTGCCCTCGAGCTCCGGAGCCTGGGTGGCATAGACGTGCAGCGGGATTCCATGCTGGCGCACGGGAAGGATGCACCGCGGGTGCAGGACCTTAGCCCCGCTGGTGGCAATTTCCTGGGCCTCATCGTAGTGCAGAGCGCGCAGCAGCCGCGCGGTCGGCGTCGAGCGTGGATTGGCGCTGAACATCCCCGGCACGTCGGTCCAGATCTCCAGGCGCTGCGCGCGGAGCTTGGCTGCGAGGTATGCCGCCGAGGTATCCGACCCGCCTCTTCCGAGCAGCACGGTGTTGCCGTCGGCATCACTGGCGATGAATCCCTGCGTGATGACGACCGGTGCCAGGGCGCCGAGTCGTGCCTCGAGGAGGGCATCTGGCTCGAAGTTGCATGTCGCGGAGAGCACGCCCGAGCGCGCATGTGCGCCCCGACGTTCCTCCGCTTTGAGCAAGCTGCGCGCGTCGACCCAGTCCACCTGCAGGCCGAGCGTGCGCAGGAATGCTGCACCGAGCTCGGTCGCCATCAACTCGCCGGTGGCTAACACACGGGCGCGTGTGTGATCGCTGACTTCGCCGACCAGGGCGATTCCCGCGGCAATCTGCCGCAGTTCTGCGAGCGATTGCTCGACGGCCGTCCCCACCGGTACACCGAGCTCCGCCGCAAGGCGAGCGTGCCGCTCCTCGATCCCACGCAGCTCCGAGTCCTGCGTGCGCACCAGCGCGGCTTCCAGCAATTTATCCAGCCTGTCGGTGATCCCGGTGACCGCGGAGTGCACGAGCAACACGCGGGCCCCGCCTGCGAGGCGGGCGCGAAGCACGGCGGCGATGTTGCGCCAGTTCGAGAGCGAGGAGACGCTGGTGCCGCCGAACTTCAGAACGATCCAGGAGGAAGCCACGCGCGTCACTGACTGGTCCCTTGGGCGGCCGGAGGAGCAGGCCGCCTCGTTGCCGGATGAAGAAGAGCAGCCTCGGCGCTTCAGAGCTCTTCGTCGAAGTCCAGCAGGTCCTTCTCGAGCTTCTTGTCCGCCAGAACCTCCTCGAGTCGACTCCATGCAGCCTTGCCGCGCTTGCCCTGGTTACGAGCGCGTTTGTCCACCCGATCGAGCAGGCGGTCGTAATCGGTGCCGTCCTCGGTCGGCCCGTTCAGGAATTCATCGTCCAGATCGAAGCTCCCGTTGTCGCGTTCCGACATGGCTCAACGACTAAATTCTCAGGTTTATCAACAGCTAAAGCGCATTCAGCGCGCTCCGCAGGGCAGCGAACTATATCCGATTCGCGCCGCGGATCAACCCCGGCGCGGCGCCCGAGCCTAATTCCGCCGGGTCCCCTCGCGCACCAGCACGGGGGCGCCACGGCTCAAGCCCAGGCCCTCGGCCGCGCTCTGCTCGGCGCGCGCGATCTCGAGGACGCCGAAGGAATTGACGAGCGCGAGGAACTCCCCGGGCTGGGTATCGCCGTAGGTCCGCAGCAACGGAAAGGTGTGATTGCCCGCCTGGACCAGGGGTTGGCGGAAGCGTCCGACGAGTGCCCCGTCGATGTTGGTGATCAGATTGCCGAAGTGATCGATGGTGATGACCACACCGGCGATGCTGCCGGCTTCCACCGTGGGCTCATCGACCCACGCCGGCACGAGGTTCCCCGCCGGCGGACCGAGCTCGGCGGGCTGGCAGCGGCCGGCTGCCAGCTCCGCGGCGATGGGCGCGAAAATGTCCCGCCCATGAAAGGTCGCGCTGGGGCGCTGCACGCCGAAGCGCGCAAGTTTCGGCGCATCGAAGCGCACCACCTGTGCATCGGCATGACGGGACACGATCGGGGCGAGCAACCCATTGTCGGGTGCCAGAAAGAGCTGCTCCTGCGCCGCAACCGCCACGATGTCCCTGGAGGTGCCGACCCCCGGATCGATGACCGCCACGTGTACGGTCCCTGCTGGGAAGTAAGGAAAGGCCCGCGCCAGCCAGAAGCCCGCTTCGGCGGGCCAGTGTACGACGATCTCGTGCGTCAGATCGATGATCCGGGCTGCGGGAAAACGGGTGAGAATGCACCCCTTCATCACGCCGACGAACGGACCCTGATGTCCGAAGTCGGTGGTGATGGTGATGACGCCCGAGGCTTTGAAGGTGGCAGCCATTGCAGAGGAAAACCATGTCCGCATCCCGTGAGCCTGTCAACTGCAGCGCGCGATTTCCCGGGGTGGTCTTACCGTGAGCTCCGCTTATGACCGGCTGCCGCTCAACGCCCTGCGTGTGTTCGAGGCGGTGGCGAGCCGGCTCAATTTCGGCGAGGCCGCGGAGGCTCTGCATGTGACGCCGGCGGCCGTGAGCCAGCAGATCCGCTCGCTCGAGGATTATCTGCAGACGCCGCTTTTCAGGCGCGACGGGCGGCGGGTGCAGCTGACTCCCGAGGGGGTGCAGCTGCTGCCGGGCGTGCGGCAAGGTCTGGACGAGCTCGAGGCGGCGCTGCAACAGATCCGGCAGGAGCGCCAGAAGGGCCCGATCAACGTGAGCATGCTGGCATCCTTCCTGCAAAAGTGGCTCATGCCGCGGCTCGGCGCTCTGCATGCCCGGCATCCCGATATCGAGCTGCGCCTGCATACTTCGCCGGCTGCGGTGGATTTCGCGCGCACGGACTTTCATGCCGCGCTGCGCTTTGGACTCGGACGCTACGGGGATCTGTTCACCGAGAAATTTTTGGGCGAGTGGCTGGTGGCCGTCGCAGCCCCGAAGGTGCTGAAGAAGCACGGGCCTTTGCCGAACCAAGGCGATCTGTCACCCTATCCGCTGCTGCACGGCGATGAGCTCGATTGGGCAAACTGGTCCACGGGCAACACCCGCTCGATGAGCGCGCTCAGGGGCTCCTTCATCGATGACTCGGTGAGCCTGATGAGTGCGGTGGTGGAGGGACTGGGCTTCGGCTTGCTTCGCTGGACGCTTGCGGCGAGCGAGATCGAAGCCGGCCGTCTCGCACTGGCGAGCGAGCACATCGTGCGGCATCGATTCTCCTACTACTTCGTGTGTCCCGCAGCGTACGCGAGCTTCCCCAAGGTCGCGGCGCTGCGCGAGTGGTTGCTGCAGCAGGCACGTTCCTTCGCGCCGCCGCCGGAACCACGCGAGGCTTCGACCGCGGGTCGCACCCGCAGTAAGACCTAGAATAGGTACGGTTCTTGCGGTCCGGGCGGGAGCGTGAATTCGAACGTTCCAACGCCGCACCAGCAGGCACCGGACACCCTGGCAATCGTACTGGCAGGTGGCAATGGCACACGGCTGGGCGAGTTGACCCGCTGGCAATGCAAACCGGCGATTCCCTTTGCCGGCCACTTCCGCAACATCGACTTCACGCTCTCCAACTGCATCAACTCCGGTCTGCGCCGAGTTGCAGTGCTCACGCAGTACAAAGCGCAGACGCTCATCTCGCATCTTACGGGTGGATGGAGCTTTCTGCCGCGGGCGCTCGGTGAGTTCGTGGAAATCTGGCCGGCACAGCAGCGGCTGCATTCCTCCTGGTACGCAGGCACCGCGGATGCCGTGCATCAGAATCTCGATATGGTGCTGGCGCAGCGTACCCGTTACACACTGGTGCTGGCGGGTGATCACATTTACAAGATGGACTATCGGCCGCTGATCGAGCAGCACGCCCACTCGGGTGCCGATGTGACCCTGGCCTGTGTGCCGGTACCGCTCGAGGAGGCGGCCTCCTTCGGGGTCCTCGGCGTGGAGGGCGGACAGCGCGTTCGAAGCTTTATCGAGAAACCTCAACCTGCGAGTCTGCGCGCGACGAATCAGCGGACCGTGCTCGCCTCGATGGGGGTTTACGTCTTCTGCACCGATTACCTCGCCGATCGCCTGCGCCGTGATGCCAACAACCCGGACTCGGCACATGACTTTGGCCGCAACATCCTGCCGTGCGCCGTACGCGAGGACCATGTAGGCGCCTACTCCTTCACCGACGCCAAAGGCGGCGCCGCATACTGGCGCGATGTCGGGACACTCGATGCGTACTGGCAGGCCCACATGGAACTGCTCGTCGCGGCACCCCCCATCGAGCTGTTCGACCCTGCGTGGCCAATCTTTACCTCGGCAGAGCAGCTGCCCCCCGCGCGAGTCATGGCCGATGCCATGTCCGAAGCCTGCGTGATCGATTCTCTGCTCGGCGGTGGTGTGATCGTCCGGGGTGCCCGCGTCAGTCGCAGTGTTCTGGCGGCCAACGTCCAGGTCGGGGCGGGCTCGACGATCGCTGAGGCCGTCATCCTGCCCAATGCACGCATCGGCGCGAATTGCCGACTGCAGCGGGTCATCGTCGACGCCGGGATGCAGATCCCGGACGGCACGGTGGCCGGGGTTGCGCCGACTGCGGAATTGCAGTCCCCTCGCTCCGGCGGCGTCACCCTGCTGGTGCAGGAACCCGCCGAGAGTGCCCACCCTGATGATGGGCTGCGATCGGTCGCCTGAATCAGCGCCGCGAGGGCTTCAGCGAGCCTTCCGCACACGCACAACATCGATCGGTGTAGGGCACCGCCCGGAGCCGACTTTCATCGATCGGTTCACCACAGAGCGCGCAGGTGGCGTAGCGACCTTGCGCGAGACGGCGCAATGCGGCCTCGAGCAGGCCCAACTCGGACCTTGCGGATTGGGAGATTGCCCCGAGAACATCGTCGTTCTCGCGTTGCGTCGCCTGCTCGGCGAAGTCGGCACTCAGGGGATCGGATTCATGGCGCAGATCGGCGCTCGCCTGGCTCGCCCGATGGCGCAGCTCCTCGCGCCTGCCGAGCAGACGCTCTCTGACCGCTTCGATATCCACGTGGCGCTTCCCCCTGGTCGCCGTCCGGATAGCGGACTCCGGCGATAGCGTGCACCAAATCCGCAGGCTGGGGAACTAGGCTCGGACAGGCAACCAACTTGGCACGCGCACTAGCGCGAGCGTCGCTCCTCCAGCCAGCCCTGCAGCTTGTCGAAGGGCTCGATGAACTTGCGTACGCCCTCGGCCTCGAGCTGCTCAGCGACCTGCTCGAGGTCGATCCCGAGCCGCTCGAGCCCGTCCCGCACGTCCTGGGCATCCGCAAGGTGCCGCTCAAGCCTCGGCTGCGGTTGGCCACGCTGGCGGTACGCATCGATCGTCTCTTTGGGCGCGGTGTTCACCGTGTCCGGAGCGATCAGCTCCTCCACATATTTGATTGGGCTGTAGGTCGGGTCCTTGGTCGAGGTCGAAGCCCAGAGCAGCCGCTGCGTCCGGGCGCCCGCGCTGGCCAGCTTCTCCCAGCGGGGGGAAGCCACGAGTTCTGTGTACAGTTGATAGGCCCGGCACGCATTGGCAATGGCAGCCTTGCCACGCAGCGCACGGGCGGCAGGTTGACCGGCCGCGGCCAGCCGATCGAGCTGCGGATCCACGTTGCTGTCGATGCGGCTGAGAAAGAAGCTGGCTACCGAAGCAAGGCGGTCGATCGGCTTCTTCGCCGCGATCCGCGCTTCAAGACCATCGCAATAGGCCTCGGCCACCCGCTTGTAGCGCTCCGGCGCAAACAACAGCGTCACGTTGACGTTGACGCCTTCGGTGATCAGCTGGCGAATCGCCTCGATGCCGGCGACGGTGCCGGGAATCTTGATGAAAGCGTTGACGCGATCCAGCCGGCTCCACAGCCGCTTGGCCTCAGCGATGCTTCCCGCCGTGTCATGCGCCAGATGCGGGGATACTTCCAGGCTCACGAAACCATCCTTGCCCTGCAGTGAGTCGTACAGCGGCCTGAACAGGTCCGCCGCGCCGCGCAGATCCTCCATCGCGAGCGCCTCGTACAGAGCCATGCTGCTCGAGACCTTGGGCAGCAGCTCCGTGATCGCCTTGGCGTACTGCGGATCGCCGGTGATCGAGTGGGCGAGGATCGATGGATTCGAGGTGACCCCTGCGATGCCGTCCTCGGAGATGAGCCGGGCCAGGCTGCCGTCGGACAGCATCCGTCGGCCGATGTCATCCAGCCAGATGCTCTGGCCGAGCTTGCGGAGTTCCTGCAGCGGGTTATGAGTGGGCACGGCGATCACCTGCGATGGTCTTCGGATGCGATTGTACGCTCATCATCGGTTCATGCTTTCATCGCGGCGATCCTGCCAGACCCACTCCCGCACCTCCGGAAGATCCTCGCCGCGCTGCGTGATGTAGTGCGCATGCTCGGTGAGCTTGCCACGCATGAGCTGACGCAGATGCGCGGCCCGAGCGCCGAGGCTCGGCACCCGGTCGATCACATCCATGACCAGGTGGAAGCGGTCCAGGTCGTTGCGGACCACCATGTCGAAGGGCGTGGTGGTAGTGCCCTCTTCCTTGTAGCCGCGCACATGCAGGTTGTCATGATTCGTGCGGCGGTAGGTCAAACGGTGGATGAGCCACGGATAGCCGTGGAAAGCAAACAGGATGGGCTTGTCGGTGGTGAACAGCGCATCGAACTCGCTGTGCTTCAGACCGTGCGGATGTTCCTCCGCGGGCTGCAGGGTCATCAGATCCACGACATTGACAACCCGTATCCGAAGCTCCGGGGCGTGCTGGCGCAGAATGCTGACGGCAGCCAGCACCTCCATCGTGGGCACATCACCGGCGCACGCCATGACGACATCCGGCTCCCCGGGATCATCGTTGCCGGCCCAGTCGAACATGCCGATGCCGGCGGCGCAGTGCTTGAAGGCCGCATCGATGTCCAGCCACTGCGGCTCCGGCTGCTTGCCGGCGATGATCACGTTCACCAGGTCCCGGCTGCGCAGGCATTGATCCACGACGCACAGCAGGGTGTTGGCATCGGGGGGCAGATAAACACGCACGACCGCGGATTTCTTGTTGCACACGACATCGATGAACCCCGGGTCCTGATGAGAGAATCCGTTATGGTCCTGTCGCCATACATGGGAGCTCAGCAGGATGTTGAGCGAGGACACGGCGCGCCGCCACGGGATGCGGTGCGAGGACTCGAGCCACTTCGCATGCTGGTTGAACATCGAGTCCACGATGTGGATGAAAGCCTCGTAGCAGTTGAACAGACCGTGGCGGCCCGAAAGCAGATAGCCCTCCAGCCAGCCCTGACATTGATGCTCGGAGAGCACCTCCATTACGCGTCCGTCGGGGCTGAGGTGCGTGTCGCCCGGCAGCAGTTGCGCCATCCAGGTGCGTTGCGTGGCTTCGAAGACCTCGTCCAGGCGATTGGAGCTGGTCTCATCCGGCCCCCACAGGCGGAAATTATTCGCCGCCGCATTGCGCTCGAAAACCTCGCGCAGGTAACCGCCCAGCACGCGCGTGGACTCGGCCTGTTCCGCACCAGGCCGGGTGATTCTGACAGCGTGCTTGCCGATATCCGGTAGATCCAGGTCGCGGAGCAGCAGTCCACCGTTGGCGTGCGGATTCGAGCCCATGCGCCGGTCGCCTGCGGGACACAGCTCCCGCAGCAGCGGCACGGGTGCGCCCTGCTCGTCGAAGAGCTCCGCCGGCCGATAGCTGCGCAGCCATTCCTCGAGCATGCGCAGGTGTTGCGGCTGCGTGGCGAGCCCGGCCAGCGGCACCTGGTGCGCCCGCCAGGTGCCTTCGACCTGCTGCCCGTCCACCACCTTGGGGCCGGTCCAGCCCTTCGGACTGCGCAGCACGATCATTGGCCAGCGTGGCCGGCTCACGCTGCGCTGCGAGCGCGCCTCGCGCTGAATCCGGTCGATTCGATCGAGCACCCGATCGAGTGTGGAGGCCATGAGCTCATGCATGGGCTTGGGCTCGTCACCCTCCACGAAGAACGGCTCCCAGCCATAGCCCTTGAGCAGGCTCTCGAGCTCGTCATGCGGAATGCGCGCCAGCACCGTGGGGTTCGCGATCTTGTAACCATTCAGATGCAGGATCGGCAGCACGGCCCCGTCGCGTGCCGGATTCAGGAATTTGTTGGAATGCCAGGCGGTGGCGAGCGGGCCGGTTTCCGCTTCGCCATCGCCAATGATGCAGGCGACGAGCAGGTCGGGATTGTCGAAGGCGGCCCCGAACGCGTGCGCCAGAGAGTATCCGAGCTCGCCGCCCTCATTGATCGAGCCGGGCAGCTCAGGTGCACAGTGGCTCGGAATCCCGCCCGGAAAGGAGAACTGCTTGAACAGCCGCTGCATCCCCTGGAGGTCCTGGCTGATGTCAGGATAGAGCTCGCTGTAGCTGCCCTCGAGCCAGGTGTTGGCGGCGAGCGCCGGGCCACCGTGACCGGGACCGATGATTGCGAGGACATCGCGCTCGCGAGCGATGATGATGCGGTTCAGGTGCGCGTAGATGAAGTTGATGCCCGGCGTCGTGCCCCAGTGCCCAAGGAGGCGCGGCTTGACGTGCTCGAGGGACAGGGGCTCGCGCAGCAGCGGATTGGCGAGCAGATAGATCTGGCCCACGGCGAGGTAGTTCGTCGCTCTCCACCAGGCTTCCAGAGCCTGATACTGCGCGGCGGAGAGCGGCGCCGGAGCCTGGTCTGCGTTAGGTTTGGCGGGCATGCGAAGGTCCTCATCACCTTGCTGGGTAGAACCGGGTCACCCAGCATTAAACATTCCGGTGAGTGTCGATGATTGTCGTGACAGTCAATAGTGGCAGCACCTCGGTCAAGCTGGCTGCCTACGTCAGCGAGAACGCGGGTGCATGGAGCCGGATTGCCCAAGAGCCGCATGCCGGCAGCGCAGCGCAACCTGTTACGGTGCTGCAGGAGTTCGTGGGGAAGCTCGAAGGTTGCGTCGGGGCGGTCGCGCACCGAGTGGTCCACGGCGGCACTCGGTTCAGAGGTCCCGCGCTGCTCGATGCGCAAGCCATGAAGGCGATCGATCAACTCTCGGAGCTCGCACCTCTGCACAACCCCAAGGCCCTGCACTGGATCGAGGCTGCCCGGCAGGTTGTCGGGGAACAGGTTCCTCAGGTGGCCGCGTTCGACACCTCGTTCTTCTGCGACATGCCCGCCGTCGCCGGCGAATACGCCTTGGCCCCCCGCTTCGGTGTCGATCAAGCTGTGCGGCGTTATGGGTTCCACGGCCTTGCGCACGAGGCCCTCTGGCGCCGCTGGTGCGAGCTGCACCCCGAGTTGCGGCGGGGCGGAAAGCTCATCACGCTGCAACTCGGAGGCGGTTGCTCGGCCGCGGCGATTGCCGGGGGTCAGCCCCTGGATACGACCATGGGCTTCTCCCCTCTGGAGGGCCTGGTCATGGCCACGCGCAGCGGTGACGTCGATCCGGCAGTCGTTCCCTATCTGCAGCACCGCCTTTCGCGGACCGCCGAGGAAATCATCGAGCTCTTCAACCGGGAATCGGGTCTCAGCGGTGTCGCTGGAGGTGAAACCGATCTGGGCACGCTGGCGGCCGATCCCTCTCCCCGGTCGCAGTTTGCGCTCGATTTGTATTGCTACCGGATCCGCAAGTGCCTGGGCGCCTTTTTTGCCGTCCTGGGGGGCTGCGATGGTATCGTCTTCGGTGGCGGGGTCGGCGAGCACGTTCCGGCGGTCCGCAGCCGGGTGCTCTCCGGCATGGCCTGGGCGGGTGTCCGGATTGCAGAGGAGGCCAACCAGGCTGCCCGCGGCCAGGACGCGAGCATCGATGCACCGGAGAGCTCTGTCAGGGTGCACGTGCTTGCCGTCGATGAGGAGGGGGTACTGGTCCGGGCGGTACGCACCATTCTGGACGGGCACGCTGCTTGCCACTCCGAACGAACGTAACCCATCAACAGGAGTGCCGAAATGACCGATTTGAACGTTGGCAAACTGGCGGATGACCTGCAGACCCTGGTGAGCGATGCCGAGGAACTGCTGCGCGCCACGGCGGAGACCGCCGGTGACCGGACTTCGGAAGCTCGCGATCGAGCCGAAGAGTCGTTACGTGCGGTTCGCAGCCGGCTCGCCTCGGTGGAGCGCGACCTGCGAGGCCGGGCGCGCGTCGTCGGCGATTACGTCGAGGACAATCCATGGAAGGCCATCGCGATGGCCGGTGGCGTTGCACTGATCCTGGGACTGCTGATGGGACGCAAATGACCGATGCGTCCGCCACCGAGGACGTGACGGAACAGGAACATCCGACGGGGGTCCTTCGTAACCTGATCGCCAGCCTCATCGCGGCGGGCAGGACGCGCCTGGACCTTGCGGCCGTGGAGACGGAGATCTTCCTGCTGCGTACCGTGCGGATGCTCCTGTGGGCGGTTGCGGCAGTGGCTTGCGCACTGCTGGCGCTCGCCTTCGCCGTGGTCGCGCTGGTGGCCGCTCTGTGGGATACGCATCGGATGGCCGGTGTGCTGGGCGGCACCGCGTTGTTCATCATCCTGGCCATCATCTTCGGCATCGTTGCCTCTCGTAGCCTGCGGCAGCATCCCCAGCTGCTCGAAGGCACTCTCGCACAGCTCCAGAACGATCAGCATCAGGCGGGAGGCTCGCCGTGAACCGCCTGCAGGATCTGGAAGCGCGGCGTCAGGAACTGCTGTTGCGCTGCGAAGCACAGCGCCTCGAGCTGGCTTATCACCTGGCGCAAGCCGGTCCCGCTGGGCGGTGGAACGCCCTCAAACGGCGCATCGGGCCGCAGTCCGTCGCCAGCCATCCTCTCGCCTGGATCGCGAGCATCATCGGGTTGCTGATGATGATGCGGACCCGCAAGGTGTTGAGCGGCGTCACCTGGATCGGCGGCCTGATTGCCTTGGCCTCTCGCGCCACAACCCTGCTACGCCTGTTCGCCCAGATCAGGGCGCTGCTTCAGAACGTAAAAGCACAGCGTCGCTGATCGACTCGATAGGACCTGCGCGACGCCTGGGGATCAATGATTGTTGGGTGGCGCGGCTGCCGCGGCAACCGACGTCGGCCCCGAATTGGCACCACCGTCCTTGGTTGCAGCAGGTGCCTCGGTCGCAGCCGGCGCCGTCGCAGTTGATGTAGTGGCGTTCGGAAGAGTCGCACCCGGCACCTTGTCGGCACTCAGAGCACTCGCACCGGCCGTCGGCGCGGGCCCGCCGGGCTGATCGAGATAGGCCTGCAAACCCACCACCGTTGGCATCCCCGTGGCAGCCTGTAATGTCTGGCGCGCCAGATCCCAGTGAATCGCGGCGGTATCGTTGCCGAGCGCCTTGTCCAGCAGCTGCGACAGCAGATCGAGGTTGGGTTCCAGAGTCTGACCTTCGGCGTCCACAGGAGGATGGGCTTCGAGCAGCAGCTCACCGTCCACATATGCGACCTTCACTGGATCGTTGATCAGCCAGACCGGAGTGCCCACCGGCACGAGCGGAAATAAGGCCGCCACGTCCTCCGGATACATGCGGATGCAGCCATGTGTAATGGCCATTCCAACGGCCATGGGGTTGTTGGTTCCGTGAATGAGGTAGGTGCCATCACCAACCGCGAGCCGCATGGCGAAATCCCCGAGCGGATTGTCTGGCCCCGCGGGCACGAGCTTGGGCAACGGATCGCCGTTCGCCTCGTGTTCTTTGCGCACGGACTCCGGCGGATACCAGATGGGGTGCTTCAGCTTCGCGATGACGTGCGTCTCGCCCAGCGGCGTGTGCCAGTCCATCTTGCCGATACTCACCGGAAAGGTGATGACGACAGGCTTGTCACCTTTCTTCGGCTTGGGAAAGTAGTACAGGCGATGCTCTGGCAAATTGACGACGATCCCCTGGCGGGGCCCTGGCGGAAGGATGCGCCGGCCGGGCAGCAGAATGTCGGTCCCCTCCCCCGGCAGCCACATATCCACGCCTGGGTTCGCGCGAATGATCTCCTCGTATCCCAGGCTATAGCGGCGCGCGATATCCAGGAGGGTGTCCTGGAAGTGGGACTTGATGCGCTCATCGCTGCCGAACACGGCCGTGCCGTTGTCAGGCAAGTCGTACACCGTCGCCCCTGCGGGCACGGCCAGGAGGGTGAGCAGACAACAGAGGGGATGGAGCCAAGGCTTCATGTGAATTCTTTGCACAATCCGTAACGTTCTGAATTCCCGAACATAGTATGCCCCAATTTCGGGGGCTGCCACGAGCATTCTAGTCAAAAGTGCCACGCGCGGCTCGAAAACCGGCCCGCGACTTCGCGCCCTGCGGGATCCTTCCAGGGTGC
>Ga0070741_10004536_pt1 | contig 32328 bp, 29 predicted proteins | sample Coa_R1_4_FD_66440 | JGI IMG/M metagenome (GOLD analysis project Ga0070741, IMG submission 66440) | Surface soil microbial communities from Centralia Pennsylvania, which are recovering from an underground coalmine fire - Coalmine... | ecosystem: Environmental > Terrestrial > Soil > Unclassified ... | reverse complement strand
GACGCCAAGCTTCACGCGGAGCGGGCGTCCCGTGCGAAGCCGAGCCGCGAGCTCGTCCTCGGGGACGACGTTGACGACGCCCCGGCGAAGGATCGCGAGCTGTCGCGCGACGTCCACTTCGTCCCTCATGCCGCGATGCGCTGCTGCACGCGACGGATCGCCGTCGCACGCCCCGAGCGCTCGTCGACGTCGATCACGACGCCTTGAACGATCACGGGGCCAGCCGCCACATCGAATCGCGTCGGCATCTGGGTGAGGAAGCGCCGGAGCACCTGCTCGGACCGGACACCGAGGATCGAGTCCTCGGGCCCGCACATGCCGGCGTCGGTCAGGTACGCGGTCCCCCCGGGCAGAATGGTTTCATCGGCCGTCTGAACGTGCGTGTGGCTGCCGATGACGGCCGAGGCCCGTCCGTCGAGGAAGCGTCCCATCGCCACCTTCTCGGACGTGGCCTCGCCGTGCATGTCCACGAATATCACGGGCGTCTCGCGCCGCAGCTCCGCCAGGGCTGCCGCCGCCGCGGCGAACGGGCAGTCGACGGGCGCCATGAAGACGCGACCGATGAGACTCACGACGCCCACGGTCACCGACGATCGCCGCCCCTTGCGCGCCGTCCACCCCCTTCCAGGCACGCCGGTGGGAAAGTTGAGTGGTCGGAGGAGACGTTCGTTCTCGCCGAGGTAGGGAACGATGTCGCGATTCTGCCAGACATGGTTCCCCGTCGTCAGCACGTCGATGCCGGCGTCGAACAGCTCCTCCGCGCTCTGCGGATCGATGCCCTTTCCGCCCGACGCGTTCTCGCAATTGGCGACCACGAAGTCGATGCTCTCCGCGGGCACGATCCGCCGGAGTACGGTGGCGACCGCCCGGCGACCCGGCCGGCCGACGATGTCGCCCAGGAAGACGAGACGCATGGTCAGCGCGCGACGTCGCTCGCCCGGGTTTCGCGGATGACGGTGACCTTGATCTGTCCGGGGTACGTCATTTCCTGCTCGATCTTCCGCGCGACGTCGCGCGCCAGCAGCACGGTCTGATCGTCGGGGACGCTGCCGGGGTCGACGATGATCCGGATCTCGCGTCCCGCCTGCACGGCGAACGACCTCTCGACGCCCTTGAAGGAGTTGCTGATCCTCTCGAGGTCTTCGAGCCGCTTCACATAGCTTTCGAGGACTTCGCGCCGCGCGCCCGGACGGGCACCAGACAGCGCGTCCGCAGCATCCACGAGCGGCGCGAGGATCGTCTCGGCTCGAACTTCCTCGTGGTGTGCGGCGATCGCGTTCACGATCTTCGCCGATTCGCCGTACTTCCGCGCGATTTCGCCCCCGATGATGGCGTGCGATCCCTCCACCTCGTGCGTGAGGGCCTTGCCGATGTCGTGGAGGAGCGCCGCACGCCTGGCCTGCTTCTCGTTGAGGCCGAGCTCCGCCGCCATCGCGCCCGCAATGAACGCCGCTTCGATCGAGTGGGAGAGCACGTTCTGCGCGTAGCTGTAGCGGTACTTGAGCATTCCCACCAGCTTCACGAGCTCGGGATGGATGCCGTGCACGCCCACCTCCAGGATCGCGCGCTGGCCCGCTTCGCGGATGGCTTCGTCGAGCTCCTGCTCCGCCTTGCGGACCACCTCCTCGATGCGCCCGGGATGAATGCGCCCGTCGGACAGCAGTCGTTCGAGGGCCAGGCGGGCCAGCTCACGGCGGATCGGATTGTGACACGAGATGACGACGACCTCCGGCGTGTCGTCGATGATGAGGTCGACGCCCGTCGCCGCCTCGATGGCGCGGATGTTCCGTCCCTCGCGCCCGATGATGCGGCCCTTCATATCGTCGCTCGGCAGCGGGACGACGGAGACGGTCCGCTCCGCCACGTACTCGCCGGCGAGCCGCTCGATCGCGATCGAGACGATTTTCTTCGCTCGCCGGTCCGCTTCCTCCCGGCTCTCGGCCTCGATCTGGCGGATGTGGCGCGCGGCATCGTGTCGCGCCTCTTCGGTCATCTGCTCGATCAGCATCCGCTTCGCCTCGTCCCGGGTGAGGCCGGCGGTGCGCTCGAGCTCCTGGCGCACCCCGTCGACGAGTCGATCGTACTCGGCGCGCCGTTCGTCGATGCCACGCTCCTTCTCCTTCAGGGTCTCGTCGCGCTTCGTGAGCTCCGCGTCGCGATCGGCGAGGCTCTCGAGCTTCCGGTCGATGCTCTCCTCTTTCTGTGCGACCCGCTTCTCGAGCGCGAGGAGCTCACGCCGCTGCTCTCGGAGCTCGCGCTCGCCCTCGGCCTTCGCCTGGATGAGCAGATCCTTGGCCTGGAGCTGGGCCTCTTTCCGGACAGCGTCGGCCTCCTTGCGCGCTTCCTCGACGATGCGCGCCGCGGTCGCCTGCGCGTTCGCCTCCAGGTCCGCCACGCGCTGCCGGCGGACGCGATCCAAGACCAACACGGCGAGGCCGCCGAGGATGAAGGCGACCGCCAAGAGAAGCCAGGATGCCATGCCATGTCTCCTTCATGTCGTCACGGCGCCGAACCTGGAATGAAGCGCACGTCCGTCGCGACGGCGTGCATGCGGACATCCCACGGACCCTCGGGAAGGCGCGGAAGGACCTGGAACTCGAAGGCGAGCGCAAGGCGAGCACCGGCCCGCGCGCGGAGCGCGCGGTCATAGTGGCCGCCGCCGCGCCCGAGGCGATTCCCGAGCACGTCGAACCCGACACCGGGCACGAGGAACAGGACGTCCGCGGCCTCAGGCAACGGGGCGCCGCCCTGCGGCTCCGGGATGCCGAGCGCTCCGCGAACGAACGTCTCGGGGTCCGCCGCCAGAAACTCGAGCTCGCCGTCGGACGTGCGCGGATAGTACACGCACTTCCCCGCCGCACGCGCGGCGGCGGTCGCCAGTCGCGGATCGAGCTCGTGATCGGTCGGCACGTACGCCGCGACGTGTCCGGCCTGCGCGAAGGCCGCAGACGCGACGATACGGCGACATGCAGCGGTCGCAGCCGCCTCGGCCGCGCTCGCCGTCATGCTTCGTCGTGCCTCCCGGAGCCGGGCCCGCAGGAGCCTCTTCGTGAGATCGCGATCGTCCCCCATCGCCGCGGTTCGCGACGGGAGGGCGAGGGTTTACGGTGCCAGCCGCTCTGCCGCGGACGCGTCGTGCAGTCGGAGTGTGAAGCGTCGAGAATATCGGCCTGTCGGGCCCACGAAAGTCGCGCGTATCAGGTCACGTACGTCCATTGTCGCCGGTGCGGTCCGGTGGCTGCCCGCCTCGCCTCATCCCCCATCTCGGCCGTGCTCGCGTGGAGCACGAGCCGCGGCACCATATGCAATCCGTGCGCCGGACGCAACGGAATGCGTGCTCGACCGACTCGGGCCGGCGCTCCAGCGCTATCGTCCGACGGACGGGATTCCGTCGAGTGTCGCGAGGATCCGTGCGACCCGGCCCTTCAGCTCGACGCGTTCGCGCTCGTAGCGGCGGACGCGCTCGAGCAGCTCGCGGTAGGCACGCTCTGTCCGCTCGAGCCGGGCGACGAGCGCCGCGTAGTCACCGGCGCCCGCGCCGGCAGCGAGCGCCGCGTCGAAAGTCCGGTGCAGATCGTCGGCGGTCTCTCGGCTCATCGGCTCGTCGGCGTCGCGCGCGACTGTAGTGGCGCCGCGCGCGAGGTGTCAAGCGTCGGCCTCGCCCCCGAACAGCGCGTCGACGAAATCACGGGCGTCGAACGGGCGAAGGTCCTCCACCCCTTCTCCGAGTCCGACGTACTGGAGCGGGGCGCCGATCTCGCGGCGAACGGCGATCGCGACGCCCCCGCGTGCCGTCCCGTCGAGCTTCGTCAGGACGACCCCCGTCACCGTCGCCGCCTCCGAGAACGTGCGCGCCTGCGCCACTGCGTTCTGCCCGGTGGTGGCGTCGAGCACGAGGAGCGTCTCGTGCGGGGCGCCGGGAACCTCGCGCGCGATGACGCGACGCAGCTTCCGGAGCTCCTCCATGAGATTCGTGCGCGTGTGGAGCCGACCCGCCGTGTCGACCAGGACGACGTCGATCGCCCGTGCCTTCGCCGCCTGAAGGCCGTCGAAGACGACCGCGGCCGGGTCGGAACCCGGGCGCTGCCGGACGAGATCCGCCCCGACACGCTCGGCCCACACGGCGAGCTGGTCGCTCGCCGCCGCCCGAAACGTGTCGGCGGCGACGAGAAGGACGCGCCGGCCGCTCTGCCGGTGGAGCGCGGCGAGCTTCCCGATCGTCGTCGTCTTGCCGACGCCGTTCACGCCCATCACGAGGACCACCCACGGCTTGGACGAGGGTGCGGGCGCCGGCGTGCCGGCCAGCAGCTCGCACATCTCCTCACGGACCGCGCGGCGGACGGCCGAGGCCTCGGCGCCCGACGGAACACGCTCGCGCACGCGGGCGACGAGCGCGCCGGCGGTCGCGACGCCGACGTCTGCGCCGACCAGGACCTCCTCGAGCTCGCCGAGGGTCCGTTCGACGTCGCCACCGGCGCGCCCGAAGACCGACTCGAGCGGGGCCGTGAGGCGCTGCCGCGTCGCAGCGAGGCCGCGGCGCAGGCGCTCGCCCGGCGCGACGACGCGGCCTGGCGGCGCCGCGGGCGGGACCGACGTGGCGGCTCGCCGGGCGCGAGAACGGAGCACCCACGCGACGACCAGCAGGACGAGGACGAGCCCCGCCGCGAGCAGGATCCACGACGGCTCCATCCCGGAACGATCGCTACGCCGCTTCGCTCAGCCGCACGGAGACGACCTTCGACACGCCGGGCTGCTCCATCGTGATGCCGTACAGCGTGTCCGCGACCTCCATCGTCCTGCGGTTGTGGGTGATGAGGACGAACTGCGAGGCGGCGGCCATGTGCCGGACGAGCTCGTTGAAGCGCCCGATGTTCGCCTCGTCGAGGGGGGCGTCCACCTCGTCGAGCACGCAAAACGGGGTCGGACGGATGAGGAACAGGGAGAGGATCAGGGCGACGGCCGTGAGCGCCTTCTCTCCGCCGGAAAGGAGGCCCAACGACTGGAGCTTCTTTCCCGCGGGCTGCACGACGATGTCGATCCCCGGCTCGCCGTCCTCCGTCGGCTCCGTGAGCTCGAGCCGGGCCTTGCCGTTCGGGAACAGCTTCGGAAAGACGTCGGCCAGCTTCTCGTTCGCGGCGGCGAACGTCTCCTCGAACCGCTGCCGCGACGTGCGCGTCAGCTTCGCGATCGTTCGCCGGAGGTCGTCGAGCGACCGCTCCAGGTCGGTCCGCTGGGTGACGAGGAATTCCCGTCGCGCACGCAGCTCGTCGAGCTCGGCGAGGGCGCCCGGATTGACGTCCCCGAGGCGCAGCAGACGGGCCCGCAGGCTCTCCACGCGCTGGGCGCGCTCGTCGTCGGCGCCGTCTTCGACGTCCTCGACGCCGTCGAGCGCGTCGATGCCGAGGTCGTAGCGCTCGGCCAGCTGCTCGGCGAGGTGCTGGAGGCCGATCCGCCGCTCCGCGACCACGAGCTCGATGCGCGACCGCTCCTCGCGGAGGGCTTCGAGGCGCTCGCGGGCCGCACGCTCGGCCGCGTCGTCGGCCGAGAGCATCGCGTCGGCCGCGGCGAGGGCGTCGACGAGCCGCTCCCGCTCTTCCTGCAGCGCGGTCGCCCGGAGCGTCGCCGCGTGCCGTTCGGCTTCGGCACGCGCCGCGCCATGAGCCGCCTCGTCGGCGCCGGCCGCCGCCTCCGTCGCCTCGCGGCCGGCCGTCGCCAGCCGCTCCTCGAGCTCCGTGCGGCGGGTCCTCGCCTGGGCGACCTCGGCCTCGAGCGCACGCACCCGCTCGGCGAGCGCCGCCGCCCGGACGGCCGCCGTGGTCCGGACGCGTTCGGCGTCCCCGTGGGCCTCGCGCCAGGCCGAGAGCGCCGCCTGGCGCTCTGCCAGCCGTGTACGGTGGGCGTCGACGGTCCCGGCGGCGTCGCTCAGGCGCTGCTGGAGCGTCTCGAGCTCGCCGGCCATCTCGCCGTCCGCACCGGCGAGACTCCCCGCCTCGAGCGCGCCGACCTCGAGCTCCGCGCCGATTCGCGCGCGCTCCTCCTCGAGGCGCTCGCGATCCTTCTCTGCGGCGACCAGCTCGACGTGGATCGTCTGGAGGCGCCCCTCGATCGTCGCCGCGGCCCGGGCCTCCTCGCCGATCTCCGCCCGGGCCGAGGCGAGGCTCCGCTCGGCGTCGGCGGCGCGCGCCTCGGCCGCGGCGAGCGCGGAATCCAGCTCCCGAAGCTCACGCGCGCGCGCGAGGAGTGTCTCCTCGATCGGCGCTTCGCTCCCGCCGGTGACGGCGCCGAGCTGATCGATCGCCTCGCCCGCCACGGTGACGACCGTGACGGGGTGCGTTGCCTCCCGCCAGATGGTGAGTGCCTGAGCCAGGTCGTCGGCGAGGAGCACGTGGCCGAGGAGCGCCTCGGCGAGCGCCCAGTGCTGCGAGTCGACCTCGATCCGGTCGACGAGCCGCCGCCCGGCGGGGACGATGACCGCCGCTCGGCGCTCGGGATCGCGCGGCAGGACCGTCGCGCTCCCGCCCGCGGAATCGCGGAGCCATCCGATCGCGCCGACGGCCGACGCCGTGTCCGGGACGACGACGTGGGAGAGACGGACCCCGAGCGCCGCAGCGACCGCGCGCTCGAGCTCCGCCGGCACGTGCAGGACGCCGGCGAGCAGCGCCGCGCCGTCGGCCCGCCCGAGCAGGCTTGCGACGCCTCGGGTGCATCCCTCGTAGCGCGCCTGAAGCTCGCGGAGCGATTCGGCCCGCGAGCGAAGGCGCGTCACCTCGACGCGGGCGCGCTCGAGGTCCGCGCTCCTCTGGCGCTCCACCGCCGCGAGCCGCTCTTGCGTTCGCGCCCGTTCGTTCCGTTCCGTCTCGAGACGCAGGCGTTCCTCCGCGAGCCGCGCGATCGTGGCACGCGCCGTCTCCGCCTCTCGGTCGTTCGTCCGCAGCCGCTCGCCGAGCGCGCGCTGTTCGTCGTCGAGCTTGCGCCGCCGCCCGAGGAGCTCGTCGCGCCGCACGCGGAGCACCTCGACGGTGTTCCTGAGGTGCATCTCCTCCGCCTGGGCGTCGAGGAGGACGTCCTTGGCCTCTTCGACCGCCGCTTCGATCGGCGCGCCCGCCGCCGCGAGCTCGGTGAGACGCTTCTCGGCGCTGCGCGCTTCCTCCTCGGCCAGGGGCAGCTCGCCGCCGAGCCGCGCCGCCTCGGCGAGGAGCGCCTCGGTTTCGGTGGCGAGCTCCGCGAGCCGCCCTTGCAGCTGCTCGGCGTCTGCGCGGCGAGCCGCCGCGCGCGCCGCGAGCTCGTGTGCGCGCGCGGTGAGCGCCGCCGCGCGAGCCTGCGCTTCGGTCACGGCCAAGCGCGCCTGCGTGCTCTCCTCGTGCACGACGCGGAGCCGCTCCGCATTCGCCGCGCGGGCCGTCCGTGCCTCACCGCTCGCGCCCTGCGCGCGGCGGACGTCGTCCTGGAGCGCCGTCTCCTCGTCGTGGATCGCGGCCTGGCGGGCCGCGAGCGCGTCGAGCTCGCGCGACCACGCGCGGCGGCGGGCGGCCATCACGCGGAGGTCCAGCTCCCGCAGCTCCGCCTTGATGCGATGGTACTCCTCGGCGCGGCGCGCCTGTCGCTCGAGCGAGGCCATCTGGCGGTCGAGCTCGCGGAGCACGTCCTGAACGCGCACGAGGTTGTCGCGCGTCCGCTCCATCTTCCGTTCGGCGGCGATCTTCCGGCTCCGGAAGCGCGTGGTGCCCGCCGCCTCTTCGATGAAGAGGCGGCGCTCCTCGGGCTTCGCGTTGACGAGCTGGTCGACGCGGCCCTGCTCGATGATCGCGTACGCCTTCGTGCCGACGCCCGTCCCGAGGAAGAGCTCCGTGATGTCCTTCAGGCGACAGGGAGCGCGGTTGATGGAGTACTCCGATTCGCCCGAGCGGAAGTAGCGGCGCGAGACGAGGATCTCGCTCGCCCGAGCGAGCTCGGGGGGGAGGCCGCTCGAGGGGAGCTCGTCCGGCTCCGCGCTCACCGCCTGCGCGAGGTCGTTCTCGTCGCGCTCGAGCAGCAGCGAGACCTCGGCCATCCCGAGCGGTCCGTTCTCGGCGTTGCCGGCGAACACGACGTCCTCCATGGCCGTGCCGCGGAGGTGCTTCGGACTCTGCTCGCCGAGCACCCAGCGGATCGCGTCGACGACGTTCGACTTGCCGCACCCGTTCGGGCCGACGATCGCCGTCACGCCGGGCGGCAGCTCGAGAACCGTCGGCTGCATGAACGACTTGAAGCCGTTCAGCTCGATCTGCTTGATCCGCATCCGGATCCCCTCGTCGGCCGCCGGCGGGCGGCCGTCATACTCGGGGCCAGAGGCTCCGAGCGCTATCCCTCCACCAGCTCCGTCGTCCAGTACGCCGCATCCACTGCGCTCAGGAAAGGCATCCACTCCTTGTATCGCCGGAGGCTGAACGTCTCCGTCATGAACGGGGTCCACTGCGGGCGCCGCGGCTGTCGGATGAGCCGCATGCCGGCCTCGCTCGGCGTCCGCCCGCCCTTCATCCGATTGCATCGATGACACGAGCAGACGACGTTCTCCCAGACCGAGATGCCGCCCTTCGACCGCGGCACCACGTGGTCCAGGTTCAGCTCGGCGCGCGCAAATTGCTTCCCGCAGTACTGGCAGCGATTCTGATCACGCGCGTAGATGTTGAAGCGGCTGAAGCGCACGTAGCGCCGAGGCACGCGGTCGTAGGCGACCAGCAGGATGACGCGCGGCGTGCGGATGGCGCGGCCGACGAGCCCGATCGAGTCCTCGCTCGCCGCCAGGTCCGCCCAGCTCGCGAAGTCGAACGTCCGATAGTTCTCGTCGACCGCCCGGGCGATGCCCTGGTAGAGCAGCGACAGCGCCCGCCGGACCACCGTGATGTGGATGGGGAGGTACGAGCGGTTGAGGACGAGGACCTTCGTGTTGAGAACGGACGCGCTCACGTGGTGGGCGGACCCTACACACGGGGTGAGGGGAAGTCAACGAAACCCCCGTCGGAACGGGCGATTCTCGCGCTCGACCGGCCCGTGTCAGACCGGGCGCCAGCGCAGGATCGGACGTCGCGCGGCCCGCGTCTCGTCGAGGCGGGCGATCCGCGTGTCGTGCGGCGCGCCGCGGACGTGCGCCGGATCGGTGCGCGCTTCCTCGGCGATCCGCAGCATCGCGGCCGCGAACTCGTCGAGCGTTTCCTTCGACTCGGTCTCGGTCGGCTCGATCATGAGCGCGCCCTTCACGACGAGCGGAAAGTAGATCGTCGGTGCGTAGAAGCCGTAGTCGAGGAGGCGCTTGGCGATGTCGAGCGTGTGCACGTCGCAGTCCTGCAGGTTCCGGTCCGTGAACACGCACTCGTGCAGCGACGGCGTGTCGTACGGCAAGTGGTACGTGTCGCGGAGACGCGCGCGGAGGTAGTTCGCGTTCAGGACCGCGAGCCGCGTTGCTTCCGCGAGCCCGTCACCGCCGAGGCGCGCGATGTACGCGTACGCCCGGACGAGAATCCCGAAGTTCCCGTAGAACGACCGCAGCCGCCCGACGGCCTTCGGCGCGTCCTCGCTCCAGGCCCACGCCTCGCCGTGGCGGACGAGCCGCGGGACCGGCAGGTATTCGGCGAGCGTGCGGCGGACGGCGACCGGTCCTGCCCCGGGTCCCCCGCCCCCGTGCGGCGTCGAGAAAGTTTTGTGGAGGTTGAAGTGCATCACGTCGACGCCCATGTCGCCGGGCTTCGCGACGCCCATGAGCGCGTTCATGTTCGCGCCGTCCATGTACACGAGCCCGCCTCGCGCATGGACGACGTCGGCGATCGCGACGATCTCCTCCTCGAAGAGGCCGAGCGTGTTCGGGTTCGTCACCATGAGCGCGGCGACGGAGTCGTCCATCGCCGCTTCGACGGCGCGCGCGGAGATGAGCCCTCGTCCGTCGATCGGCACCTCGGTGACCGAGTACCCGCAGAGCGCGGCGCTCGCGGGATTCGTCCCGTGCGCGCTGGCGGGGATGAGGACGCGCCGACGCGCGTTCCCCCGGTCGACGTGGTACGCGCGCACGAGCAGGAGCCCGAGGAGCTCGCCGTGCGCGCCGGCGGCCGGTTGGAGGCTCACGGCGTCGAGGCCGCTCACCGCCGCCAGCGCCGCCTCGAGCGCGGCGAGCAACTCGAGGGCGCCCTGCGCCATGGCGTCGGGCACGAGGGGGTGGAGCGCCGCGAACCCCGGGAGCCGCGCCGCCTCCTCGTTGACGATGGGATTGTACTTCATCGTGCAGGAGCCGAGCGGATAGAAGGTGGTCGCCGCGCTGTAATTCCACTGCGAGAGCCGGAGGAAGTGACGGAGCACCTCGAGCTCGCCGACCTCCGGGAGCCCGGCGAGGTCGTCCTCGCGCCGGAGCTCCACCGGGAGCGGCGGCACCGGGTCGGGCGGCGCCGCCGGAACGTCCCAGCCGACGCGCCCCGCCGATCCGCGTTCGAAGACGAGCGGCTCGTCGAGCGCCATCCGTCAGGCTCTCGCGGCCCGGACGGGGCGGGCGAGGTTCGCGAGCGTCGTCACAAGGCGCTCCACCTGGGCGGGCGTGTGGCTCTCCGTCACGCAGACGAGGAGGGCGCCGTCGAGCTCCCGATACCAGCGCCCGAGCGGATAACCCGGGACGAGGCCCTCCCCCGCGAGCGCCGCCCACTGCGCCGCCGCGGCTGGCGCCTGGACCACGAACTCGTTGAAGAACGGCGCGTCGAAGACGGGCGGCGCCCCGACCGCGGCGAGCCGCTGCGCGACGGCGTGGGCGGCGCGGTAGTTCGTGTCCGCGAGCCGGGCGAGGCCGCGCCGGCCGAGGAGGGAGAGATACGCCGCGACGCCCAGCGTGCAGAGGCCCTGGTTCGTGCAGATGTTCGACGTCGCCCGCTCCCGGCGGATGTGCTGCTCGCGCGTCGCCAGCGTCAGCACGAAGCCGCGGCGGCCGCGGGCGTCGACGGTCTCGCCGACGACGCGGCCCGGCATCGCACGCACGTACCGCTCGTGCGTCGCGAAGAGCCCGACCCCCGGCCCCCCGTAGGACGGCGGCAGCCCGAAGCTCTGTCCTTCGGCGACGGCGATGTCGGCGCCGGCGGCGCCGGGCGATCGCACGAGCGCGAGGGCCAGGGGTTCGGTCGTCACGCTGATTGCGAGGGCGCCCACGTCGTGCGCGGCCGCGGCGGCGTCGGCGAGCGCGTCGACGACGCCGAAGACGTTCGGATAGCCGACGACGACACAGAGCGCGTCGTCGCCCGCCCCGCCGCGCAGCGCCGCGACGTCGGTCCGCCCGTCGGGACCGAACGGGATCTCACGGACGAGCGCGTCCGGGAGGCCTTGGAGGTACGTCGCGATCGTCGCGCGGTACTGCGGATGCAGGGCGCGCGAGAGCCAGACCGTCCGGCGGCCCGGGAGCACGCGGCGGGCCATGAGCACGGCCTCCGCGGCGGCCGATGCCCCGTCGTACATGCTCGCGTTGGCGACCTCGAGGCCGAGGAGGATCGCGGTGAAGGTCTGGAACTCGAAGATCGTCTGGAGCGTTCCCTGACTCACCTCCGGCTGGTACGGCGTGTATGCCGTCGCGAACTCGGAGCGGCGGAGCACGTGGTCGACGACCGCGGGGATCTGGTGGGGATACGCGCCGGCGCCGAGGAAGACGGCGGCGTCGGTCGCGGTGTTCCGCGCCGCCAGCGCCTCGAGCCGGGCGCGAAGCTCGGGCTCCGTCGTGCCGGAGGGAAGGTCGATCGTCGCGCGAGCCCGCAGCGGCGCGGGGATGGGGGCGAAGAGATCGTCGATCGACCGCGCGCCGACGGCCGCGAGCATGGCGGCGACGTCGGCGGGCGTGTGGGGGCAGTAGCCGCTCACTTCGCCTGCTCGCTCGCGACGCTCGCCTCGTACGCCGCCGCGTCGAGGAGGCCGTCCACTTCCTCGCGGCTCGCGATCGAGATGCGGATCATCCAGCCAGCCCCGTACGGATCGCGGTTCACCTGCTCGGGCTCGTCCCGGAGCGCCTGGTTGACGGCCGTCACGCGGCCGCTCACGGGCGCGAAGAGGTCCGAGACCGTCTTGTTCGACTCGACGACGCCGAACGCCTGCCCTCGGGTCAGCACGGCACCGACGGCCGGCAGCTCGACGAAGACGACGTCGCCGAGCGCGTCCTGCGCGAAGTCGGTGATGCCGATGATGCCGTCATTCCCCTCCAGCCGCAGCCACTCGTGGTCCTTCGTGTAGCGAAGGTCCTCGGGAAACTCCATGCGTCAACCCTCCTGCCGCACTCGTCGGTAGAACGGCCGCTCGACGATCCGCGCCGCCACGCGGCGCGACCGGATCTCGACGTCCACGTGCGTCCCCGCCGCGGCGAGCGGTCGCGGGACGTAGCAGAGCCCGATGAACGACCCGAGCGTCGGCGACTTCGCGCCGCTCGTCACGGTACCGATGCGGGCCCCCTCCTTCCATACCGCGCAGCCGTGGCGGGCGATGCTCGGCTCCCCGAGCTCGAATCCGGACAGCCGCCGCGGAACGCCGGCCTCGGCCTGGCGTGCCAGCGCGGCGCGCCCGACGAAATCACCCTTGCCGAGCTTCACGACCCAGGCGAGGCCCGCTTCGAGCGGCGTCGTCGTCGCGTCCATGTCCGTCCCGCACAGGGGCAGACCGGCCTCGAGGCGAAGCGTGTCGCGCGCCCCGAGCCCCGCGGCGCGGCCGCCCCGCCGGCGCACGGCGTCCAGGACCTCCTCCCAGACAGGCAGCGCGTCCGCGGCGTCGACGAGAAGCTCGAAGCCGTCCTCGCCCGTGTACCCGGTGCGGGTGATGAGCGTGGAGCGCCCGGCGACGGGGCCGCGCGCGGCGGCGAACGGCCGCAGCCGCGGCAGGTCGATCGACGTGACCGTGCGCAGCGCGCCCTCGGCCTCCGGACCCTGGAGCGCGAGGAGGGCGAGCTCCGCGCTGCGATCGACGACGTCGGCCCGCCTCCCGACGTGGGAGCGGATCCAGTCGAGGTCGCTCGCCGTCGTCGCGGCGTTCACCACGAGGAGATAGCGCGCCGGATCCAGGCGGAAGAGAATCAGGTCGTCGATGACGCCGCCGTCCTCGCGGCAGAGGATCGTGTACTGGCCTTCGCCGACGCGCAGCCGCGCGACGTCGTTCACGGTGAGCTCCTGGCAGACGACACCCGCGCCCGGACCGGAGATCTCCACCTCGCCCATGTGGCTCACGTCGAACAGGCCGCATCGCTCGCGAACCGCCTGGTGCTCGTCGTGTGCGCCCGTGTACGAGAGCGGCATCTCCCAGCCGGCGAATTCGACGAAGCGCGCGCCGAGGGCGCGATGCGCATCGTACAGCGGCGTCCGGCGGGCCATCCCTCACGCGGCGCGCATCGCCGTGGACCGCTCGGCCGCCGACGCGGTGTTCGCGAGAAGCATCGCGATCGTCATCGGGCCCACGCCGCCCGGGACGGGCGTGATCCAGCCCGCCCGCTCGCGGGCCGGCCCGAACTCGACGTCGCCACGCAGCTTGCCGTCCGCGCCGCGCGTGATGCCCACGTCGATCACGACCGCACCCGGCCGGATCCACGCACCCTTCACGAGACCCGCCTGGCCGGTCGCCGCCACGACGACCTCGCCACGGCCCACTTCGGCCGCCAGGTCGGCCGTGCGCGAGTGGCAGATCGTGACCGTCGCGTGCCGTTCGAGGAGCAGGAGCGCCACGGGCTTGCCGACGAGGACGCTCCGTCCGACGACGACGGCATGGCGCCCGGCGAGCGCGATGCCGGTCTCGTCGATCAGCCGGAGCGCGCCGAGCGGCGTGCACGGTCTGAGCCCGGGCTCGCCGGCGAGGAGCCGCCCCTGGTTCACCGGGTGGAGGCCGTCGACGTCCTTGTCCGGAGGAATCGCCTCGATGACGGCGCGCGGGTCGAGCCCGCGCGGGAGGGGAAGCTGCACGAGGATGCCGTGCACGTCGGGGTCGCGGCCGAGGTCGGCGACCAGGGCGACGAGCTCCGCCTGGCTCGCCGCGGCCGGCAGGCGGTGCCCGAAGGACCGCATGCCGACTTCCGCGCACGCCCTCTCCTTCCCCGCGACGTAGACGTGCGAGGCGGGATCGTCGCCGACGAGCACCGTCGCCAGACCGGGGACGACGCCGCGGGCCGCGAGCCGCTCGACGCGCTCCCGCACCTCGTTCCGGACCGCGGCGGCCACGGCCTTGCCGTCGATGGTCTGTCCCACGTGGCGATACCCGGAGCGCCCTTTATAGAACGCTCGGCCCGAGAGGCAAGCCGATTCGGGTGCTTTCGTGTGCTACAGTGCGGCGCCATGGTCGTCGGCGTCCCGCGGGAGATCAAAGAGGAGGAGAATCGCGTTGCGCTCACACCGAGCGGCGCGGGCGCGCTCGTGGCGCACGGGCATCGCGTGCTCGTCGAGCACGGCGCCGGTGCGGGGTCGAGCCTCCCGGACGCGCTCTACCGCGACGCCGGCGCGACGCTCGCCGACGCGGCTCGGGTGTGGCACGAGGCCGAGCTCGTGCTCAAGGTGAAGGAGCCGCTTCCGTCCGAGTTCGACTTCCTCCGCCCCGACCTGATCCTGTTCACGTACCTACACCTGGCCGCCAATCCCGACCTGACGCGCACGCTCGTCGCGCGCGGCGTGCGCGCGCTCGCGTACGAGACGCTCCAGGCGAGTGACGGGACGCTTCCCCTCCTGGCGCCGATGAGCGAAGTCGCCGGGCGCCTCGCGATCCAGGCCGGCGCGTGGAGCCTGCAGGCGCAGAACGGCGGTCGAGGCGTCCTGCTCTCCGGCGCGTCCGGCGTTCGCCCGGCGAAAGTCGTCATCATCGGGGCCGGCATCGCGGGGACGAACGCCTGTCAGGTCGCCGTTGGCGTCGGCGCGCACGTGTCGATCCTCGACATCGACCCGGCGAAGCTCCGCTACGTGCACGACATCCTCGGTGGACACGTGACCACCGTGATGTCGAACCGCGCGAACGTCGAGGAGGAGGTCACCGCCGCGGACCTCGTCGTCTGCTCCGTTCTCATCCCGGGCGCGCGCGCACCGAAGCTCATCACGCGGGACCTGGTGCGCAGCATGCGTCCCGGCGCGGCCCTCGTCGACGTCGCGATCGACCAGGGCGGCTGCGCCGAGACGTCCCGGCCGACGACGCACGCGCATCCGACGTACGTCGAGGACGGCGTCGTGCACTACGCCGTCGCGAACATGCCGGCGGCCGTCCCCCACACGGCCACGTTCGCGCTGACGAACGCGACGCTGTCCTACGCTCTCGAGATCGCGGATCACGGTTTCGCCGCCGCGCTCGAGCACAATCCGGCGCTTCGCCGCGCGTGCAACGTGCTCGACGGGCACGTGACGCACCCGGGCGTCGCCGAAGCGGTCGGCGTCCCCGTGACGCCCCCCGAGCAGCTGGTCCGCCGCGCTACCGCGTGAGCTTCTTGTCGGGCGGGAGGTCCAGGCGGATGTGCAGCTCGCGGAGCTGACGCTCGCTCACCGGCGAGGGCGCGCCCATCATCAGATCCTGCGCGTTCTGATTGAGCGGAAACGCGATGACCTCGCGGAGGTTCGGCTCGTTCGCGAGCAGCATGACGATCCGGTCGAGGCCGGGGGCGAGACCGCCGTGGGGCGGCGCGCCGAAGCGGAACGCGTTCAGCATCCCGCCGAAGCGCGCCTCGACCTCTGCGGCGGGATAGCCCGCGATCGCGAACGCCTTCAGCATGACGTCCGGCCGGTGGTTCCGGATGGCCCCGCTCGACAGCTCGACGCCGTTGCACACGATGTCGTACTGATACGCCTTGATCGAGAGCGGGTCCCGCGTCTCGAGCGCCTCGAGCCCGCCTTGCGGCATCGAGAACGGATTGTGGCTGAAGACGACCGCGCCGGTCTCCTCGTCGCGCTCGTAGAGCGGGTAGTCCGTGATCCAGCAGAACCGGAACGCCTCCCGCTCGAGGAGATCGAGCTCGTCGCCCAGGCGGACGCGGAGCCCGTGCGTGAACGCGGGAACCGCCTTCGGCTGCTCGCACACGAAGAAGATGGCGTCGCCGTCCGTGGCGCCCGTGAGCCGCCGCAGCTCGGCGACGCGGTCCGCGGTGAGGAACTTCGCGATCGGGCCCTTTGGCTCCGGCCCGAGCACGAGGTAGGCGAGCCCCGCCATGCCGAGCGAGCGCGCGTACTCGACGAGCTTGTCGAAGAAGCTCCGCGGCCGGGCCGCCGCGCCGGGCGCCGGAATCGCCCGCACCACGGCGCCGCTCGCGACCGCGTTCGCGAACACCGCGAAGCCCGACCCGGCGAAGACCGACGTGACGTCCGCGATCGCGATCGGGTTCCGGAGATCGGGCTTGTCCGAGCCGTAGCGAAGGAGCGCGTCGTCGTACGTGATCCGCGGGAACGGCGGCGGCGTCACGCTCCAATCGGAGAACTCGGCGAAGACGCCGTGCAGGACGGGCTCGATCTCGGCGAAGACGCCCTCCTGCTCGACGAACGACATCTCCACGTCGAGCTGGTAGAACTCGCCCGGCGACCGGTCCGCGCGCGCGTCCTCGTCGCGGAAGCAGGGCGCGATCTGGAAGTAGCGGTCGAAGCCCGCGACCATGAGGAGCTGCTTGAACTGCTGGGGGGCCTGCGGCAGCGCGTAGAACTTCCCCGGATGGAGCCGGCTCGGCACGAGATAGTCGCGCGCCCCCTCGGGCGAGCTCGAGGTGAGGATCGGCGTCTGGATCTCGAGGAAGCCTCGTTCGATCATGCGACGCCGGAGGCTCGCGACGACGCGCGAGCGCAGGACGACGTTGCGGTGCATCGCCTCCCGGCGGAGATCGAGGAACCGATAGCGGAGCCGGATCTCCTCGGGGTACTCCTGCGCCCCGCTCACCTGCATCGGGAGGACGTCGGCGGCGGAGAGCACCTCGAGCTCGGCGACGGCCACCTCGATCGTGCCCGTTGCCAGGTTCGGATTGACGGTGTCGGCGCTCCGCGCGCGCACCGTGCCCGTCACGCTCACGACGCTCTCGAGCCGGAGGTGCTCGGCGGTCACGAACGCGCGGCTCTCCGGCGTGAGCACGCACTGCGTGATGCCGTAGTGGTCCCGGAGGTCGACGAACAGCAGGTTGCCGTGGTCGCGCTTGCGGTGGACCCATCCCGCGAGGCGCACCGCGCGCCCGACGTCGTCCAGCGCGAGCGCCCCGCACGTGTGGGTCCGGTATCTATGCATCGGTCGACCGCGCCGGCGCCGCCTCATCCAGGGCGTCGAGCCGGCGCGAGAGCTCGGCTGCCGCAGCGTCGAGCGGGAGCGCGTCCTTCACGTCGCGCCGCTGCGCGAGATCCCGGATCGTCGCGCGGCCCGTCCGGAGCTCGTCCTCGCCGATGATGATCGCGAGGCGGGCGCCGCGGCGGTCGGCGCTGCGGAGGAGCGCCTTGAGGCTCCGGCCCGACGCCTCCAGCGCGACGGCCCAATGCTCGTCGCGAAGCCGCGTGGCCAGCGCGAGGGCCGGCGGCACGGCACGCGCGTCGAGCGGCAGGACCGCGACCCGGACGCGGGCGTCGGAGCGGGCCGTCGTCCCCGTCGCCATCGCGAGCCGCTCGACGCCGAGCGCGAAGCCGACGCCCGCCACCTCGGGGCCGCCGAGGGCGGCGACGAGCCCGTCGTACCGTCCCCCGCCGCCGACCGCGTTCTGCGCTCCGAGGCCCTCCGCGACCAGCTCGAACGCCGTCCGGACGTAGTAGTCGAGCCCGCGCACGAGCTCCGGCCGCAGCACGTACGCGACGCCTTGGCGGTCGAGGAGCGCGCGCACCTCATCGAAGTGCGTGCGACAGGCGTCGCAGAGGTTGTCCGCGATCCGCGGCGCCCGGAGAAGGACGGCACGGCAGGTCTCGACCTTGCAATCGAAGAGCCGGAGCGGGTTCCGTTCGGCGCGCCGATGGCAGTCGGCGCAGAGCGCGTCCAGGTGGGCACGCGCGAACGCTCGAAGCCGGTCGCGGTACGCTGGACGACACCGGGCGTCGCCGACGGAGTTCAGCTCGAGGGTCGCGCGCGCACCGACGGCGTCGAGGTACCGCGTGAGCATGACGAGGAGCTCCGCATCGACGAGCGCGTCGTCGCGTCCGAAGATCTCGGCGCCGATCTGGTAGAACTGCCGGTACCGTCCCCGTTGCGGTCGCTCGCGGCGGAACATCGGCCCGCGGTAGAAGAGCCGCACCGTCGGGTCGCTCGTGACGAGCCCGTTCTCGAGGTACGCGCGCACGACACCGGCCGTCGCCTCGGGGCGGAGGGTCAGGCTCGCTTCGTCGCGATCGACGAACGTGTACATCTCCTTCTCGACGACGTCCGTCGCCTCGCCGAGCGACCGTGCGAAGAGCTCGGTCCGCTCGACGACGGGCAGCCGGATCTCGCCAAACCCGTACGCCCCGAAGACCTCCGCGGCGACGGCTTCCAGCTCGCGCCAGCGGCGGCTCTCCTCGGGCAGCACGTCCCGGAAGCCCTTCACCGCCGTGATCGTGCCTGGCTTGGGCATGTCGGAGGGGGAACGCGCTCTGTAGCAAAGGGATGTCGGGCCTTCAACGCATTGCGGTTTGCCACCCCACGCGTTTCCGCGCACAATGCACTGGACTGGTTCCTGCACGACGGCGGGCGAGGATCGTGGGACAGCTGACGACCGACACCCTGACCGCTCTCTTCCGTGAGCTGGTGCGCAGCGCGATGGCGGCCCAGCAGGTCGAGCTCTCCGAGATCATGGAGTGGTATCTCGTGCGCCTCCTCGAGACGTTCGTGCGCCCCGAGCGGCGCGATCTGCTCGACCCGCCGCTTGCGCTCGACTACCTCGAGGCCTTCCACGTTTCGGCCGCGGAACGATACGAGAAGCTGAAGCGCGTCGCCGACACGGCGCTCTTCGTGACGGGCGTGTTCGTCGACAGCCTCGAGCGGAGCCTCGTCGGCCCCGAATACTACACGGCGCTCGGGCGCCACGCCTACGCACGACTCTCGGCGCAGCCGTCACGGAGCGGCCTCGGGGAGCTGTTCGCGGAGCTCGCGAGTCGGTTCCCGGAGTTCGTCCGCGTGTTGACCGAGATCAGCGCCCAGGAGCTCTTTCGTGGGGAGCAGGACACGCTCAGGCTGTACAAGCGCTGGCTCCACACGCGCGGGCGTCGCGAGGCCGATCTCCTCGTGCGGCGAGGCATCATTCCGTTCGCACCGCGGACGCAGCAGCGACACTGACGCGCAGGGCCGGCCGCGGGCGCGGCGCCGCCGAGGGCGCGGCTCAGTCCGCCCGCTCGCCCGCCGTGTCGAGCGCCGACTCGCGGCCGGCGACGGGCTTCACGTTCCGGGCGACGACGATCGTGAACAGCGAGTGCCGGGACGTCTTCCACTGGCGCTCGACGTGGAGTGTCCGCCGGTCGAGCACGTCGGGCAGCCGGAGCGTGGTCCAGCCGAGCCAGCGCGTGACCGGGTCGATCGTCCGTAGGAGCCGCGACACCGCGCGGTTCGGGCTCCGGAAGTGGTTGATGATCGTGAGGACGCCGCCCGGCCGGCACACGCGACGCGCCTCGTCCATCATCCGGACCGGGTCCGGGACGACGCTCACCACGTGGAAGGCCATGACGTAGTCGAAGCTGTCGTCCGCGAAGCGGAGGTTCAGGGCGTCCCCCTGCTCGAGGCTGATGTGACGCCAGCCGTTCGTGTTGACCTTGTCCTGCGCGCGCTCGAGCATGTCGGGTGCGAGATCGATGCCCGTCACGTGGCAGTGCGACGGATACGCATCGAGCGAGAGACCGGTGCCGACGCCGAGCTCGAGCACCCGCGCGGCGGGCTCGATGTCGAGCGAGCGGATGACGCGCGCGATCCGCGGGTAGAAGACGCGGCGGAAGATCAGATCATACAGATGCGAGAACTCGTAGTAGAGACGGCTCTCATGCGGCTGCGCGTTCACCCAGGCCATGCGCCTCCTCCCTGTCAGTCAGTCTGTGGGCGCCGCAACCCGCGACGTCGGCCCTATCGTCCACCGAAACCGGCGTGTACCGCGATCACGCGGCGGTGGTCCCTCGCAGCTGCCGCTTGAAGGAGGTGATGTCCCGTCGGCGGAAGCGCCACTGCCGGCCGCTCTTGAAAGCCGGCAGCACGCTCTTGCGAGCAAGCTCGTTCACCGTGTCCGGACTGCAGTCGAGGATCTCCGCAACCTCTTTGCTGTTCAGCAACGTGTCGTCTCGATCCAGCATGGGGCGGCGTGCACGTGGCAAATCCGGCACGGCGTTTTGTTAGCAGGGCGGTGCACGACCGTCAAGGAATCGCTCTTTCCGGCGTGTTTTCAGGCGCTTGAGCCGCCGGGCGCGCCGCGGTCTGGCGCAGCGCCAGGACCTCCAGCCGGAGGCGCTCGACCCCCTGCCACACGGAGAGACGCGGTGTGAAGACGACGTCGGCACGCATGCCCGGGCGCACGGGCAGGTGCCCCAGCCGGAAGCCGAGCGCCGCGAGCGTACGGCCGTCCTGACGGAGCCGCAGCTTCAGGTGCGAGCGCACGGGGTCGCCCACGAGCCCGACGCCCTGCACCTCGACGTCGCGCGCGAGGAGCGCCGGTTCCGGATTCCCGGGACCGTGCGGCTCGAGGCGCGCGAGTGCGGCGGCGAGCTCCGGCGTCATCGCGGCGAGCGTCGTCTCCGCATCGATCGCGAGCTCGTCCCCCCGCTCGCGGTCCGCCGGCACCCGCGCGAGCGCGTCGTCGAGGTGAACGGCGAGCGCCCGGACGCGGTCGCGCGCGAGCGTGAAGCCGACTGCGTGCGGATGGCCGCCGAAGTCCGCGAGGAGATGCCGCGCGGCCGCCACCGCCGCGTGGAGATCGACGTCGCCCCCGCTCCGCCCCGACGCGCGGCCCGTGTCGCCGTCGAGCGCGACCACGATCGCGGGACGCCCGTATCGCTCGGCGAGCCGCGCGGCGACGATCCCGACGACGCCCGGGTGCCAGCCGTCACGCGCGACGACGATCGCCCGCGCCGGCCCCGCGGCGAGTCGCGCGTCGGCGAGCGCGACCGCCTCCGCGAACGCGCTCTCCTCGAGGCGACGCCGCTCCGCGTTGTGCACCTCGAGCTCGGCCGCGATCGTGCGGGCCGCCTCGCCGTCGTCGGTCGTCAGGAGCTCGACGACGCGCTCGGGCTCCGCGACCCGCCCCGCGGCGTTCAGCCGTGGCGCCAGGCGGAACGCGATCGCGCGGACCGAGGCGGCATCCACGAGGGCGGTCTCCTTGAGCGCCACGAGCCCCGCGCGCTTCGTCCGCTCGAGCGCGCGCAGGCCGTGCGCGACGAGGACGCGGTTCTCCTCGCGGAGCGGCACGACGTCGGCGACGGCACCGAGTGCGACGAGGTCGAGGTACGGGCGGAGATCGGGGAGCGCCGCGTGGCCGCGAGCGCGAAGCTCCATCCGGAGCCCGACGAGGAGGTAGAACGCGACGCCCGCCCCCGAGAGCCCCTTGAAGGGGAACGCGCACCCGGGCTGCCGCGGGTTCAGCACGGCGACCGCCGGCGGTCGGGCCGGCGGCGTCTCGTGGTGGTCGCAGACGATGACGTCGAGCCCGAGCTCCGCCGCGGCCGCGAGCGCGGCGCCGTCGCCCGTGCCGCAGTCGGCCGTCACCACGAGCCGGGCTCCCGACGCGCGCAGCCGGCGGAGCGCGTCCACACGGAGCCCATGGCCGTCCCGCAGCCGATGCGGAACGTGCACCAGCGGCTCCGCCCCGAGCGCCCGGAGCCCGAGCACGAGGAGCGCGGCGCCGCTCAGGCCGTCGACGTCGTAGTCGCCGTAGACCGCGATGCGCTCGCCGCCGACGACCGCGTCGGCGAGGCGCGCCGCTGCCCGGTCCATGTCGCGGAGCAGCCGTGGCGACCGGAGACCGCGTGCGAGCGTCGGGCGCAGGAATGGCTCGACGGCGTCGGGCTCCCGGATCCCGCGGTTCCAGAGGAGCCGACCGACCAGTGCGCCGTAGCGCGGCTCGACCGCGGCGACCGCCTCCGCGAACCGCCGCGGCAGCGGATCCTCGCCGTCCTGCGAACGCCACCGCCGCACCGCCCTCCTCCTCCGCCGGCGGCGCGCCCCGCGCCGCCCTCCGACTCAGCGTCGCGCGCGCGTCCTGCCCTCGAGGTAGAGCACGACCGGGCTCGCGACGTAGATCGACGAATAGGTCCCGACGATGAACCCGACCAGCAGCGTGAAGGCGAAGCTGTGGATGACGCTCCCCCCGAACAGGAACAGCACGAGCGTCACGAGGATCGCCGTGCCGCTCGTGATGAGCGTCCGGGAGAGCGTTTCGTTGATGGAGAGGTTCATGATCGTCGCCAGCGTATCGCGCCGCATCTTCCGCATGTTCTCGCGGATGCGGTCGGAGACGATGACGGTGTCGTGCACGGAGTAGCCGACCACCGTGAGCAGTGCGGCGACGGTCGTCAGGTCGAACTCCATCTGGAACACGCCGAGCGCGCCGAGGGTGAGGAGGACGTCGTGCACCAGGGCGATCGCGGCGCCGATCCCGAAGCGGACCTCGAACCGGAACGCGATGTAGACGCCCATCACGACGGTCGCGAACAGGACGGCCCAGAATGCGTCCCACCAGAGGTCCTTCCCGACCTTCGGTCCCACGGTCTCGACGCGCAGCACGTCGTACGTGCCCTCGCCGAACTTCTCCTGGAGGCCCTTCTTGATCGCCGCGGCGACCGAGGTCGCGCCCTGCCCGCCTTCGCCGCCCAGGAGGCGGATCTGGAACTCGCGGCTGTCGCGCCCGACGTCCTGGACGATCACCTCGCCCAGCTCGGGCTTCGAGAGCGCCGCGCGGATGTCGCCGATGGACGTCCGCTCCGCGAACTTCACGTGCACCATGGTCCCGCCGGCGAAGTCGATGCCGAGCCGGAGCCCGCCGCGGACGAAGTGCGTGAACGCGAGGCTCGCGAGGATGAGCGCCCAGGAGAAGACGAGCATCCGGCCGCGCATCCCGACGAAGTCGACCTTCGTCCCGGACGGGATCAGCTCGACGAACTTGTGCACCACGGGCGCCGGCTTGTCGCGGCGGCCGGGGGCCTGGGGGGCGGTCGGACGCGTCCCTTCCTTGGTGCTCATACGCTCACCGTCGTGAGGCGCCGGCGCGCCATCAGGATGTCGTACACGATGCGCGTGCCGACGAAGCCCGTGAGGAGGCTCGACGCGATGCCGAGGAGGAGCGTCACGGCGAAGCCGGCGATGGGGCCCGTCCCGAAGAAGAAGAGGATCACGCCCGAGAGGGCGGTCGTCAGGTTCGAGTCGCGGATCGCGTGCCACGCGCGGTCGTAGCCCGCGTCGACCGCGGCACGCACGCTCTTCCCGAGGCGCAGCTCCTCGCGGATGCGCTCCAGGATGAGGACGTTCGCGTCGACGGCCATGCCGACCGTGAGCACGATGCCCGCGATGCCGGGGAGCGACAGCGTGGCGCCGAGCGCCGCGAGCGCGCCGACGAGGAAGAACACGTTCAGCACGAGCGCCATGTCGGCGATGAGGCCGCCGCCCCGGTAGTAGAGCACCATGAACAGGATGACGGCGCCGGTGCCGAGGGCGAACGACAGCACGCCTTTGTTGATCGAGTCCTTGCCGAGCGACGGCCCGACGCTCCGCTCCTCCTCGAGCTTGAGCGGCGCCGGCAGCGCGCCGTTGCGCAGCACGTTCGCGAGGTCCTGCGCCTCGGCGAAGTCGAAGCGGCCCGTGATCTGCCCGTGCCCGCCGCGGATCGGCTCCCGGATCGTCGGGGCCGACTCGACCACGCCGTCGAGGACGATGGCGAGGTTGCGGCCGACGTTCTGCGTCGTCACCTCGCCGAACTTCGCCGCGCCGCGGGCGTCGAGCTCGAACTCGACGGCCATCCCCTCGGTCTGCGACGCCGGCGCGATGGTCGCGTTCTTCACCATGTCGCCCGTCATGAGGACGCGCTTCTCGACGAGGTACGTCGTGCGCCGCCCGCCCTCGCCCTTGCCGGGAAGGGCCTGGTACCCGGGCGCGGGATGCTCGAGCGAGCCGCCCTGCCCGTTCGCGGCGAGGAGCTTGAACTCGAGCACCGCCGTCTTCCCGATCAGATCCTTCGCGCGCTGCGGATCCTGGATGCCCGGCAGCTGGACGACGATCTCGTCGGAGCCCTGCGCGACGACCGTGGGCTCGGCGACGCCGAACTGGTCGATGCGGTTGCGGATGATCTTGAGCGCCTGGTCGACGACGTTGTCGCGGACGCGGCGCTCCTCCTTCGGGTCGATCGTGTAGGTGAGGTCCGCCGCCTCGACGTCGGGGTTCTGCGCCGGCACGAGCGTCGGGATGCGCTCCCTCACGAGGTCCTCGACGTCGCGCCGCTTGTCCTTGTTCGCGAGCTTGATCCGCACCGTGTGCCCGTCGCGGCTCACGTCGGTGGCGCCGATCTGCGCCTGCCGGAGCTCGTTCTCGAGGTCCTGCATGTCGCGATCGACGACGTTGTCGACCGCCTGGTCGATGTCGACGTGGTAGAGGAGGTGCGTCCCGCCCTGGAGGTCGAGCCCGAGCCGCACCGGCTGGCGCCAGGGCCACCAGCGCGGCAGCGAGTGGACGAACGTCGGCAGGAGGACGACGACGGTCGCCAGCGCGAGGCCGGCGAACAACAGCAACCGCGTGAGGATCGATCGATTCACGTCTTCTCCGCTCCGGCGCCACGCTGGACCGTCTGGATCGCGCTCGGGTCGACCTGAACCTGGACGTTCGGCGCGATCTGCACGCTCAGCGTCTTCTCGCCGACGTTCACGACCTTGCCGTAGATGCCGGAGACCATCAGGACCTGGTCGTTCCGCTTGAGGTTCTTCACCAGCGCCTCGTGCTCCTTCCGCTTCTTCTGCTCGGGCCGGATGACGATCAGGTAGAAGACCGCGAGCACCGCGACGATCGGAAAGATGCCGACGAGCGCCGGGGGACCTCCCGTCGGAGCCGTCGACTGCGCGAAGGCCGTTCCCACGCTATGCCCACGCGCCCGCGGCGGCGGCGGCGCGCGCCGGGAACGTCCCGTCCCGGAGCGCAGCCCGGATCTCCCGCATGAGCGTCAGATAGAAGTGCAGGTTGTGCACGGTGGCGAGGTGCGCGCCGAGCATCTCCCGTGCGAGCATCAGGTGCCTGATCGCGCCGCGGCTGAAGCGCACGCACGTCGAACACGGGCACCCCTCTTCGATGGGGCGCGGGTCGCGCGCGTGCGCAGCGTTGCGAATCATCAGCTTCCCCTGGCGCGTGAAAAGCATCCCATTGCGGGCGTTGCGGGTGGGCAGCACGCAGTCGAAGAGGTCATACCCCATGGCGGCGAAGCGAAGCAAATCGGCCGGCGTCCCGACGCCCATGAGATAGCGCGGCCGGTCCGCGGGAAGCAGCGCGACGGTCGCGGCGGCGACCGGCGCCGTCGCCGTCGGCGGCTCGCCGACCGAGAGCCCGCCCACCGCGTAGCCGTCGAAGCCGAGGGCGACGAGGCTCGCGGCGCTCTCCGCGCGGAGCGCCGGGTCGAGCCCGCCCTGCACGATGCCGAAGAGCGCCGTCTCGGCGCGCGTCCGCACGGCGAGCCCGCGTGCGGCCCACGCCGTCGTCCGCGCGACGGCGCGGGCGACGGCGGCCCGCGATGCGCCCGCGGGCACACACTCGTCGAGCGACATCGCGATGTCGACGCCGAGCGCCTCTTGGACGGCGACCGCGTCCTCGGGGCGCAGCACGCCCGCGCGTCCGTCCACGTGCGAGCGGTACGCGACGCCGTCGTCGTCGACGCGCACCAGATCGGCGAGGCTCATCACCTGGTACCCGCCGCTGTCCGTGAGGATCGGCCCGTTCCACCCCATGAGGGCGTGGAGGCCGCCGAGCGCCCGGATGGCCTCGACGCCCGGCCGCTGAGCGAGGTGGTACGCGTTCGCGAGCACGATCGATGCGCCGAGCTCCTCGAGCTCGCGCGGCGGCACGCCCTTCACCGTGCCCTGCGTCGCGACGGGCATGAAGGCCGGCGTCTCGAGCACGCCGTGCGGCGTCGTGAGCCGCCCGAGCCGTGCCCCGCTCGGCGCGGTCGCGACCACCTCGAACGCGAGCGCGCTCACGCGAGGAGCATCGCGTCGCCGAAGCTGTAGAACCGGTACCGGAGCCGGACGGCCTCGGCGTAGGCCGCCCGGATCCGCTCCCAGCCCGCGAACGCGGCGACGAGGGCGAGGAGCGTCGACTGCGGCAGGTGGAAGTTCGTGAGGAGGACGTCGACCGCACGGAACGCGTAGCCGGGACGGATGAAGAGCGTCGCCTCCCCCTGCCCCGCGACGAGCCGGCCGTCGCGCGTCGCCGACTCGAGCGCGCGGACCGTCGTGGTGCCGACGGCGACGACCCGGCCGCCGCGCCCGCGCGCCGCCGCGACGGCGTCGACCGTCCCGGGCGGGATCTCGTACGGCTCCGGCAGCATGGTGTGGGCGTCGAGGTCGTCGGTGCGGATCGGGAGGAACGTCCCCGGCCCGACGTGGAGCGTGAGGCGGGCGAGCGCGACACCGGCGGCCCCGAGCGCCTCGAGGAGCGGCTCCGTCAGGTGGAGCCCGGCCGTCGGCGCGGCCACGGCGCCCGGCACGCGCGCGTAGACGGTCTGGTAGCGCTCCCGGTCGGCGCGGCTCGGCCCGCCGGGCCGCGCGACGTACGGGGGAAGCGGCACCTCCCCGACGCGCTCGAGCCACGTGACGACGCGCTCGTCGAGCGCGAGCCGCACGCGCCAGCGTCCGTCGCCGAGGGCGGCCGTCCACTCGCCCGTCGCGTCGGGGAGATGGACGCGCTCGCCGACGCGCGGGGCGCCGCGGACGAGCACCTCCCACTCGGCCGCGTCGCCCGGCGTCGGGCGGACGAAGAGCACCTCCAGCCGACCGCCGGTCGGGCGGCGCGCGCGGACGCGGGCCGGGACGACCCGCGTGTCGTTCACGACCAGGACGTCGTGCGGCTGGAGCAGCGCCGGCAGGTCGGCGACGCGCGCGTGGCGGAGCGCGCCCGTCGCGCGGTCCAGGACCAGCAGGCGGGCGGCGCTCCGCTCGGCCGCCGGGGCCTGAGCGACCAGCTCCGGCGGCAGGAAGTAGGTGAGCTCCGCGAGACGCATCCCGGCTACGGGGTGCGGCCTCCCCCGAAGAACGGCTTCAGGATGTCGATCGGCACGGGGAAGATGGTCGTCGAGTTGTTCTCGGTCGCGATCTCGGCGAGGGTCTGGAGGAAGCGGAGCTGGAGGGCGATCGGCTGGCTCGCCATGACGGCGGCGGCCTCGGAGAGGCGCTGGGACGCCTGGAACTCGCCTTCCGCGGCGATCACCTTCGCGCGCCGCTCGCGCTCCGCCTCGGCCTGACGTGCCATCGCGCGCCGCATCTCCTCGGGAAGGTCGATGTGCTTGATCGCGACCTGGACGACCTTGATGCCCCACGGCTCCGTGTGCTGGTCGATGATCGCCTGGAGGTGCGAGTTGATCTTCTCGCGTTCGGCGAGCAGCTCGTCGAGCTCGGCCTCGCCGCACACGCTGCGCAGCGTGGTCTGCGCGTTCTGGGACGTCGCGAAGAGGTAGTTCTCGACCTCGACCACCGCGCGCGAGGGATCGAGCACGCGGAAGTAGAGGACCGCGTTCACCTTCACGGAGACGTTGTCCTTCGTGATCACGTCCTGCGAAGGCACGTCCATCGTGATCGTCCGGAGGTCGATGCGGACGACCTTCTCGATCCCGGGGATGATGAGGACGAGGCCCGGGCCGCGCACCCCGACGAGCCGGCCGAGGCGGAAGACGACGGCCCGCTCGTACTCGCGGAGGATCTTGATCGCGCTCGCGAGCAGCACGACGACGACGATCAACGCGGGCGCGGCGGCGCCGAAGATCACCGACACGAGATGGACCACCTCCATCGACTCATCCTCCTCCTCGGGGGCCGCCCCGCAAGGGCCGCACCCGCAGTCGTAACCCTTCGACCCCGGTGACCTCGACCTTCTCGCCCGCGTTCACCGCCTCGTCGCTCTCCGCCGTCCAGTACTCGCCGTGCACGAGCACCGTTCCCGCCGGCCGGAGCGGCTGGCGCGCCACCCCGACCGTCCCGATCATCCCCTCCGCGCCGAGCAGCACGCGCCGCCGCTGCGAGCGGAAGACGAGGAACGCGATCAGCAGCATGGCGGCGCCGAACGTCCCGCCGACGCCGAAGACGACGCTGCGCGCGACCGCGACGCCCGTGCGCGCCGTGTCGAAGAGGAAGAGCGAGCCGAGGAGGAACGCGACGAGCCCGCCGACGCCGAGCAGCCCGAACGTCGGCAGAAAGGCCTCCGCGACGAGCAACGCGATGCCGAGCGCGAGGAGTGCCAGGCCCGAGCCGGTGACGGGGAGGACGTGGAGGACGGTGAGCGCGAGGAGGAAGCAGATCGCACCGGCGACCCCCGGGAAGACGACGCCCGGGTGCGTGAACTCGATGTAGAGCCCGAGCATTCCCGCCGCCATGAGGATGTAGGCGATGTTCGGATCGGCGAGCACGTCGAGGAGCCGCTGTGCGAGCGTCATCTGGTACGTCGCGACGCGCAGCGGGCCGCCGGGGTCGCGGACCGCGGCCCCGAGGGCGAGCGTCCGCGTCTCGCCGCCGACCTCGACTTTGCGGCCGTCGGCCCGGCGGACCACCTCGTCGAGATCCTTCGCGACGAAGTCGACGACGTTCGTCCGCACCGCCTCCTCCGCGGTGATCGAGACGCTCTGCTGCACCGCCTTGACCGCCCATTCGGCGTTCCGGCCCCGTTGGCGCGCGATGCCCTCGATGAACGACGCCGTCGCGTTCTCGAGCTTCTCGCCGAGCGTGCCCTTGATGTCCTCGCCCTGCCCGCCGACCGGGTGGGCGGCCCCGATGCTCGTTCCCGGCGTCATGGCGGCGACGTGGGCGGCGAGCGTGATGAAGACGCCCGCCGAGCCCGCGCTCGCTCCCCGCGGCGCGACCCAGACGATCACCGGCAGCGGCGCGTCGAGCAGGTCCTTCACGATCGCCTTCATCGACGGCATGAGGCCGCCGGGCGTGTCGAGCTCGATCACGAGCGCCGCGGCGTCGTCGGCGCGGGCGCGCGCGATCGCGTCGTGTACGAAGTCGGCGACCGCGGGGTTGATCATGCCGTCGACGACGACGCGCGCGAGCAGCCGCTCCGCGGGCGCGGCCCGGGCGCCCGTCGCGAGCGCGAGCGCGGCGGCCGCGAGCGCGAGGCCCCTCATGCCGGCGCGCCGCCGATCCCGAGCGCGCGCATGACCTTCTGGATGTCCTCCCAGACGAGCCGCTTGTCGCCCGGATTGCGGAGCAGGTACGCGGGGTGGAACGTCGGCATCAGCCGGATGCCGTGGTAGTCGTACCACCGCCCGCGGAGCTGCGTGATCGGCGTTTTCGTCTGAAGCAGCGCCTGGGCGGCGAACTTGCCGAGCGCGACGATCACCTCGGGCCCGATCAGCTCGAGCTGCCGGAGGAGGAACGGCTCGCAGCTCGCGACCTCGTCGGGCTCCGGGTTGCGGTTGTCGGGCGGACGGCACTTGATGACGTTCGCGATGTAGACGTCGGCGCGCCGGAGCTTCATTCCCTTCTGGATGATCTCGGTGAGGAGCTGGCCGGCGCGCCCGACGAAGGGCTCGCCCTGCAGGTCCTCGTCCCGCCCGGGCGCCTCGCCCACGAAGACGAGCCGGGCGCGCGGATTCCCCACCCCGAAGACGAGGTGCGTCCGGTGCGGGGCGAGCTTGCAGCGGCGGCAGTCGCCGATCTCCCGGCGAAGCTCCTCCAGGGTGCGCGTCCGCACGAGGTCGCCGGCGAAGAGGTCGCCCGACGTGGGCCGGGCGGCGCTCGGGAGCGGCGCGGGCTCCTCCGGCGGCGCGGGGGTCGGCGTCGCGCGCGGCGCCGGCCGGGCCGAGGCCGCCACGGGGGCCGGCCGGCGGTCGGCCGGTGGGTAGCCGAGGACGCCGAGCTCCCGCTGATGCTCGACGTAGCTCCGCAGCACGTGCGCCACTTCGCCGATGGCGCCTTGAGAGGTCACGGTCCCCATTGTACGATTCGCCCCCGATGCTGCTCGCCGGGCTGCTGGCGCTCGTCGTGCTCGTCTGGCCGAGCGAGGCACACGCCTGGGGCCCCGTCACCCACCTGGTGCACGGATCGCAAGTTCTGGAAAGCCTTAACATCCTGGGACCGGCCCTTCAAGAAATCCTCGGCCAGAACCGCTTCGCATACCTCTACGGCTGCATCGCCGCCGACATCGTGCAGGCGAAGAAGTACACGCGCAGCCTCTACACGCACTGCCACTGCTGGCCGGTCGGGTGGCAGATCGTGGAAGCCGCGCGCGACGAGCGGGAGCAGGCCTTCGCGTACGGGTACCTCTCCCATCTCGCCGGCGACGTCTACTCGCACAACCACTTCGTCCCGGTGCAGCTCGTCGTGAGCTACCCCGCGCGCACCCTCCGCCACCTCTACTGGGAGGCACGCTTCGACGCCGCCCAGGAGCGCGACCGGTGGCGCCTCATCCGGGCCGTCTTCGAGCAGCGCTATCCCGACTGCGATCGGCTCGTCGAACGTGTCGTCGAGCGAACGCTCTTCTCGTTCCGGACCAACAAGCGCATCTTCAACTCCGTCATGGCCGTCCAGCGCCTCGACCAATGGCAGCACATGGTGCGCGGCCTGTCCGCCCGCTCGCGCTACGCGCTGCCCCCCTCCGAGATCGAGCGCTTCAACCGGATGTGCGTGCGGTCCATCCAGGACCTCCTGCGGCACGGCCGGCGCAGCGCGTGCCAGCACGCCGACCCGACGGGCCGCGAGGCGCTCGCCCGCGCGGAAGCGCTGCGACGGAAGCTGCGGGCCCTCAAGCGCCGCGGCCAGATGACCGATGCGATCGTGGCGGAGCTGCGTGCGCTGCGCGCGGCGGCGGCGTAGGGACGGCGCATCGTTGCTTGCCCGCCTCGGTTCCCTCGTCTATGAGCCCGATGTGCGTGCTTCGCACGCGGGCCCGAATCCTCGAATGAAGGAGAAGCGACTCATGCGAAGGACGGTCGGTCTCACCCTGCTCGGATGTCTCCTCTGCCTCGGCTGCAACGGTGCCACCAGCAAGGACGTCGAAGACTTGAAGAAGGGTCAGCAGGACATCCTCGGCAAGCTCGCGACGCTCGAGCAGAAGGTCGCGCAGGCACGTCCGTCGCCGGCCGCCGCCCCGGCGATGCCGGATCCGAACAAGGTCTACAACATCCCGATCGCGAACTCGCCGGTGCGCGGCCCGCAGAACGCCAAGGTGACGATCGTCGAATTCTCCGACTTCCAGTGCCCGTTCTGCGCGCAGGCGAAGCCGCTCGTCGACGAGGTCCTGAAGAAGTACCCGAACGACGTCAATTTCGTCTACAAGCAGTTCCCCCTGACGACGATCCATCCCTTCGCGCTCGGCGCCTCGAAGGCGGCACTCGCGGCCGGCAGGCAGGGGAAGTTCTGGGAGATGTACGACGCCCTGTTCGCGAACAACCGCGAGCTCGGTCAGGACAAGCTGAAGGAGTATGCGAAGCAGATCGGGCTCGACGTGGAGCGTTGGGAGAAGGACATGAACTCTCCCGAGATCCAGAAGGAGATCGACCAGGACACGCGGGCCGCGGCCGCCGCGGAGGTCCGGGGCACGCCGACCTTCTTCATCGGCGGCAAGCGCGTCATGAACCGCTCGATCGACGGGATGAGCCAGATGATCGAGGAGCAGCTGAAGGCGTCGAGCTAGGAGCGCGCCCGAGACCGCGTCACGGACGGGCTTCCTAGCGGACGCGCTTCAGGACGTGGCGGGCCGTCGACCGCGCGCGACGGCTCGCCACCCAGTCGAGAATCCGCGCGGCGACCTCCTCCTTCGGCATCGCGGGAAGCGGCTCGTGGCGGCCGTCGCGGTCGAGCAGGTGCACCGCGCTCTGGTCGGCGCCGAAGCCGAGGCCGGGCGCGCTCACCTCGTTCGCGACGATCAGGTCGCACCGCTTCGCGGCGAGCTTGCGGCGGCCCTCGGCGAGGAGGTCGTGCGTCTCGGCGGCGAAGCCGACGACGATCCGCGAGCCCTTCCGGCGTCCGAGTCCGGCGAGGATGTCGGGGTTCCGCTCGAGCTCGAGCGTGATCGTGGCCGGCCCCTTCTTCATCTTCCGGCTCCGCGGGCGCCGGGGCCGGTAGTCCGCGACGGCCGCGGTCATGACGACGACGCTCGCCGCCCCGAAGGCCGCCTCGACGGCACGCGCCATCTCGACCGCCGTCGTCACCGCGACGATCCGGACCCCCGGCGGCGGCGGAAGCGCCGTGGGCCCGGTGACGAGGGTGACCTCGGCGCCGCGACGCCGGGCGACGCGCGCGATTGCGTACCCCA
>Ga0070741_10004535_pt1 | contig 32328 bp, 28 predicted proteins | sample Coa_R1_4_FD_66440 | JGI IMG/M metagenome (GOLD analysis project Ga0070741, IMG submission 66440) | Surface soil microbial communities from Centralia Pennsylvania, which are recovering from an underground coalmine fire - Coalmine... | ecosystem: Environmental > Terrestrial > Soil > Unclassified ... | reverse complement strand
ATTTCAATGATGGCTGCACACCGGGGAGCGAATGGATACGATTTACCCCGTTGAAAGTCCCGCGCGATCGAATCTGGACCGCTAAGGACGATGCCCGATATATTTCGCCATTGGCTGGCACTCCAGGCTATCGGCACACCATCGGTATTGCGCGGGTTTGGCACTTCATCAACGTACACGGCTTCATCATCACTGGCGTTTTCTTTGTCGTGATGCTATTCAGTGGCGACCAATGGCGGCGTATTGTGCCAACCTCGCCGGTCGTACTCTTGCAGGCATGGAACACGTGGGTTCACTATGCAACGTTTCACATGCCGGCGGAGCCAAACGGATTTTATGGATACAACGCTTTGCAACAGATCGCCTACTTCGCCGCGGTCTTTGTATTCGGTCCACTGGCAATTAGCACGGGCATCGCTATGTCCCCAGCCGTGGTGAATCGTTTTCCCTGGTACGCCCGGATATTCGGTGGTAGGCAATCGGCAAGGTCCATTCACTTCCTAACCATGCTCAGTTTCGTCGCATTTATCGTCGTGCATGTGACACTGGTCGTGATCACCGGCTTTGCCCGCAACATGAACCATATCGTGATGGGCACCGACGATCAGAGCTATATCGGAATGTATCTGGGATTCTTGGGCATCGGAGTAGTGGTCTTCTCGTGGGTTGGGGCCCACTATATTTCGTGGCACCATCCACGCGGATTGCAGCGCGCGCTGAAGTCCGTGACCTATCCGATGCAGCTCCTTACGTTGAACCGTCTGGTACCGCAGCAGAAATACGGAGAAGACAAAATCTCGCCTTACTTCTGGCCCAACGGAAAAATGCCGATCCGCGAGGACTGGAAGCGCTTGGCGAATGCTGCCTTCGCGGATTTCCGGCTCAAAGTGGGAGGCCTTGTCGAGAAGTCAATTGAGCTTTCTCTTGCCGATTTGGAGCAATTAGGAGAGATCGAACACATAACGATGCACCATTGCATCCAGGGATGGACCGGCATCGCGAAATGGGGTGGGGTTCCCATGAAGACCATCATTGAGCTGGTTCAGCCAAAACCGGAAGCGAAAGTCGTCGCGTTTTTCTCTTTCGGCGAAGCTCTCTACGGCGGTCCTTATTACGACACTCAAAGCCTGGAAAACGTCCTCAAACCGCAATGTCTGCTGGCTTCGCGGATGAACGGTCAGCGGCTTCCGGAGGTATATGGAGCACCCGTACGCCTGCGCGTCGAAAACCAACTTGGCTACAAGATGGTGAAATGGATCGAGCGCATTGAGTTTATCGAGTCGGAGAAACTGCTCGGCAAGGGAGAAGGCGGCAAAAACGAGGATGACGAGTTTTTTGACCTGCTGCCTAATATTTGATGGGGAAACTAAATTCAGTCGCTGGTAGATACTGGGAGCGCCGTTAAACGAGATTGTGTTGGCTGCCGACTTTGGTGGGCTGGTAAGAACCTACACTAAGCTCTCATCCCTGAACGTCGATTTTTGTCTGCATTATTCAGGTGCATTGAATGCGGAATCGGGAATCAGCGAAGGATAGAAATAACAGTGAAGAAAATGCCTGTGCCATAAACGTGCCATACGCTTCGGGCCGCTATGCGCCAAATCGAGCTTTTTTGCTACCTGTCAGAAGTGCTTCCGTGCGGGCGTAGTTTTGGGTAAATGCTTGATTTCAAAGTGGGATTCGGAAGAAAACGTCTGTCAAGTTTCCCTGACTCTTAATCAGTAGGTTGAAGGTTCGATTCCTTCCGCGCTCACCAACTCTTTTGTTTTCAGTGCTGGTTCATCGCGGCGGACCCTGCTGGGGAACAACTAGGGCACAACTCGTTGACCACGAGGGAGAGCGGCTGCACGAAGTCCTCGACATCTGTCCGGTCGTAAACATCCATCGCGAGGTTCACTCTCTTGTGGCCCAGAATATCGGAGACCACTTTGGGGTGAACTCCCGAGCGGCGCAATTTCGTCGAGAGCGTGTGGCGAAAATCGTGCCACCCGCCAAGCGAGATTCCAAGTTTCTCAGCAGCCGGTCTGACGTGGCGCTTGAGAGCGTTGCCCGGATTGAGAGGTCCGCCCGTTTTTGAACGGAACACCCATTCGCCTTCTCCGAGCTTCTGTATGCGCGACATCAGAATCAGATCAATTGGCAGCTTGCGCTCAGAGCGTTTGGATTTCACCGCGTCCACATCACCGTCGTAAATCCTGCGCGTAACGTGGAGCACATTGTTTCTGAAATCCGACCACTTGATCGCGAGTGCCTCGCCGATCCGCAATCCAGTTGCTGCGAGAAACAGAACCAACGTCGCATATGGCTCTTTGAGTCTCTCCGCAATCGCGTTCACCTGCTCAGCGGTAAGAACCGTGCGGGTTACTCTTCTCCCGCCCGTTCGCTTAGGCAGCTTCACACGGCTGCAAGGATTCCTCTCAAGCCAACTGCAGTTAGTCGCCCATCCCAGCGTGAGTCCCAAAACGACTCTCATGCTGCGAAGAGTGCTCTCGCTGTACTTGCAAGCCTTTTCCGCAAGAAAGGTCTGGATATCCTCACGGTTGATTTCGGCGATTTTCCGATCCCTAAATTTCGGAAGAACGTAAGCGCGTAAAGCATTCTTATAGTGTTGAAGAGTGGTTCCCTTGATGGTGGAACCCTCAGCTTTTTCCCACCGCTCCGCCAACTCTCGAAAGCTCATCTCCATTTTGGGAGGCGCATCTTTCAGAAGCTTGGCTAAATGCTTGCGTGCTGCGCTCTTCGTTGGGAGTTCGTCCAGCGTGCCGAGGCGGATATTGCGATGCCGCCTCTCAACTTCGCCGTCCGGCTTTCGGAAATCCTCACGAACACGCCCGTACCACACCCTTACATTGCGGCCCTTTTGGTAAACGAAACCTCGTTGATACCGAAAAAACATATCTGTCCTTTCCGGTTTCAACGGTTTCCCGCTTTGCATTTTCGCCCGCAAGCCGCCAAAAAGCAACGTGGAGTCGAAGCGCACCATGCGGCCCACGCGAACGCAGGGTAATTCCGAAGCGTGTCGTCGCACCCAGGATGCGGACACCCCAAACAAATCAGCAACCGCGCGGATATCTAAGAGTGAGTCCGAAATCCGAGCGGAATCGTTGCCGCTTACCAGTTGATCGGAACGGCGTTTATAAGGCGCGGACGTTTTCACTCACGCTCACCTCAATTCAAATTCGGTTCTGGTTCGCGAGTGTGTTTGCGAAGGGAATGGATAAGAGGCAAAGGAACGCCAAGGGGCAATGGGTCAAGGGAAAGGAGTCCGCCCTGTGGGTTATCCGCTGTGCCGGGCCTGCGGCCCGGCAAGCTGCTGCGAGCTTGTGTGGCTGTTTCGGTTTGCGTGCCTGCTCATTTCTGCTGCTGTAAGAAGTCTCGGAAGAGCGGGTGGTAGAGTTTGTAACGCCCGCGTCCTGCGCGTATCAACAATCCTTTGTCGCCTAGTCGCCTGAAGTATTGCGGATGAAATTTTTGTGCGAGTGGAGCGGGATTGAACTCTTCCTCGCCGGTTGCCGCGATCGCGCGCAGGAGCGCGATTTCCTTTCAGTCGATCAGAACTTTTTTGGCACGCACAGCTTTCGAACTTTCCGAGACAATCGACTCCGGCCTTTCCTGCGCCAGCTTCTCCGCAACTCGTTGCGCAAATACCTGTGTTGCTGTGTATGTAACGGCGGTGTTCAGCGGCAGGTATACCTGCATGCCTTTTGCGCCGGACGTCTTGGCGAACGCTTTCATCCCAAAATTCGTGAAGAAGTCTCTCAGCAGCAGAGCAGTAGCGCAGCATTGAACCAGTCCCGAACCTTCGCCGGGGTCGAGATCGAAGACAATGCTTGTCGGCCGCGTGATCTCGGAATAGCAGTGTAAGAAAGGATGAATTTCGACACAGCCGACGCTCGCCGTCCACGCGAGAGTCCGCTCGTCTTCGACGAGGATGTAGTGGAGGTCGGGCTCGCCGCTCGCGCGCGGGACTGGAACAGTCTTCACCCATGTCGGCGTAAAGGCCGGAGCGTCTTTTTCCCAATACGACTCGTCTTTGACGGTGGCTGGAAAACGTCGAAACGAAAGTGGCCGCCCACGCAAATGCGGCAGCAGTATCGGTGCGATACGTTCGTAGTAACCGACGAGATCGGCGATGGAAAAGCCCGAACTCGGGTACAAAACGCGCTTCCTATGCGACTCTCCTGTGCGCCTCGACATCACTCATTGAGATGGCCAAAATGGCGGCCATGATCAAGAATGCGTGACAGACGGACGTAACCGGATGAAGCGGCAGTTGGCACCGAAGAAGCTGCGGAGCGGTAAACAAAGCTGCTAAGCCGCTAAGCTTCTGAGCTGCGAAGCTAACACCGTTCAAAAACGAAGAGGCTGCGGAGCCACGCGTCCCGGAGCCGCGAAGCTGAAAAAACGAAACACTAAGAAGCTACCAGCAACTGCAAAAGCTTCCGAGCCGGATTTTCTTTCCTTAATATCCGCGCAGAGACTGGATTTGGGCAACAATATGCCAGTCAATCAACGTTAATTGACGAACCGTCCTCACGTCTTGAACGTAGATGCAGGTAGTGTGTGCGCATGAGTACGCCTGGACGGCTGGGGAACACAAGCTACGGAGCGTCAAAGCCGCGAGGCTGGAAAACGGGCAGTCGGCAGTCAGCAATCGGCTAAGGCATTGACCGACGGCAAAACAACGGCAACAGTAAAAGAAGCTACTGAGCTAAAGGCAACGCCAACACCCGAGGCGGATCGCATGCTGGTTAGGCCTCGCTACTTTGCCATATGAGAGGGCGGAACCATGGCAACTTCTCCGATGTTGATTGTTCACATTTGCGGCGGAAGTTTGGCCCTGCTTTCCGGGGCTGCTGCTATGTCGTTCCGCAAAGGTTCCCGTTGGCATCGCGCGGCGGGCAAGGTGTTTGTCGTCTCCATGCTCATCATGGCAACGGCAGCGATTTACATTGCAGTTCCAAAACACGAGACCGGCAATATCAACGGCGGAATCGTCACGTTCTATATGGTTATGACAGCGTGGCTCACTGCGCGGCGGAGAGATGGAGAGACAAGCAAATATGATCTGGTTCTGCTCTTGATTCCAGTGGTGTTTGCCACGCTTACGTTAATCTCCGGCATTGAAAAATTGCGCATTCCAGGACCGCCGAAAGATGGTGTGCCTGCGGGAATGCATTTCTTCATGGCTTCGATCATGCTCCTGGCTTTTGCCGGCGACGTTCGCATGCTGGCGCGCGGCGGGCTTTTCGGGTCGCAGCGCATCGCCCGACATCTTTGGCGGATGTGCTTTGGATTTTTCATCGCCACCGGATCGTTCTTCCTCGGCCCGGCAAACCGTCCTTTGCGATTCCTTCGGACACTTGGACTCCGGCAACAAATATTCCACACTGTGTTGCGTCAGGAAGTCCTGATTTTTTTGGCTTTCCTGCCGTTGCTGTTACTGATTTTCTGGATGATTCGCATCAAGGTCACGAAGGACTATGACAAAGGGCCGCTGCAACGTCGAGACATTTACAAAGTCGCTATCGATGCGAAGCGGCTATCGGCGATTGGGAACACAAGCTCCGAAGCCACGGAGCTGCGAAGCGGAAAAACAAGCTGCTGAGCTTCTAAGCTCCTAAGCTGCTAGCTAAAGCGCTGCCGGCTTCTGGCTACTGGCTTCCGGCTAAAGCAACGGCAGAGAACCGGCATTCGGCACTCGGCAATCAGCACTCGTCCGGGGCAGACATTGATCGTGACTTCAGGTTGCGGATGGGCGCAGCGCGAAGGAGGACCGATCGAAGAGATCCGACCCGGCGATGTTGTCTGGTTCTCGCCTGGGGAAAAGCATTGGCACGGAGCCACACCAAGGACCGCTATGACTCACATCGCCATTCAGGAAAGCCTTAATGGGAAAGTCGTCGACTGGATGGAGCAGTCACAGACCAGCAATATCGGAAGTAAAGCTGAATCGAACAATGGTTGACAAACCACGAATCGCGTTAGTGACCGGCGGAAACCGCGGCATCGGCTTTGAAGTTTGCCGGCAACTGGCAGGGCGAGGGTTCACCGTGCTACTCACCGCGCGCGATGCGGACAAGGCCAGGGCGGCGGCATCAAAGATTAAAGCTATCGGTCGCGTCGAACCTGTCGGCTTGGATGTATCCGACCCACGAAGTATCGAGCGAGCGGCGGCTGAGGTATCGACGCGGCACGATCATCTCGATGTTCTCGTTAACAACGCCGGAATCAATTACGACACGTGGGAAACTGCCGAGAGCGCCGATATCGACGGCACGGTAATGGAGACGATTAGAACCAACCTGCTCGGGCCATGGCGTGTCTGCCAAGCATTCCTGCCGCTGCTGCGGAAGAGCAAGGCGGCGCGGATTGTCAACGTCTCGTCAGAGTCGGGATCGCTGGAGCACATGGGCGCTGGTCCGCCTGCATATCAAGTCAGCAAAGCCGCTCTAAATGCATTGACGCGTACCCTCGCGGGCGAGCTTCATCACGCTCACATTCTTATAAACTCCGTGTGCCCAGGATGGGTCGCAACCGATATGGGCGGCGCGGGTGCTCCGCGTTCCGTGGAGGAGGGCGCCGCAGGAATCGTCTGGGCGGCAACACTGTCCCAGAATGGTCCCAGTGGCGGTTTCTTCCGCGACGGTACGCCACTACCGTGGTGATACACACTTTCTCCGAGAGGAGAAATACGAACGAAGCAGAGCTATGCTTTTAAGCCCGCGATGAATAACCGCTTTCGAGTATCGAGTACGCTTCCGCGAAAAGCTGGGAGAATTGGGTCTTGCGCCGGACGTAGTGCTGCGCCGAAAACGGGTCTGCCAATGGGGATGTTCAGTCAGGACAGGATTTTCCTGAGCACAGAGGAGTTCTTTGCGCTATACGAAGGAATTGCGCAAGGCAGCGATGATCCCGCCATTGGTCTGAAGTTTGGGAATGAGGAGCGCGTCGAGCGATACGATCCGGTTAAGCTCGCCGCCATCTCCTCGCGCTCGTTCGAGGACGCTATCGGGCGCGTCTCGCGCTATAAACAACCGGGAAGGCACTTCGCCAGAACAGTGGCGGCTCGTCCATAAGAACTCGCGGCCGACGCTTCGAACGCAAGTCAGCGCGTAATAGCCACCGGAGCCGAATGGTAACGGTTAAATAGAGCCGCAACAGAACGTCGGAAATCGCGCGGCTTGGTTTCTCTTCCCTGCCCACCATCTACCACCGGCTGCAGCTTTGCTATTTCATATCTGCTACCCTGCTGCGAATGACACCAGAAGATTTTTGCCGCATTGCTCTCAGCCTCGACGGCGTGGAAGAGTACGCTCACGCCGGAGCACCGGCATTCCGTGTCGGCGGCCGAAAGTTTGCTTCGCTTGCCTCGCAGGCCGAGGGCTATGGAAACCTGATGCTCACATTGGAACAGCAGACGGCATTCGTCGAGGATGCGCCTGAAATCTTCCTTCCCATTCCGGGCGGATGGGGAAAGATGGGACATACGCACATCCGCCTGGCTGCGGCGAGCAAGGATGTACTGATTGGCGCGCTGCGAACTGCATGGGAACTGCGGCTGAAGAAGAATACAGAAACGAAGAGAAAACGCCGTCCACCAACGCGGCGCACGAGAAATCGTTAGAGAGTGATTCGGCTAGCGATTATCGAGATGACCGATAGATTCCTTTCTCCTTACTGCTTGTTACCCGCTCCCAGGTTCGCTGTTATCTGACGCTCGCGCTCTTTTTCCTGCTGCCTTCGCTTTTGCACGAAGACGTGGTAAGTAACCGCGTCCCAGGCGTTGTGGATGCCGATGAACAGCAGAAGCAACGATGCTGCGGCGACCACAAACAGCGCACCTCGTGGACTGGATGTGGCAGCGCCGGCTGAGCCAGTGAGCATGGCGTAGGCGGCGATTGGAAGCAGGAGGTGAAAGAGCCAGTCTTCAAATTCGGGCTGGTAGGCGGTTTGCCGGCGGACGCGGCGGAGAACGATGCCTGCATAAACGAGCCCGGCAATGCCGGTGATTCCCCAGCAGACGGCCGCAGCGTGAATGCCGTGCCAGGGAGCGTTAAGGATCGCCGACAGCAGCAGCACAGTTCCAAAATGGACGATTGTCGGCGTGGCAAATGCCTCGCCCGCTTGCTCGGCGCCGCGTCCGATGGGCAGGTCGGCGATCAGAGTGATGACGACGAATTGCAGTCCGATGAGCGCGCCGGCAGACGATCCGACGATCACGTAGAAGTTCTCCCAGCCGCCAAGTGGTGAAGCGTCCATGCGAATCGAATAACGATATCGCACGGCGAGCATTTGGTGTTCGGTTGGAGGCTGAGGACTTTCGGGTGGCGTTCGGGTAGAAGCCCAGGACTTCAGGCGGGGCAACGGTTTAGCGTCGTCGAAACATGCAAGCGAGATTGCGCTTTAGTGCTGGGGTGACGCGCTTCGCGCCTGGGTCAACGCTAAAGTGCAGAATTAATCTTCCGCAACCGCCTTCGCACGGCAAACCGCGCTCCGACTGCAACTCGGGGGACTTCCACCAAACCACCTGCATCCAATTTGTATAATTATTGGTTTTGGGAGTTATAAGCCATGGGCATAGCGCAGACGCTCAATACTCAGCCGTTGACCACCAACAAACACTTGATCCGCTGGGTGGAAAAGATGGCCGAGCTCACTCAGCCGGCCAACATTCATTGGGTCGACGGTTCGCAGCAGGAATATGACGATTTATGCGCGCTGCTTGTGGAAAAAGGCACGTTCGTCAAGCTGAATGAGAAGCTGTGGCCCGGTTGCTACTACACGCGTTCAGATGCGAGCGATGTTGCCCGCGTCGAGGACCGCACCTTTATTAGCTCGTTCTCGAAAGACGGCGCTGGTCCGACCAACAACTGGGAAGAGCCGTTCTCGATGCGGCGCAAGTTAAAGGGCCTCTTCGACGGCTGCATGCGTGGGCGCACGATGTACGTCCTGCCTTTCTGCATGGGCCCAATCGATTCGCCGGCATCGCAGATAGGCGTGCAGCTTACGGATTCTGCGTATGTCGTGGTCAGCATGCGGATCATGACCCGCATTGGGCTGCAGGTCTTCCGCGAGATCGATAAAGATGTGAAGCGCGTGGTGCCGTGTATGCACAGCGTCGGCGTGCCACTTGCGCCGGGGCAGAAGGATGTGCCTTGGCCCTGTAACAAAGAAAAGTACATCGTGCATTTCCCAGAGAGCCGCGAGATCTGGTCGTTCGGCTCGGGATACGGCGGAAATGCGCTGCTGGGCAAGAAGTGTTTCGCGCTGCGCATTGCGTCAACTATGGCGCGCGACGAAGGCTGGATGGCCGAGCATATGCTCATTTTGGGCGTGGAGTCTCCGCAGGGCGAAAAGACCTACGTTGCGGCGGCGTTCCCCAGCGCGTGCGGCAAGACGAATTTCGCCATGCTAGTCCCGCCGAAGGGGTTCGAGGGCTGGAAGGTTTTGACGGTAGGCGACGACATCGCCTGGATTCGTCCCGATGAAAACGGACAATTGCGAGCCATCAATCCAGAAGCCGGATTTTTCGGCGTAGCGCCGGGCACTTCCTGGGAGACCAATCCGAACGCGATGGCTACGCTGTCGCGGAACTCGATTTTTACCAACGTCGCGCTGACGCCTGATGGCGGTGTTTGGTGGGAGGGCATGACGAAAGAGCCTCCGGCGGAGTGTCTGGATTGGCAGGGAAATCGCTGGACTCCAGAGATCGCAAAGCAGACTGGCGCGAAGGCTGCGCATCCGAATGCCCGCTTCACTGCTCCGGCTTCGCAATGCCCGACGATTGATCCTGCGTGGGAAGATCCGAACGGTGTGCCCATCAGCGCCTTCATCTTCGGCGGACGCCGTGCGAGTGTGATCCCGCTGGTCTATCAGGCATTCAACTGGAGCGCCGGTGTGTACATCGGCGCAACCATGGGCTCTGAGATGACTGCCGCGGCTGCCGGCACGATCGGCAAAGTGCGTCGCGATCCGATGGCGATGCTTCCCTTCTGCGGCTATCACATGGGCGATTATTTCCGCCATTGGCTCAAGATGCAGCGGCTTCTGAACGTCACCCCGCGGATCTTTCATGTGAACTGGTTCCGCAAAGACCAAAATGGGAACTTCCTCTGGCCCGGCTATCGCGAGAACATGCGCGTACTGAAGTGGATCATTGATCGTGTTCACGGTCGCGCGCTTGGCAAAGAGAGTCCGATCGGCTGGCTGCCGAAGTACGAAGATATCGAGTGGAAAGCTCTTGATTTTCCCAAAGAGCGGTTTGAGGAGCTGCAGGCTGTCGATCGCACTGCCTGGAAGCAGGAAGTCATCGGACACGAGGAGCTCTTCATCAAGCTGCATGATCACCTCCCCCCAGAGATGGTCTACGAACGGGAATTGCTGATCTGCCGGCTGTAGCGACGGGCTACTGTTTGTTTCGATACCGCCGTCTTTTTGGGCCGTTTCTACTTTACGAATCCGTGCCGAGCCGGTGGCGTTACCTTTGCGTTCCTCCCGCGTTCTGCATGGCTTGGCAGTGAAATTTCGCCTGTTACAATCAAATCGCCGTCGCCATGAAGTGTCCCTTCTGCGGATTTACCAATGACAAAGTAGTTGATTCCAGAGAGACGAAAGAGGGAGAGCTCATTCGTCGCAGGCGGGAGTGTGCGCAGTGCGAAAAGCGGTTTACCACCTACGAGCGCATCGACGAGATTCCCTACATGGTTGTGAAGAAAGACGGCCGACGCGAAAAGTTCGATCGTCAGAAGCTGCTCTCAGGTCTGCTAAAGGCCTGCGAAAAGAGGCCGATATCTATGGGACGGCTGGAGCAGATCGTCAATGATGTTGAGAGTTTCGTTGTCGATTCGCCCGATCGCGAGCGCAGCACCTCCGAAGTCGGCGAGATGATCATGGAGAAGCTCAAGCAGCAGGACAAAGTCGCGTATATCCGCTTTGCCTCCGTCTATCGCGACTTCAAGGACGTCCGCGAGTTCGGCGCGGAGCTTGAGCAGTTGATGACTAAAGATTCGGCCGCAGCCAAAGCGAAGTCGACGACCAAACACCACTAGAGATAGCCTGATCCCACAATGGTCCACAAGGTCACACTGATTCCCGGCGACGGCATCGGCCCTGAGGTCGTGAATGCCACCGTCCGCGTGCTCGAAGCAACGGGCGTGAAGTTCGAATGGGAATCACAACTCGCGGGCGCCGACGCTTACGCCAAGACCAAGCAGTACATTCCAAAAGAGCTTTACGAATCGGTGGAGCGGACGCGCCTCGGACTGAAAGGTCCGGTGACCACTCCCATCGCGGGCGGATTTGCCAGCATTAATGTTACTTTGCGAAAAAAGTTCGAGTTGTTCGCGAACTTTCGTCCGATCAAGAACCTGCCCAATATCAAGACCAACTACCCGGGAGTGGACCTTGTTATTGTGCGCGAGAACACCGAGGGCGAGTACTCGGGAATCGAGCACGAGGTTGTGCCCGGAGTGGTCGAGAGCCTCAAGATCATCACTGAAAAGGCATCAACCCGCATCGCACGCTTTGCCTTCGATTACGCCCGCCGTGAACGTCGAAAGAAAATCCACGCCATCCACAAGGCCAACATCATGAAGTTGACCGATGGCCTCTTCCTGCGCTGTTGTCGTGACACGGCAGAGATCTATCCCGACATTCCCTATTTCGAGCACATCGTCGATAACACCTGCATGCAGCTCGTCACCAATCCTTATCAATATGACGTGATGGTGATGGAAAACCTGTACGGCGACATCATTTCCGACCTATGCGCAGGATTCGTCGGCGGGCTCGGACTGGTGCCAGGTGCCAACTTGGGACATGAATGCGCAATCTTTGAGGCAGTACACGGGTCGGCTCCGGATATTGCCGGTAAAGATCTCGCCAATCCCACGGCAGTAATGCAATCAGCCGTGCTCATGCTGCGTCATATCGGCGAAACCGAAGCCGCCGACCGCATGCACTCCGCGCTCGAGCAGGTCTATGCCGAAGGCAAAAAGCTTACGCGTGATGTAGGCGGCAAAGTCGGGACGACAGAGTTCGCCGATGCAGTGATCGCCGCGCTTGAAACGAGTAAGGAACCGGCGTTCAGCCGATAGAAACTCTCGTCGAGGCGGGCGTCCTCGCCCGGATCTTTGGACATTTCGCGATTTCCTGATTTCGCACTTTGGTGATTGGAAATTCTCACTCGAGCTCCATTGGAAACGGAGATGAATCGCGTATCCTGAAAAGGCATGCTTGGAAACCCCGGAATCGTTCGCTCAGCTATCATCATTCCCTTTTCGGTCTTTCTACTCGTCTCTTGTAGCCAGAACACCCGGCCGATGCCGCAGAACAAAGCTCCTGCCCAATCTTCGACACCACTTACTACCATCGATCCAGCAACTGCCGCCAGCATCCACGGTGTGATCCACTTCACCGGCAGCGCGCCGGCTCCGGTGCAGATCGATATGGGAATGGATCCCGGCTGCACGATCGAGAACCACGAACCGAACTTCTCGCAGCAATACGTCGTGAATCATGGCGCGCTAGCGAATGTATACATTTATGTGAAGCAGGGACTCGAAGGCAAGAATTTCGCCGTGCCAACCACACCCGTGATCCTCGACCAGAAAGGCTGTCGCTACGAGCCGCACGTGCTTGCTCTGATGACCGGCCAGACGCTGAAAGTTCTGAACAGCGATCCAACGATGCACAACGTACACGCGCAACCGAATGCGCCCAGCAACCCGCAATGGAACATGTCGCAGATGCCAAAGGGCGCGCCGATCGAGAAGACCTTCCACGATCCCGAAGTAATGATGCCGTTCAAGTGCAATCAGCATCCGTGGATGAAGGCATACGTGAACGTTGCCGCAAATCCGTTCGATGCGGTTAGCGATGCGGACGGAAAATTCGAGATCAAAGGGCTGCCGCCCGGCGAGTACACGATTGCGGCCGTGCATGAAGCGGCGGGAGAAAGGACAGAGACAGTAACGCTCGGCCCGAAGGACGAGAAGACCTTGAATTTTTCGTTTGCGGCACAGTAGGGAACGGCGAACACCCATTCGGCTTCGCTCAGGGCAGGCTCCGTTAACGAAGGCAACACATTGAGGTGACGGAGTGTTCTTTGTGACCTCTCTCTGTTGCCTCTGTTACCTTCGTGTTCGCCGTTCTGTTTCCCCAACTGCGGAGAGCCTTTGTTACACTAGCCAGTCCTGCTTTTCGGGAAATCATGCCTCAGGTTTCATCGGTTCCAACTCGTTTTCATGCTGGTCTCCATCGTTTTGCAGTAGTTCTCTCAACCTGCATTTTCCTGCTGATCGTTGCCGGCGCGCTTGTCACCAGCGAGGACGCCGGCCTGTCTGTTCCGGATTGGCCTACATCTTTTGGATCGATCTACAAGATTCCCCCGATGGTCGGCGGCGTGAAATTCGAGCACACACACCGCATGATCGCCGAGGGCGTCGGCTTCCTAACAATCCTCTTCTGCATCGTGGTGTTTCGAATCGATAAACGACGCTGGTTCCGCTATCTGAGCCTGGCGGCAATTGGGACGGTCATAGCGCAGGGGATCCTCGGCGGACTGACAGTTCTTTACTTTTTGCCTTGGTACATCTCCAGCGCGCACGCTGCGCTCGGACAGACATTTTTCTCGATTGCCGTGCTCATGGCTCTATATTCGAGAAGAAATTGGACTGAATCGAATCCGGAGAAGCTGGCCGATGAAGGAACCCCGAGCACGCGAACTCTCACCGTGCTTTCGATTATTGCCGTTTATCTGCAACTCTTCTTCGGCGCGGCCTTCAGGCACTCAGGGATGAGCATTCTTCCGCATCTGGTGAACGCAGTATTGGTTTCCGGAATTCTCGCGTGGACGGCGGTGCGGGTTCTCTCCCGATATGGGAAGATTGCTCCGCTCCGCCGTTCGGCAGCGACGCTCATCGGACTTCTCCTCGTGCAACTCGGGTTTGGATTTGCTGCGTATCTCACGCGCGTGGTTTGGGGCAAGAATGCAGCTCAGCCTCTACCCAGCATGGTGAGCACTACGGTGGTTCACGTGGCCATTGGTGCCTTGCTGCTGGCAACAGCGTTCGTGCTGGAAGAGCAGGTCCGCAGACTTGTGGTGAGAGAACCTGCCGCGGTCGTGGAACATGCCCCGGCAAGAAAGGCGATCAGCGCATGAGTGCAGCTCTGCAGACCCTTCCCACTCGGGAACAACTCGATCAGCGCCCTGAACCTGTTCGCGTCAGGAGCTTTTCGCGGCTTGGCGATTACGCGATTCTGCTCAAGATGCGCGTCACCTCGCTGGTTGTAATGACAGCTTGGGCAGGCTACTACCTCGGGGCGCGGCGTCAACTCATTCCCGCGTTCTCATGGCAGATGCTCTGCGCCCTGCTCGGCATCGGACTTGTGTCGGGAGGTGCGGCAGCGCTGAATCAGGTAATCGAGCGCGAGGCCGACGCGCAGATGCGGCGCACGCAATGGCGTCCCCTTCCGGGAAAGCGGATGGGCATTGCCGAGGCGATAGCGATTGGCGTTGTTTGCATTATCGGCGGAGCCGCCTATCTCGCGATAACAACGAATGTTCTGACAGGCGTTCTCAGCGCGCTTACCGCATCGGCATACGTCGGCATATACACGCCACTGAAAAAATACTCGCCGCTATGCACAACTTTCGGCGCACTTCCAGGCGCGATGCCTCCGCTGCTCGGCTGGACCGCTGCTCGCGGCCGTATCGATTGGGAAGCGCTGGTTCTGTTTGCGATTCTGTTCCTCTGGCAGTTCCCGCATTTCCACGCGATCTCGTGGATGTACCGCGAAGACTATCGCCGCGCCGGCATTCGCATGTTGCCTGTGGTCGAAGAAGATGGGCGCTCGACGGTTCGCGAAGTTCTTGCCTACTCGATGATGCTCGTACCGGTCAGCCTGTTTCCCGGGTATCTGCACATGGTTGGCAAAACATACATCATCGGCGCGCTGATCTTCTCTCTGGCATTCCTCTATTATGCGATCCGGTTTTCGCGCGTGATCTCGGGCCTTGCAGCAGCCGAGTCGCGAAAGCTCGCGCGCTCGCTGCTTCGCGCCAGCGTACTTTATCTTCCCGCACTATTTGCGCTGATGATGATCAGCGCGAGGTTCACTCCCGTTCAATGAGTAGTCGTACCCACTCCGCTGTGCTCAGCCACCAGCAAGAATGGCCGGCTACCCGCAACGCTGCCATTGAAGTCAATGACCTCGGACATCGCTACGGTGACCGCGTTGCGCTCGACGGCATCTCGTTCGACCTTCGTCCGGCTGAAATTTTCGGACTGCTTGGTCCGAATGGCAGCGGCAAGACGACGCTATTTCGGATTCTCAGCACGCTCATGCTTCCGAGCGGCGGCAGCGCGCTGATTGCCGGCTTTGATCCGGCGAAGCAGCCGAACCAGGTTCGCAGGCGTATCGGTGTAGTGGCGCAGGCGCAAAGCGTTGATGTAAAGCTCACTGCCCGCGAGAACCTGATGCATCAGGGACATCTTTATGGACTGAGCGGCGCGCGCCTCAAGCGGCGTATCGCCGAGATGCTGGAGCGCGTTGCTCTAGCCGACCGCGCTGACGATTTGGTCGAGACATTCTCTGGCGGCATGCAGCGCCGCGTCGAGTTGGCGAAAGGACTCATGCACAGTCCTGCCATCCTGCTGCTCGACGAACCTACAACGGGACTCGATCCCGGAGCGCGTCGTGATCTGTGGCTGTATCTCGATTCCTTGCGCGCGCAGGAAGGTGTGACGGTCCTCGTGACAACCCACCTCATGGAAGAAGCCGAGCGCTGCGATCGCCTGGCGATTCTCAGCCACGGCAAAGTCGTCGCGCTGGGGACGCCTGCGGAGTTGAAGTCTGAGATTGGCGGCGATGTCATTCAATTCGAAGCTGACGATCCCGAAGCGCTGGCTGAACGCATTCATCGCCGATTTGGAATCATCTGCTCGGTCGAAGAAAACACGGTTCGTCTGGAGCGCGCCCAAGGACATCGCTTCGCTGCTGAGGTGATGGAAGTTTTCGCGAGCGAGATTCAATCGGTGAACATCAGCAGGCCGACGCTGGAAGACGTGTTCGTCAATCGCACGGGTCACAGGTTCTGGACCGAAGGTCAGAACCGTCCGCGGTAGCGGATGGGTGAGTACTTAATGGCGCAAACTGCAACTATTCCGGCAATAAACGCGATTGAGCGCGTCAATCCTCTGCTGCCAATCGTCTCGCTCTGGCGGCGCGAGATCGTTCGCTTTTACCGGCAGAAGAGCCGAGTGATTGGCGTCATTCTTTCTCCGCTCCTCTTTTGGCTGGTGATCGGTTCAGGCTTCGGAAGCTCGTTCCGTTCCGGCCCGGGCGAACAGCATTATCTCCAGTACTTCTTCCCCGGCGCGCTGCTGATGATCGTACTGTTTACGTCAATCTTCACCATGATGTCGGTGATCGAAGACCGTGATCGCGGATTTCTTTCCTCTGTTCTGGTCGCGCCGGTCTCGCGTACGGCGATTGTGATGGGGAAGGTTCTTGGGGGCACGACGCTTTCGGCAGTTCAAGGGCTCGTTTTCCTAGTATTTGCGCCCGCCGTGGGTGTTCATTTCACCATCGGAGATTTCTTGATTGTAGTTATCTCGGTGTTCCTGATGGCATTTGCGCTTACCGCTTTGGGATTTGCACTCGCGTGGCGCATGGAATCCGCGCAGGCGTTTCACGCCATCGTGAATCTATTCCTGATTCCACTGTGGCTGCTGTCGGGCGCGCTCTTCCCTGCCAGCGGCGCTTCCGGATGGATTCGCTGGGTAATGCGCGCTAATCCACTGACCTACGGCCTGGACGCACTGCGCACTGCGCTCTTCCCTGCTACGGCGGCGATGAATGTTTTTTCTGTGGGCACTTCGCTGGCCATTCTCGCGATCTTTACTGCTGTGATCTTCGGAGCGGCGTTCATGATGGTGAATCGGCGGACTACACGGCCTGCGGCTTAGAACCAAGAGCGAACACGAAGGTCACGAAGGTCTACACAAGAGGTCACAAAGAATTTCTCCGTGCCCTCTTCCGTTCACCTTCGTGATCGGAGCCTGCCCTGAGCGAAGTCGAATGGGTGTTCGCCGTTCCCAATGAAGATCGACTACCGCATCTTTCCTCCCATCGACGCTACGCTGAACGGCATCACGGCTGTGCTCCTTGCTGTTGGACACAATTTCATCAAACGCGGACAGGTCCTTAAACATCGCGCGACGATGATCACTGCGTTCATTACGTCCTGCCTCTTTCTCGTCTGCTACCTCTACTACCACGCCCATGTCGGCTCAGTTCACTTTCGCGGACAGGGATGGGCACGTCCGTTCTATTTCTCCATCCTGATTTCGCACACAATTCTTGCTGCTGCTGTGGTGCCACTTGTTGTGATCACGCTCACTCTCGGGCTGCGCAGCCATTTTGAAACACATCGCCGCGTGGCCCGCTGGACCTATCCGATCTGGATGTATGTCTCTGTTACTGGCGTGATCGTTTACCTGATGCTCTACAAACTGTTCACCTGACGCCCTTTGCGGTACTCCCCTTATCCAAAGGGCCTAAGCGAATCACCTAGAAGTACCTAGGGAATTTTCCCCTCACACCTAGACCCGTCCCCCGATATAGCCAGAGTAGAAGCAAACCTACTGTCATTTCAGTCAGTTGCAATTTTCTGTCTGAAGGGGTTCAGGTGGGTTTCACTTCTAAGGTTTTCATTAAATTCAGCGTGGCTGCTTTGGCCATCGCTTCTATCGTAGGTTGCGGCTCGGGCGGAGCCAAGCCGTTCTCGACCAGCACGGCAGTGTCGGCTAGCAGCGCCGGTTCGAACACAAGCTCAAGCTCGAACGCAGGAAGTACTTCCAGCACGAGTACCTCGAACACGGGCAGTGCGTCGGCTCCTGTTCCAGCACCTGCTCCGAGCAGTGATCCGACTCCTGCAGGAACGACCGTGATCGGCGGAATCCAGAACCAGCAAGGGTGGCAACAGTGCGGCGGATGCGGAAACGTAGGCGGCACTGGGCAGGGTCCCGACTACCACATGACGCAAGGGATCACGAATCCGAGCCTTAGCGGACACGCAGCCGACTTCTTTGTGAACGGCGGTCCTGCATACACGGGCGGCTACTACTTCGTTGAGCAGCCCACGTTGCCCAATCCGCTCACCTATTTGCGATACGAGTTTGACATGTACATCCCCGGGCAGTACGCGAACGCTCCGCAGGCGATCGAATTCGAATGCCAGCAGACGGTGAACGGAAACACCTACAACTTCGCATGGCAGGCCGACTATGACTCGAATAGCTGGAGAGTTTTCAATTACACGACGAAGCAGTGGGAACCCACAGGGATTCCGCTCCAGCGCTTCGCGCCTGACACCTGGCACCATATCGTCTCGACATACCACATCGCGGGAACCCAGGCGATCCACGACACCCTTATTGTCGATGGACAAGTCATGAACGCGAACATCTCGCACGAGGCCACGCAGACCGGCACGCGTCTCGAGTTCACCAACGGTTTCCAGGTCGATCTGAACGCGGCCAGCACGCCGTACCACGTGTTCGTGGACAACATGCAGATCACCGTGGCGGACTGAGGGAATCGGGTCGTCGGGGAATCGGGTGATCGGGCCATCGGGTGATCTGAAAACCTGGGCTATCGGGTATCGGGCGTCAGTTTTCGGCCTGCGGCGTTTTCATCGAGATCTAAGAGGTGGCTGGCCGAACGCCGATAGCCGAATGCCGCAGCCGGTGTTTTACTTCACCCGATGGCCCGATCACCCGATGACCCGATGACACCTTTCCTGCTATATTGAGCGGACTTCCATCCCTTCCGGAGCGGCCCATGGCAAAGAGCGTAAATAAAGTCATTCTCGTCGGAAACCTCGGCAAAGATCCCGAGGTCAAGTACACCCCCAGCGGCACGGCTGTCGCCAAGTTCTCGCTAGCTACAAACGAAGGCTATAAAGACAAAGCCGGTCAGTGGCAGGAGCGCACCGAGTGGCACAACGTCGTTGCCTGGCAGCGTCTGGCCGAAATCGTGGGCGAGTACGTAAAAAAAGGATCCAAGGTCTACATCGAAGGCCGTCTGCAGACCAGTTCCTGGGACGACAAAGAAACGGGACAGAAAAAATATAAGACGGAGATTGTCGCCAACGAACTCGTGCTTCTCGGCGGACGCGGCGAAGGCGATGCCGAGGGCGGCTCACGCGGATACTCTCGCGGCGCATCAGCGGGCGGCGGCAGCTTTGACCAGAGCCAAGCGCATCACGAGGAACCTGCCCATGCAACTGGGATTCAGGATGAAGATATCCCATTTTAGGAAACGGCAGCTTTCGAGAACAGGTTGTCTGGATTGTGTTCGGATGCCTTTTGTGTTTCGGTTCCGGTTGTCTCCCGTGATTCTCCCGAGGCCTTCCGGATTACCATTTCGGACATCTCATTCGACCTTTCCGTGGCCACAACTTGAGGCTTGATCTCTTCGAACACTGTCATCCCTCACTCCGCCGCCCATCTCTTAGCAGTGCGACAATTTGATTTGCGGAGCGGGGGACCTGCTGTTTCCTAGTTCCGTAGACCCGAATAACACGCGCTGAAGCTCGGCAATCGATACGCCGATTACGGGCTGATGACGGTTCGGCTGTAGGCCTCGCTCTCAACGTCCTCCAAGGTTTACTCTTATGTAACGATCCAAAATGCCATTGAACCAGGCCCAGATTGTTTCGCTGGTGATCGGCGCGAGCTTTGCTGCCGGGCTGAACGTGTATGCTATGCTGGCAACACTCGGATTCCTTGGCCGGTTCCATGTTGTCGATCTTCCGCCTGCGCTCCACCCTGTTGAGAATCCGTGGATTATCGCGGCGGCAGTCGCGATGTTCGTCCTCCACTTTTTCGCCGACAAGATTCCCGCATTCGACCTGGTCTGGAATGCGCTGCATACCTTCATTCGCATTCCCTTGGCGGCTCTTGTGGCCTATGCGGCCACGTCGCAGCTCTCGCCTCAACTGCAGATTGCCAGCACAGCGCTAGCCGCGGTGATCTCCGGTGTAGCACACACGGGAAAGTTCGCTGCCCGTGCAGCGGTCACGCCTTCTCCCGAGCCCTTTTCCAATATGGCACTGAGCGCGGGCGAGGACGTCGCCTCGATCGGCCTCACCTGGTTTGCCACGCAACATCCGTATTGGTCCGCGGTCGTTGCTATTGCTCTAGTCATTGCTGGTGTGGTTTTGATCCGGATGTTTGCGCGAGCTGCCATGGCTCTGTTTCGGCGTGGGCTCGAATTCTGGAAACGCCCACCCGGTCCGAAGATTGCAAACGAGCTGCCTCCCGCCGCCTGATTTGGGAACACTGCTAGAATAAGCAGCTTAAGATCGCATCAGAACTGCATGCCATCGCATTTCACTGACGTCCAGACCGCATTGGCCGAGATTCGCGCCGGGCGAATGATCGTTGTCGTCGATGACGAGGACCGCGAGAACGAAGGCGACCTGACCATTGCTGCCGAGTTCGCGACGCCGGACGTGATCAACTTCATGGCCAAGCACGGACGAGGGCTCATCTGCCTCGCTCTGACCGAGGAACGACTCGATTACCTGCGCCTAGGCATGATGACGCCCCACAATACATCCCAATATGGAACGGCGTTCACCGAGAGCATCGATGCGCGGGATGGAGTCACCACGGGAATCTCTGCCTATGACCGCGCGCGCACGATCAAAGTTGCAATCGATCCTGCGAGCCGTCCTTCTGATCTCGTGAAACCTGGCCATACGTTCCCGCTACGAGCGCGCAAAGGCGGTGTGCTCGTACGAGCTGGGCAAACTGAAGCTGCAGTCGATCTCGCCCGCATGGCCGGACTGATTCCCGCGGGCGTGATCTGCGAAATCATGAAAGAAGATGGCACCATGGCTCGGGTGCCCGATCTGATCGAGTTCTGCCGGCAGCACGATCTCAAAATACTCACCGTGGCCGAGCTTATCCGTTATCGCATGCAGCACGAGCGCTACATTCACCGGATCGGCGAGGGTGTTCTGCCTACGCGCTATGGCGAGTTCCGTCTGGTTGCGTACGAGTCGGAAGTCGATGGCGGCGAATCGCACATCGCGTTGCTGTACGGCGATGCCGGGGAAGGTGATCAACCAGTGCTGGTGCGCGTCCACTCGCATTGCTTAGTTGGGGACGTGTTTGGAACTACGCTTTGCGAGTGCCAATCGATCCTCGATCGTTCCATGAAGATGATCGCCGAAGCTGGCCGCGGAGCAATCGTCTATTTGCACCAAACCGCGAAGGGATTCAACGTAAGGCAAGTCGCGGAAGGCGCGGCTCTCTCGTTCGCGCACGAAAGCCGCGAGCAAAAGAGTCCGGAGCATCAGCGGCGAACGCAGCGGCAGATTGGTCTGGGGGCGCAGATTCTTTCTGACCTCAATCTGCGGCGAATCCGGCTGTTGACCAACTACCCCCGCAGAGTGCCCGCACTCGAAGGATTCGGGATCGAGATCGTCGAGCAGGTCCCGATCTCAAACGCGACAACCGCAGCTAGTCGGCGATAAGGCGCTCAGGTCCTCTCGCCTAGCAAAACCAGGAGCGAGCACGAAAGCTCACGGAGCGTTGTTCGTGCACTTCGCGTTCGCTCCTGCTTTTGCCTTCCCTAGTCTGAGTCGTCGGAATCATCGCCGACGCGGTGAGTGATCGCGAGCCTGCCGACTCCAACGGCATAGGTATAGTTCGGGTCCGCGCTGGTGAATCTGGCTACAACCGAGTAGGTACCCATTCGAAATGGAGGCGTCGCACTGCCGTCGTAGGTAATCGCTACCGAACCGCTTACGGATGCACTACCAATTCCGGTGACCGCGGCGGTGCATGCATAAGGATGTTTGCGTCCGTTTGCAAAAGCTGGTGATGGGCAGCTCACAGTCACGGTTGGTGTCGCGGGCGTCACCTGGATCGAGATTGGCTGCGCAGTAGAGACGTTGAAACCTGGAGCACCCGAATAGCTCGCTCCGATCACATGAGTTCCGGCATTCAGACTCGGGTTAATCGTAGCTTGTCCCGAACTATCGAGGGCTGCGGTTCCCAGAGGATTGGAGTGGTCCGAGAAGCTCACGGCTCCGCTGGGAGGACCGAACGAGGAGGTCACAGCTGCGGCGATGGAGAGCGGTGTTCCAAAGACAATCGAAGCAGCAGACGCAGTCAGTACAGTGGTCGTACCAGCGAGCGTATACCGCCCGAAGCTCAGAGGCGCGTAGTTGGAGTCCCCGGAGTATTGAGCCGTGTAGGTGTGTGTGCCTTCAGTGATTCCGGAAATAGGAATCGAAGTCACACGTCCAGCGATCGGGGAAGTTCCTACTGCGTTGCCGCTCTCCAGCACGGTTACCGTTCCACTGGGAGCGGCCGCACCAAAGACAATGGGCTGAACGATGCTTGTGAGCGTCAAATTGCCTGCGGTTACAACTTCTCTCGCGGGTGCAAATAGCTCTCCCGCGAGATAGACGAAACTCGAAGCGCTGCACGGGTACGAACCGTTGCTGTTGCTGATATTGTTCACCACGCTCACCGCGTTGGCCGGAGTAGCCGCCAATGCAGTAATCGCCGACACAATCCCCGGATTCACCGGTAATACCGGATCGGGACCGAGGGTGAACTTCACGTGATTTACCTGGCTGGCAGGAAAATCGCTCGTTTTAAAGCCATCCAGCTCTACGTTGTTGAGCGTGATCCCAAGTGGGAAGGTGTTTCCGTTTGAATCGAAATACCCTTTCACGGTCGAAGAGTTCTGACGATTGAGCACGTGCATGTTGTGCACGAGGATGTCGTGCATGTTGGGGAACAGCGTGCCTGTCGACGACGAATTGAATGGGTTGAACACCAGCGGATGCCCCGGATTCTGCGCGCATATGTTTTCGTAGGTAATATTCTTGATTTCCCCACCCTTGCTCGAATCCGTCTTGATTCTGATGACGTTTTGATTCTGCGCATTCGCTCCGTCCATCACGACGTCAGTCACGAGCACGTTCTCCGCGCCGGCGTTGGTCTCGCTGCCGATGGAGATTCCATGTCCTTGATAGAGGCGGTTGTGCGAGATGGTCACGTTGGAAACGTGTCCGACTCCGGCTTTGATTGCAATGTGGTCGTCACCATCACTGATGAAGGAGTTAGTAATCGTTGCGTCATGTGAGCCGGAAGGATCGATGCCGTCGGTGTTCGGCGAAGTCGTCGGCGCCGTGATCTTCACATCCCACACGGTGAGGTAGTTTCCCGTTCCGAAGACGTGAAACTTCGGCGAGTTCTGCAGTGTGATCTTGTACAGCGTGAAATTATCCGCGTGCACCAACTGGATCATGCGCGGCCGGGGATCGAGTGGCGTCTGGGTCCACCACGATACGGATTCGCCAATTAGTTTTTCTCCGCCGCGCCCGTCGATGATTCCGTATCCCATGATTCCCGATCCGCTACCCGGAGCAACAGTAATGATCGGCGTGCAGTCGGACGAACTGGTACCCGGGCATGGGTAATCGGCGCGGTTCAAGGACGTGAATACTGTGACCTCTGCATCGACCAGCAGCGTGACTCCAGAAGGAATCGTGATTGGCTGAATCAGGAAGGCGTTGCTGCTTCCCTGAGCTGCCAATTCAACTGCCTGGCCTGCGGGACAGGCGTTGAGAGCCGATTGAATTCGGGCGGTATCGAAGCTGGTTTCATCCAGACTCCCCGCCACCTGATTGGCCGTTAGCAGGGCGCACGCAGGCGGAAAGGAAGGCTCAGTCACATTGCGTGAATCCTGAGCGAATGCGACGCCGGGTAAAAGCATAAGGATGATGCTGCAACCGAGACTTCGCATCAACCAAAAAGATGGAAGACACTTCCGACCGACAAACGCTCCGACCATGATGTTTTAACCTCTGCACAATTTTTCCGAACGGAAGAAAACGCTGCAGAGTAGCACGATCGAGGAGCGCTGATTTCTCAATACTTCTTAAAGCAAATGTTTAGCTTTTCTGGATTGTGGGCCAGAGATTTGCCTCCTCAGTAGCTATGCATGATTGCGCAAAAAAACCCCGCAATCGCGGGGCTTCTCATCTTCAGAATGGAACGAGTTACTTGCTAGCGCGAGCCTCGGCGAAATCGCGGTGAACTTCCGCGAGGAATTCACGGGCCGGAGCCGGCGTACGCACCTGTCCACTCAGAATCTGAGTGAAGGGCACGAGCTTGCCGTAAAGATCGCGAGTCGTGCGATCGTCCTGCTTCACTTCGGCGCCGTTGATGTCGATGCCGGCAAACAGGCCCTTCGAACGCGAGTAGGTCAGAATCTCGGAGTTGAGCTTCCAGTTGGTATCTGCGCTTGCTTTTCGGCCGATCGGACCGGCAGCGGCGCTTGCGTCCACTCCCACTTTGAACTTGCTGGAAAGAAGCTGCTGTGCGCCTTTGTCGTTCATAACCAGCATGAGTATGTCGGTTGATTGTCCGCCGATCTGTGCTCCCCAGCTCCCGCCACCAAGGAATACCGGTGCCGGCGCGCTCCAGGCAGCAGCATTGTTCGCGGTGCGGCAGGTTGCGAAGCCCCGACCGTAATTGCCGCCGATTCCGAACGCTGCCTTCTTCTCGTTCGGAATGACGATAATGCACTTTGCGTGCTCCAGCAGCTCGGACGGCACTCCCTTGTCGGGCGCACCCATGACTTCTTTCAACATCGAGGTGGCTTCGTCCAGACGATCAGCCACGGCAGGATGGTTCTCTTCCAGTTTGGTACCGGCAGTCGTGGAACCGGCATTTTTTTCGCTCTGGCCGAAAGCCACACAACCGAAAGCAATTAGCAGCAAACTTAAAAATAAACTCTTCATTTGGATATCTCCTAGTGTCCCCTCAAAGAACGCGCTCGCGGGCGAGCTTTCTGTATCTTCTGATGAGCAGAGTGTTTGCCGTGTTGTGCCAGGACTATGAAGGTCGGATTGGCGGACCAGCAGCTCTCGTTCCGCACGAGATCTTCGGCTCCGGGTAGAAAGGAATGGAGCCGATCAGGCGAGTGGATCGAGAGTTCGCCAGTACCAGCCATGTTTTCCTGGCAAGTCGTCAGCCTTGCCGGGACCTGCACCGCCAGCCGCATAGTTCGGGAACTTCGGCGGGGGCAATTGACTCCATGCTTCTTCAATTGGAGTGATCAGCTTCCATTCGGCTTCGACTTCATCGCGACGAGTAAACAGAGTCGCGTCGCCGCGCATCGCGTCGAGCAACAGCGTCTCGTAGGCCACGGGAGTCTTGGTTCCAAACGCCTCGCGATAGCGGAAATTGAGCTGCACGTTGGCGGTGTGCATTTCCGTGCCGGGACGCTTCGCGGCAAAGTCCACGGTGATGCCTTCATTCGGCTGAATCCGGAATGCCACGATATTGCGATGAACTTCCTGGTCTGTCTCGTGTGCGAATAACGCCTGCGGAGTCCGTTTGAAGTGCACCGCGATTTCGGTGAGATTGCGTGTCAGGCGCTTGCCCGTACGAACAAAGAAGGGAACACCTGCCCATCGCCAGTTGTCGATCGAAAACTGCACGGCTGCGTACGTTTCTGTGCGGCTGTTCGCACCAATCCCGGGTTCCTGGCGATAACCTGGAACCGCCTTGCCGTCGATCTGTCCGGGACCGTACTGCCCGCGCACAGTTCGCTCTGCGACTTCCCCAATCTTCATCGGACGAATCGCATTGAATACCTCAACCTTTTTGCTGCGCACGGAAGTAGCGTCAAACGCCAACGGCGGCTCCATCGCCGTGAGGCTCAGCAACTGAAGCATGTGATTCGCAACCATATCGCGAAGCGCGCCGGTCTCTTCGTAGAATGACGCGCGCTGCTCGACTCCTAGCGTTTCGGCGCCCGTGATCTCGACATAATCGATGTAGTTGCGATTCCAGATCGGCTCGAAAAGCAGGTTCCCGAAACGAAACACGAGGATGTTCTGAACGGTCTCTTTGCCGAGGTAGTGATCAATGCGATAGACGCTCTTCTCGGGAAACACGGACGTAACGATGCGATTTAATTCCTCAGCAGATTTCAGATCGCTCCCGAATGGCTTCTCGACAATGATCCGCGTCCACCCGTGCTCGTTGTGGTTCAGCTTCGCGTGGCCGAGTCCTTCGATGATCTCGGCGAACAGAGATGATGGAGTCGCGAGATAAAACAGCAAGTTCGCGCTTGCGCCGCGAGACTGCATCTCCACAAGATGCTGGGCGATTTTGGAGTAGGAATCAGGATCATCGGAGTCACCGCGAAAGTACGAGATGCGGCGCGCGAAATCATTCCATCCGGCTTTGCTGAAATTGCGTGCGTCCTTCGAACGCGAAGCAGCGTCTTCGAGATCCTGGCGGAACTGCTCGTCGGTGATCGGCTTGCGTCCAATGCCCAGGATATCGAAGTGCGGTGACATGCAGCCCACGCAGGCCAGATCGTAGAGAGCGGGAATCAATTTCCTGCGCGTAAGGTCGCCGGTCGCACCAAAGATGACCAGAACGCACGGTTCGGCTTTGGGCAGGCCCGGCGCTGGAAATGGAGTGGTGGGCCGGACTTCAACGATAGTTGCCATCAACGCTCTCTTTCGCTCGCAAATTCTGCTTAGCTCACGGGCACGTAAACGTTACTTTGTGCGACAAGATCCACATTGGGAACTTCGGTTGCAATCTTCACCGGCTGCATGCCCGATTTTGCGCCTGGCTGAGCTTTGAAGGTAAGCAGATAAGCGTGCTGCATGCGTGCCGAAATCTGATTCAAGTAAGGCGTGAAAGAAGGAGGACTATCGGTCGCAAGATAGTAGCCTTCCCCGCCCGTTGAGTCTGCCAGTTCAGAAAGGAAACTTTGCCCAAGTGTAATCCTCCAGCACGTGTGGCCGAGATGCCCATCGCCACGAGCATAGATCGCGTTCACAACGACGCGAGCACGCTGCGCCTGAGCGATTGCTTCGTTCACATAAGGATCATCGAGGCCGAAGCTGTCCCAATATGGATCTACGCCGTCAGAGATCATGATGACCTGCCTGGCAGCATTCCTTTCCGGCCAGCGCTTAATCAACTCCCCGAACGAAAAATACGGACTAGCGCCCCCGGCTGACTCACCTGTCGGCAGCCGCAGAGCTTTGGCAGCTAGGGCGTGATCGCTGGTTGGATTCTGCGCGACGAGAGCCGTTCCATTGCGCATGTACGCAACGCCAACTTGCAAGTTCGCAGGCTGAGTGTCGATAAATTGACGAATGTCGTTCAGTTTCGAACCAAGCTCAGACGTGGACAATGAATCATCGATCAGGATGAAAACCTGAACGCCGACTTGTGAACTCAGAAGCGGCTCGAGTGAGATCACCTGATCTCGCTGTTTGCCCTGGGTGACGATTACATCGTCAGCATGGAGCGCTGGAACAGTTGTGCCGTGTTGCGCCTCAGCCGAGACGACGACACTCGCCTGGGTTCCTGGAAAGGCGGGTTCCTGCTCGGCGAAAGCAGCGATTCCAAATACAGTGAACAGAATGGCCGAGAGCAGCGCTTTCAATTTCATGGCTAGCGCCTCCTCGTAAGAATAGATTCGCGGCAACACTCGCGAGATTCGTGGGACCTCACTAAGGGCGAGAGCCATGCTACTGCTGCACGATGTTCTTCTTCTCCGGTCGGATCTGCAGGGCTTCGATGTCCTTGCGATCCCAGCCGCCGCCAAGTGCCTTCACCAGGAATACTGAGGTGACCAGACGCTGGCCCAACAATTGTGTCGCCAGGCGCTGATTGCTGAGCAGAGTCTGCTCGGCCGTGATTACGTCGAGGTACGTGACCAGTCCACCAACGTAGCGATCGTTAGCGATGTTGAGATAACGCTGCGAGTCCTCGACAGCCCTCTGCTGGGCTGCTGCAGCGTCGGCCAGAGTTGTCAGCCCTGAGAGCCCGTCTTCTACTTGCTGAAACGCGGTTAGCACGGTGTTGCGATAGTTCGCGACAGAACCCTGATATCCCGCCCTGGCGTAATCGAGTTGAGCGTGAAGCCGGCCGCCGCTAAAGACCGTTTCGGCAGCGGAGACTCCCAGAGACCAGAGGGAGCTTGGAGCCACGAACAGCTTCGTAATATCTGCGGTCTGTAATCCGGCGCCGCCGGACAGGAACACTGACGGATAAAACGCGCTCTTTGCAATCCCGATCAGCGCGTTCTGTGCGGCCATCTGCCGCTCCGCTTCAGCAATGTCAGGACGACGTTCGAGCACATCGCTCGGTACTCCCATGGGAATGGCAGGAATGCTCGTCGTCAGCGCAGCCGGCGCCATATGAAACGTCGGAGCCGGCGAGCCAATCAGCGTAGCGATCGCGTGCTCAAACGTAGCTCGCTGCTGTTGCAAGAGATGAAGTTGCGCGCGCGCCGCGTCGAGCACGGTCTCCTGCTGTGCGACATCGAGGCCCGAGGCGATGCCTCCGGCGTGGCGATTTTGTACCAACTTCAATCCTTTTTCGTCGTACGAGATTGCTTCCTGGACGTCGGCGACCTCGGCATCGAGTTCGCGCAGGCTGAAGTAGTCGGAGGCGAGGTCGGAAGTAATCAGCAGGCGAACATTTTCCAGATCGGCGGCGGTTGCCTGATACTGCGCGTTCGCGGCTTCTACGTCGCGTCGGATACGTCCAAAGATATCGGCTTCGTAATTGAGCTGGAACGGAATCTGAAAAATGTTTTCCGTAATTGCGTTCGTCGGTGCGGTCGCTCCTACTGCAGGACGGTTCGCAGAGAGGCGTTGCCGCTCGGCGCTCACACCAGCAGATAGCGATGGGAAGAACCCGGCCACTTGTACTCGCGCCAGATCACGCGCCTGTTGCACACGAGTCACGGCGAGTTGAATCGACTCGTTCGCGTTCAGCGCGTTCTGCTCGAGCTGGGTGAGAACGGGATCACCATAGAGAGTCCACCAGACCCCTTTTGGAATGCCGTCCTTCGGCTCAGCGGCACGCCATGGTTCTTCGGCAGACCATTTGGGCGGAGTCGGGACGTCAGGCTTGTGATACTTCGGTCCGACGGCACATCCAGCCAGCCCGATCAACGACAAAAGACAAATCGCGAAATTCCATTGACCAAAACGCAATCCAGTGTTCCTCGCTAGCAACTCTCAATATTCAGAATAGCCGGTAATGCCGCGGCGATCATTGGTTCGATCGCTCATTACACGTCAAATCACTTTGTTCAGCGTAAGAGAAGCACAATTCCACAATACAAAATCGCTGATGATGCGCCGCTTACAATTCTTTACGTGATGCGTCTCGCTTGTAGCGCGAATTACGAAACGCGTTGTCGGATAATAAAATGAGTATTAAGGGAAACAACTTTGGGCGGAGCACCCCGCCTTTTCGCCGCTGAGAAAACGTGTACAGCTCAAATAAATTGATAAACCCGGTCCGGCTCGCGATTCTTCTGCTTGCGACAAGCGTGTGCGGCTATGCTCCCGCCGGCGTGGCACAGGAAGTGGCGACGAATCCCGCTTCCGGCAGAGCCATCGGCACAGTGACGGCTATCAATGGCAATTCTGTCACGTTAAAGACCGATTCGGGCACCGAGACTACCGTAACCGTGCCCGATACAGCTCGAATCGTGAAGGCCGAGCCCGGACAGAAGGATTTGAAGAACGCCACGCCGATTCATCTTCAGGATGTACAGGTAGGCGACCGCGCGCTGGTTCGCGGCAAGGCCGGCGAGAACAATGCCCTCGAAGCTTCCTCGATGATCGTGATGAAGCAGAGCGACGTCGCTTCCCGTCAGCAGCAAGAGGTGCAGGAATGGCAGCGTCGCGGCGCCGGTGGCATCGTGCACTCTGTCGATCCCGGTTCGGGAACGATAACGATATCGACTGCTCCGAATCAGACGCTCGCGATCCAGACATCGGCCAACACACTGTTCCTCCGCTACGCTCCCGATTCGGTTAAGTTCTCCGACGCGAAGAAAAGCTCGATTAACGATATCAAGCCCGGCGATCAGCTTCGTGCGCGCGGCAACCGAAGCGCCGATGGCCAGCAGCTCACCGCAGACGCGGTCATATCTGGGTCGTTCCGCAATATTGCGGGAACGGTGAACTCGGTCGATGCCTCCTCTAACACTCTGAACGTCAACGACCTGATCACGAAAAAATCAGTGGTCGTGAAGATTACGCCCGACACTCAGCTTCGCAAGATTCCTCCTGAAATGGCCCAGCGCATTGCGTTCTTCCTGCGCCGCTCATCCGGACAGGGCGGAGCAGGAGGAGAGCCTCAGGGCAGCGCAGGTCCGGGAGCAAATCCGCAAGCTGCCGGAGCGCGTCCAGGAGGCTTCGGAGCAGGCGGAACCGGAGGCGGCGGAGGCAGACCTGACTTTCAGCAAATCATTCGCCGAATGCCTTCGGCGACGATCGCTGATTTGCAAAAGGGAGATGCCGTAATGATCGTCACCACGAGTGGCGCTCCCAGCGAACCGGTAACAGCTCTGACTCTGCTGAGCGGAGTCGAACCCATTCTCACCGCAGCACCCACTCAGACCAGCGCGAACTTACTGTCGGGCTGGAGCATGGGCGGTGGTGGCGAAGGTGATAATCAGCAGTGAAAGTCCATTCATTTTCCAGATAGGTGATAAGCGCAACGTGATTCGTTGGTTTCGTACACTCAGAGATCTTGCTGTATTTCTACTTTTTGCCTTCGCTGCAACTGCAGCGCTTGCTCAGGCCACCTCCAGCTTGCACGGAAAAGTTGCCGATCCTTCCGGCGCCGTGATCCCGGGAGCGACGATAACGGTTAAGTCTTCGACAGGCCAGACCGCGACGGCTACCTCGGGCGGGGACGGCACTTACGATGTGAAAGGCCTTGCGCCTGGACAATACACAGTCACTGTGTCCGCACAAGGGTTCGCTCCGTATTCCAAAGGCCCGGTTACGGTTGCGGCCGGACGTGCTGAGTTGCTCGATATTCCTTTGCAGATCGAAGTCGTTCAGGAAAAGGTCAACGTCGAGTCGGAGGGGAACACACTCGACACGGCTCCCAGCAACAACGCGAACACCGTTGTCCTGAAGGGCAAAGATCTCGACGCGCTATCGGACGATCCGGATGAGCTGCAGGATGAACTCCAGGCGCTAGCCGGGCCGTCTGCCGGTCCCAACGGCGGGCAGATGTACATCGACGGATTCACCGCCGGCCAGCTTCCGCCTAAGTCGGCAATTCGTGAGATTCGCATCAATCAGAATCCCTTTTCGGCGGAGTACGACAAACTTGGGTATGGTCGAATCGAGATTTTCACCAAGCCCGGATCCGACAAATTTCACGGCCAGCTCGAATTCAACGAGAACAACTCGATCTTCAACTCGCGAAATCCGTTCTCGGTGGAAAAGCCCGACTATCACTCCGAGCAATATGAAGGAAACTTCGGCGGCCCGGTGGGTAAGAAGGCCTCATTCTTTATCGACGCCCAGAGGCGCAACATCAACGATGTCGCCATCGTCAACCCGCAGTGCGGAGGCTTTGTTCTGCCCGAATGCGCCGACGTGAACGTTCCTAATCCGCACACGCGCACCAATGTTAGTCCGCGAATCGATTATCAGCTCACGAACACGAACACGTTTACGGCGCGTTATCAGTTCTGGAACAACCACGAAGACAACAACGGTGTAGGGCAAAGCGGAAGCACTCCAACGCTGCCTTCGCTGGGATTTACGTCAGATGAGACCGAACACACCGTCCAGGTAAGCGACACCCAGGTATTCGGCTCCAAGATCGTGAACGAAATTCGGTTCCAATACAACCGCGATCACAGCGATCAAGATCCGCTAAGCACTGCGCCGCAACTGTCGGTCCCCGGTTCCTTTGTAGCCGGCGGAAATAGCGCCGGGCATGAGGTGAATCAGGAGAATCGTTACGAGCTGCAGAACTACACCTCATATATCTCCGGGAATCACTCAATGCGCTTCGGCGGACGGCTGCGCATCTCGCAAGCTTCCGACCTGTTAGCTTCAAACTTTAACGGTACCTTCAATTACGACTCGCTTACGGCATTCGTAAACAATCAGCCGAACCAGTTTTCGATTACAACGGGTCAGCCGCTGATCTCCAACACTTTTCTCGATCTAGGGGTTTATGCCGAAGATGACTGGAAAGCGCGTCCAAACTTAACTCTGAGCTACGGTTTGCGGTACGAAACTCAGAGCGCGATCCATGATTACCGGGATTTTGCCCCAAGAATCGGCATTGCATGGGGACTTGGCCGGAGAGGCTCGACGCCCAAAACGGTACTGCGCGCCGGCTATGGCATCTTTTACGACCGCTTCCCGCAGAATCTGGTCTTGCAGGCTGAGCGGCTGAACGGAAGCACGCAGCAGTC
>Ga0070741_10004534_pt1 | contig 32334 bp, 32 predicted proteins | sample Coa_R1_4_FD_66440 | JGI IMG/M metagenome (GOLD analysis project Ga0070741, IMG submission 66440) | Surface soil microbial communities from Centralia Pennsylvania, which are recovering from an underground coalmine fire - Coalmine... | ecosystem: Environmental > Terrestrial > Soil > Unclassified ... | reverse complement strand
ATGTTGGCCGCATAGTTTTGCGCTTCGCCTTCTTGTTGGTTGGTACTTTCGCATGGCTGGGATCGGGTCAAGGCCGCCGCAGGCGCCTGTGAGGGCTTGGCCTTGAGACGAGTTTGGACAGGCGGTATTCGAAGGTGTAGAAGGCGAAGCGACCTGCTGCGCAAATTCCAGCGGCGTTCGATAGCTCAAGCTGGAATCTTCGGGTGCGTAGCTGCTGCTTGCCGGCGGGGCTGAGGGAAAAACGGCTTCTCAGGTGGCAAATAAAAACCCTAAGCGACCGGCAGACTCGCTGTGTTCGTGCTGACTGAAAGGCTCACCGCTACGCGGTGGTTCTCCTGTTTGTTCAGCTGACCGCAATACTGCCGCACGACTCCCACGAATGCCTCCCCTTCTTGGGGAAGTTGCTATCATCTACACGCCTTGAACGGCCCTTCTGACGCGAGTCCTTCAAGGCGCAGCTTCGCACGGCAGTCAATACCACCTCATCGCTCCGGGTGCATTGGCTGCGACATGGTGCAACGACTGATGCACTCGTCGCGCGTTCTCCGGCAATTAAATGCGCCTCTAGCGGCTCGACGCTTTTGCGCTCTCCCGGCAGCAACCCCGTACCATGCAGCGGCGTGCCCAAGGCGTGTTTTGGAACGAGTCATCACCCGCTGAACGGCTCGGCGGGTCTCATACTGATGCTCACGCTGATGGGCAGCCGGAGGATGGCTCAACGCGGTCTGTTAGGCTTCTAGCCACGCTCGCGCGGCATTTCGCGACCGATCATCAGATTCAGCTTATCCGCGACGTCGGCTAAGTTTGTCTCGATGCGTACTAGCAGTTCAGTGTGCTCTTTGATGCGCTCGCTCATTCTTTTCTCGAGTGCAACCTGCACAAGCATTGCATCCTGGAGATCTTGAAAGTTGCCACGGATCTGTTTCAGTGCGGCGTCGACGCGCGGATCTCCGGTTAATGGAATCTCGCGTTGGTGTCGGGCATACGCGACCGGCTTTCGAGCGGGACGCGAGAACCCCCGCTGACTTCTACTTCAGTGCGTAATCAACCAAGAACGGATTTCTACGGTCCGGCTGCGAAACCACTCTGGTAGCGAAGGTCGTTAATCGCCTCAACCGTGCGTGGATCGAAAACATTGCTATTTCGCCGGTGGTGCGCTCAGCGGCTGAACAGAATGCCGAGGGCGACCAACTCATATCCGGTTTGCCAGAATCGCAGTTGAGGTTTGTCCATTCGATCTTCGCTCTGTGGAAGGAAGCTGGCTGCAACAAAAGCTTCAACAATCCACGAATTGCATGTGCCGGCTAAAGCGTCCGCATTCGTCGTCGGCGCTCTTTGCATCCTAGTACTCAGCATCATTCTTTGGGCCGGGCTCTCACCCTTTCATGCGCCTGAGAATGAAGTGCGATGGCTCACGAACAGCAACGGCCTAGCATTCGGCACTTATGGAACGGTGCTGAGTACAGGCGAGATCCAGGCCGCCCGAAGCAGGTCCTTGTCCGTAGAGATCTGGTTGAAGTCCGCCAGGGGCTGGGACTCAGGCACGATTCTTGCGTTATATAGCCGGCTAAAGCCGTATCAATTCGTGCTGCACGAATCCGTTTCGGACCTGATGATTCGAAGCCGTGTGACAGAAAATGGCCGCAACGGCCGCCTGTATGTAGGCGATGTTTTCGGACGTGCACCCGCGGTGTTTCTGACCGTCACTATGGATTCGCAAGGCATGTGCGTTTATCAGAATGGCTTACTTTCAAAAGCGTTTCCGGGCTTCTATGCAGCAGCTGATCTGCGCCCGTTCCGTGTTGTGCTCGGAACGGAGCCGATGGATGCCAATAGTTGGCGAGGACAGATATACGGACTTGCGCTCTACAACACAAAGCTGGATGCGGAACGGGTGGCGAGTCATTTTCAATCGTGGAAACAGTATGGTCGGCCAACCATTGCCGAGAAGGACAGGGCGCTCGCCGTCTATTGCTTTAACGAACGTGTCGGCAGCGTCGTACGGAATGCAGTCGCGCGGGGTGTGGATCTGTTTATTCCCGAACGGTTCACGACCGTCGACCAGGTGTTTCTAAAGCCACCGCGTCTCGAGTATCTGGACGGAGCCGATACACCGAAGAACATTTTAATCAATGTTGGCGGTTTCATTCCGCTCGGGTTCTGCTATTGCGCATATTGGGCGTGTCGTCATTCGATGCGGGCAGCGGCATTGCGAGCGATCGCCTTAGGAGTCGTCGTCACGTTTACTATCGAGATCGTGCAAGCATTCCTGCCCACACGGCAGTCTGGCGTGACGGATCTCTTTACAAATACATTGGGGACGTGCCTCGGCGCGGCGCTCTACTGCTGGCGTCCCGTTGGGATGCTCTTCGAATACATGTTAGCGCGGTTATTTCGACGCGGCGTATAACCAGCCCACAGCACGCCACACAAGTTTGGATTAGCAAAAATCGTGCGTTACTTTGGCGCAGGCGGTAGCATCTGTGCCGCCTGCTACGCCTATAGATCCGTTGTCGCAATGCCGCTCCCGCTAGCCGTCAATCGAATCGCTTTGTTTCTAAGCTACCCATGGAAAGAATCTCGACGGCAAGAAGAGGTGATCGATCACGGGCCATCCTTAAAATTCTAGTGAGTGCAAGGGAGCAATCCCCAGATTCCATCCGCGATGAAGTCGATTAAACGCCGCGTTCTGTATTGATCGTCCTTGCCTATCGCCTGCCGCCGAATCTACGGCCGGCGCGAAATCCTCCGGGACGGCCAAACTGGTGGCCGGAAGATGGATGTGCTCCAGAGCCGAATCGATGGCCGCCGGCGTCGTTATTTCCGAACGAATTGTGAGATTCGGGGCGAGAGGCGGCAGCGCTTCCCGGATGATTTGCATAAGCCGAACCGCTAAACCCACCGTGCTGCGCATAGCGGCTGTCCGCGTAGTGAGTTTGCGTGAATGTCCCGTGTGTTCCGTATTTGGGCGGAGCGGCTGGGCTCGACTGGCCATAGTAGGTCCTGCCCGTATTCTGGGCGCTACGGTAGGCGCGGTATTCGTCCGCGAGCACCGGCCGGTAATCATGGTTCCACAACAACTCGCGCAGAATCAGGTATTCGGGCAGCCATGTCCAAACGCTGTGGCCGTGTGAGTGGTCCCAATAGCCGTACTGATTCGACCCAACCGAGACCGGGGCAATGTAGGCAAAGCCGGCCGGTTGCGGCGTAGTTTGTGCTTCTGAATCGAAGAGGCCGGGGTCCTTATGCGCGATCGCCATGCCCAAATCGTTTTGAACCGCGCGAAACTCGGGTTCCGAAACGTTCACCCAGTGTTCGCTGCTAGTGGTCTCGCTCTTTTTCGAAGCTACGTCGAGAAGATGCGTCCGAACGGTCTTGATTCGCTCCCGAAAACTCTCGTCGCTGCCATAACGCGAGTCGTCCAAATCGGTGAGAATCTTGTCCCATGAATCGTAGAGCTGTCCGGAGAGGCTGGCGAGTTCGGCGGTGTTGCGGGTCATTGTGTCCGCAAGAGTGGCTAGGCTCTCATCGGTTTGAACCAGCGTTGCCAGTTGAGTTCCACTTGGTTTTTCGCTGGCCGCTGACTGTCGCACAACTTCCGTAGCATTCCACTCTGCTTCGGCCTGCTTCGGTAATTGACGCAAGGCGTTTAAGCGATCGTCAAGCGCTGCTTTCTTTGCAGGCCAATCGTGATCGGCTTTTTCTATATCCTTGGTGACCGGCGTCAGATCGAACTTCGAGATAGCCTCATACGCGTGTCGCATCTGGTCCAAATGCGACGGCACATCGCGGCCGAAATCGATCCAACGATCGGCCGTCGCGATCACGTTCGCCGAATCAGCTCGCGCCGCCTCCAGTAACTGGCGTTCCTGCCGGAGTAGCTGCTCGGCGCGAGACTGCGAGTCGGCACGATCGCGTCGTGCGAGTTCAGAGAGCTCAAACTGGATCTTTTCCGCGGAACTCAGCTTCTCGCGATCGGAGCGAAGTCGCGCTTTCCATTCGTCCGGCGGGGAGGCACTCTTAAAGAGATCCGGCTGCTGTGAGAGATCGTTATCGAGAGCTGTTTGTGAACGTTGAAGCTCGTGCTCCGTGGAGTGGAGCCGATCGCTTTCGTATGCGATGTCCCGGTGCAGCACGTTCGGCAGCTTGCTGCATGACGTCAGAAGCACGAGACCGGCAATCAGCAGACCTGGCTTCGAGAATTTCATTACGTACTCCGAAAAACTGTGACATCCGAGGGCTCGACATTCACCCAGAGCGACCCGGTGAATGCCTCGCCTTGAAACTTCCTGATACTCAAGAAGCGTTTGGAATCCTGCTCTTGAAATTGCCAGCAGTAGAATCCCCGCCCTGTCGTCTCTGCGGCTCGAAACACACCGATCTCGCGGCTGAAGCGATAAAGCCAGAATTTGCCGTCGTAGTCGAAGAAGTCCGCGGGATTCTGGCGTTGATCCATTTGCGCCAGATCGTCTTCGCTCAAGCCGAGTTCATCCAGCGTGATTCTTCGGCCATCGAAATTTCCGAGAACTGTCGCCGTGTCCTCGTTGTGTACTTCGAGGTAGACGCGGCGGTCCCGCCACATGCCGCTCAGTTCTCTCCAGTGTCGAGTGCCAGCCTCGTATCCATCGCACCGGTCGACTGTAAAGTCGATGTCAGAGAAATCGGCAGCAGCCCCCGCGACGGAAAGCGTATCGCTTATGCGAGCTTCGGTGATTTTCAGGTTGGCCAAATCCTGCTGGGGTGGGCCAGGATTTGGTTTTCGGTCGAAAAACATATATTTAGCGGCCGGGGGCCGACGGCAGTTCTTTCGGTAATTCCACCCTCCCGAGCCGTTCGCGTTTGAGCGCCTCTAGCTCGGCATCGACCGTGTGTCCTTCGAGTTGGGCAAACTCCGCTTCGAGATTTGCGTCCTTGCCGGCGGCCGCAAGCTCGTTAAATGCCTTAGCGGTTGCCTCTTCCTTGGCAACAGATTTTTCAAAATTGGAGAGCACCGCGAACGCGTTGTCGGCCTTACCAACCCCTGCCATGGCTTCGGAAACTTTTCTTTGAGCAGTGGCCGCATTCTTACGCGCTACCAGCGTGGTGGCGGTTCGCTCGCCCTCTTCGATCTTGTGCTTCAGGTCGACGACTTGCGCCTTCAGTGAGTCGCTCGCCTGTCGGGCGGATTCGATGGCGGCCTGCATTGAGGAGATCTGCTTGTCCGATTCGGCTTTCTTCGCAAGTGCCTTTTTAGCTAGCTCTTCGTTGCCCGCGTCCAAAGCTTGGCCCGCGCGCGCCTTCCATTCTTGCGATTGCCGGACATATTTCTGATACTCGGCATCAAGCGAGTTGTAATTGCTCATTGCGGTAGCCGACGCCCGCACCACGTTATTGAGCTCCGTCTTCATGTCCGCGACCGTTTGCCGCACAGTAGTTTCAAACGTGGCGTCCTCGATTGCGCCCATCCCTTGATTCGCCTGTCCTCGCGCGACACGGCCGGCTCGATTGAAAATGTCTGAAAAGAATCCCATAATCTATGCCTTTCGAAGTTTAATCACGCGGCTTGTAAGTCTGCCCCGATCAGATCTTTTGCATGGACGACATCGGCCAGTAGGAAACTGACACAGGAGAGAATGTCGTCTTCGTCGTCGGGTCCCAACTCCTGAAGTTTGCAGAAGTTGTTGAGAGTGACCGCGACTTGGTCGTTGCCGGTATCGTAGAGCTGAAAGTGTGAGGTGGAGATGCCATTATCGGCAGCAAGCATTTTGTACATCACTTCCGGAGTAAGCTTCGAGCGCGGCACCACCATGCAGACCAAGGACAGGAACAGAATCTCGCCTTCGAGTACAGCGCGCAACGAGATGCCACTTTCAAGATCCTGAATCTTAAGCACGCTGGTATCTAATTCGGTAACCGAGTAACGCTTTCTGGTGAGCAGATCGTGGATCAGTGCAACAGGAGAACTGGTTGTATCGGGCATAGACACCGCTAATATACGCTTTTGCGGTTCATTTGTTCAGGCGTGAAAGCGGTTTCGCTCAATTTTGCAGTTCGCAATTGCCAACAGAAAAAAATTACTAGCCAGCAATCGTGCGGCGGCGTCTCGCGAATGGGTCGTTAGCCCTTGAAGTTCTCGGCCAGCTACCGATTGTCCTGGTACTCTTCAAGCCACGCCATCTGGATTGCTTCAAGTTTGCCTTCCGTGGATGCAAGCGGATCGTCTTTAAAGTTGGGAAGCTCGGTGACCCATTTGTGCAGATCCGTGTAGCGGATATTGGTCGGATCAATGTCCGGATGCAGTTCGTAGAGGCTGAGCGCGATGTCTTCAGTGTGGTCCCAAGTGAGTCCGGGCATATGTCTCCGGTTTTCATTGTAGTCTTGAGCGGTACCAACCCAGGCAAGTGTTACAGTGTTCGTTCAAGCCGCAATTACTATGACCCATAGAAATCGCCTTTTGGCTCTTGTTACCGTGGTGTGCCTTTTCGTTCTATTTGGCGCCGGAATCTTCGCGCGGCAGGCGGAGAACGGCTCCGAATATTCCAAGGATCTGCTGTCAGCCTTTCAGTGGCGCGAGGTCGGTCCGTTGCGTGGCGGACGCAGCTTCGCCGTCGCAGGAAATGCGAATCAGCCGGACACTTTCTATTTCGGCTCCGTCGGGGGCGGTGTCTGGAAGACCGAAAACGCAGGGCGCACGTGGTTCCCGATCTCCGATAAAGGAATTCCCATCGGCTCTATTGGTGCCATTGCCGTCGCGCCTTCCAATGCCGACATCGTTTATGTCGGTACCGGCGAAAGCGACATTCGCAGCCAACATTCGTATGGCATTGGAGTATACAAATCGACCGACGCCGGTAAGACGTGGAAGCATATTGGGCTGGAAGAAACCAGGCAGATCTCACGCGTTGTCATCGATCCAACTAATCCAAACCGGGTGTACGTCGCCGCTCTCGGGCATGTCTACAACGCCAACCCGGAGCGCGGCATGTATCGGTCGACGGATGGCGGCGCGACGTGGAAGAAGGTTCTGTTCAATACGGAAAAGCCGAACGATGTCGGCGCGGCTGACATAGCGATTGATCCAAAGAACCCGCGTGTTTTGTATGCGTCGTTGTGGGCAACGCGGCGGCCGCCGTGGTCGGTTTACGCGCCGACGAACTTGCCGGGCGGCGGACTTTATAAATCCATTGATGGCGGCGACACCTGGAAGAAGCTGGGCGGCGGATTGCCGGACGACGAGTTTGTCGGCAGGATTGGTGTGTCGGTTGTACCAAGCAATCCCCGGCGCGTCTGGGCAATAGTTGATGATCTGGGTACTGCAGTGGCTCGCCCGATCGGAGGCGCCGCAGCAACACGGCCATCTCCCGCACCGGGGCAAGGCCGCACGCCGCCGCGTCCCGATGTGGAAGGGCCACGCGGAAAAGGTGGTCTATATCTATCGGATGACGCCGGAGCGACGTGGAAGCTCGTGAATAGTGAAAACCGCCTATGGGGTCGCGGCTGGTATTTCGCAAGTGTCACTGCAGATCCGGCGAACCAGGACCGTGTCTACGTCATCAACACGGCCACCTATATGAGCATCGATTCCGGCAAAACTTTTGTTCCGGTGAAAGGAGCGCCTGGCGGTGATGACTATCACCAGTTGTGGATCAATCCGAAAGATCACAACCGCATGGTGTTGAGCAGCGATCAGGGCACAGTGGTGAGTGTGGACGGCGCGAAGAGTTGGAGCACTTGGTACAACCAGCCGACTGCACAGATCTATCACGTTGCGGCTGATAATCGGTTCCCATATTGGCTATATGGCGCGCAGCAGGACAGCGGTGGTGTGGGCGTCGCCACGTGGTCTCGCGAAGGAATAATTACATTCCGGAATTGGGAGCCCACGTGCCTCGCCGGTGAAAGCAACACCGTGGTTCCCGATCCGAAGGACGGAAGATTTCTCTACGGCGGCGGCAACCGCTGCGACCAGTATTTGAATACAGCGATGCCGAGCGGGCAGTTGCCGGCAGCCGATCCGGACGATCCGAACCGAAAGACGTGGACGCTTCCGACCGTATTTTCACCCGTCGACGAAGCAGTGTACTATTCAAACCAATTTGTCATGCGATCGCGTGATCGAGGTAAGACGTGGGAGAAGATTAGCCCTGATCTGTCACGTTTGAAACCGCCAGTCCCCGAAAACCTGGATGCAACTACAGCGAAGGACATCGATCAGCCGATGACAGATCGATTCGGCGTCATCTACACAATCAGTCCGTCACCATTGAAAGCCACGATGGTTTGGGCGGGTACCGATGACGGTCTCATTCATGTGACTCGCGATGATGGCCAACACTGGGAGGATGTCACGCCGCACGAGGTGACTGCGTGGAGCAAGGTTTCGCAGATAGAAGCCGGCCATTTTGATGAAGGCACAGCATATGCATCTGTAGACCGGCACCGACTAGCCGACATGAAGCCGTACATTTATCGCACACACGATGGCGGTAAGACATGGCAGAGCGTGGTCAACGGCATTCCGGAAGGGGCTTACGTCAATTCCGTGAAAGAAGATCCTGTGACGAAAGGATTACTGTACGCGGCCACCGAACTGCGTGTCTATGTGTCCTTCAATGATGGCGACGAGTGGCAGCCGCTACAGAACAATATGCCTGTGACTTCTGTGCGCGACATTGTTGTGCACGGAGACGATTTGGACATCGGGACGCATGGCCGGGGATTTTGGGTGATGGATCAAATGGCGGCGCTGCGAGAGATTGCTGCGAAAAGCACCGAGATTACCGCCGCCAGCGCCTATCTCTTCAAACCCGGCGAGACATTTGCCACGATTCAGGGCGGAATGAACGGCACACCGCTACCCCATGAAGATCCGCAGTTGTCGAATCCGCCGTCCGGAGTTCTGGTTTATTACTGGCTGAAGAACACCGCATCGGGGCCGGTGAAATTGGAATTGCTCGATGGCAACGGCAGTGTTCGAGTGTGCGCGGCCAGCGACGCGGAAGTCCGTCCTGTGAATACGGAGGCTATTAACGTGCAAGCTATCTGGGAACAGCCGGCGTCGCCGCCTTCAGCAGCAGAGGGAATGCATCGGTTTGCTTTGAATGTCCCCGCCGGGCGAGGTTTTGGCGGCGGTGGCGGATTCGGCCGCGGCGCAGCACCGCCAGCTACGGGTGCATGTGCGTCTTCGACGCCCGCGAGTTCGGAAAATGAGCGTCCCGCTCGCGGCCGCCGTGGTCCTGAAAGGCTGCAAGCCGGGAACTACACCGTACGAATGACCGTGAATGGACAAACGTATACGCAACCGGTAACTCTTAAGCCCGATCCGCGAGTAGCAAATCCGGAAATATCTTCGCTGCGGCGCCGTCCACTGTTCCCGAAGGGGCAGAAGATCGTGGCCAAGTAAGCTGGCCAGCCGCCAACTACGTTCGGACGGACATATGATATTCGAATGCCCTCCGATCTCGGCAAGTGCAATATTGTCGCGTTTGTAAACGTTGTCGATGTAGATCGAGCACGTGCGTTTTATAGAGACACGCTCGGGCTACAGCACGTGGGCGACGAGTTACCCTACGCGCTTGTGTTCGACGCCAATGGCATTATGCTGCGGCTTGCCATAGTGAAGGAAAGGCCGTTGTTTCCAGGTACTATCTTGGGCTGGAATGTTCCAGATGCCGTCGTGGCGGTGCAGCGTCTGCAAAAAGCTGGAGTGCAGTTCGAGCGATACGGGTTTCTGAAACAAGATGAACTGGGAATCTGGACCACGCCCACCGGAGCGAAAGTGGCGTGGTTCAAAGACCCGGACGGGAACGTTCTGAGTGTCTCGGAACATCCGGAACAGCGTTAGTCGATTTTAGTGCCTTTGAGCGCTCCGCGGACCGCGGTATTCATCATGGTTTCGGCCAGATGCTGCGTCGCCCGGTTTAGCGCTTCAATTTTCTCGTTCAATACGTGATGATCGTTGCCGTTGTACACGGTTTGCAGTTCGCGAACGGCCGATTCTATCGAACCGCGTTCGTCTGACGAAAGAGCGGCCCAAGCATCGCTTTTTTGCGCTTTGGCAGTAGCAGCGAGAATGTTGTCCGCCTCCACACGCGCTTCGCGTACCTGGCGCTCGCGCATGTCTTCTTCGGCTTTTTCGAAAGATTCACGAATCATCGCTTCGACTTGATCTTCCGTCAGGCCGTAAGACGGCTTCACTTCGACGGATTGCTCTTTGCCCGTGCGCGCATCGCGGGCTGTGACATTGAGAATTCCATTGGCATCGATCAAGAAACGAACTTCGATGCGGGCAAGGCCAGCTGGCAGGGGATCGACGTCTTTCAGATCGAAGCGCGCCAAGCTGCGGCAATCTTTAACTAACTCGCGCTCTCCTTGGAGTACATGGATGAGTACGTTGCGCTGGCCGTCAACGGCGGTCGTAAACGACTCGGTCGCGCTGGCCGGGATCGTAGAGTTGCGATGGATCAGTTTGGACACAACACCGCCCATAGTCTCGATGCCCAGTGATAACGGCGTAACGTCCAGGAGTAGCTTATCTTCCACGTTGCCAGCGAGAATACCGGCTTGCACGGCAGCGCCGAGCGCGACTACTTCGTCGGGATTTAACTCCGTATGGGGTTTGGCTTTGAAGAGGCGCTCAACCGCCGCGCGGACCAACGGAATACGCGTCGAGCCGCCGACCATGACGACTTCGTCAATTTGTTCAGGCGTCAGTTTGGCGTCTAAGAGACAAGCGCGGCAGGGCTCGAGAGTGCGCTCGACAATGGGTGCGATAAGGCGTTCGAACAACTCCCGGTCGATGGCGCGCTGATAGCGCTTGCCTTTGTAGGCGAGATCGATGTTTGTTTCCGGAAGGAACGAGAGCTGCTCTTTGGCGTGTACAACGGCGCGGCGCAGACGCTGAACGCCTTCGGCGTCGGTGGAAAGATCTTGGCCCCATTCGCTTTGAATGTCTTCAAGAGCAATGTGCAGCAGCAGATTGTCGATATCATCGCCGCCCAGATGTGTGTCGCCGTTGGTTGCGAGAACCTCGAAAATCCCTTCATGTAGGCGAAGAATGGAGATGTCAAATGTGCCACCGCCAAAATCGTAAACGGCAATAACACCGTCTTTACGCTTATCGAGGCCGTAGGCAAGCGAAGCTGCCGTAGGCTCGTTGACGAGGCGTAGCACTTCCAGACCCGCCAAGCGTCCGGCGTCTTTAGTGGCCTGGCGTTGCGCATCGTTGAAGTAAGCAGGGACTGTGATAACCGCTTCCGAGACGGGCTCCCCCAGCGCAGCCTCGGCATTGTCCTTCAACTGGCGCAGGACAGCCGCTGAGATCTCGGGCGGCGTAAACGTCCGGTTTCCAAGCTTCAGCTTGATCACGGACTCACTGTCTTCCGCGACGCGAAAAGGAAAAAGCTTGATCTCTTGTTGGATATCCTGAACGCCGCGGCCCATCAGCCGCTTTACGGAATAAACAGTGCGTTCGGGGCGTGTCAACAGCAATTCTCGCGCGGGCTCACCAGCGACGAGTTTGTTGTCGTCCGTGAGCGAAACAATGCTCGGGACGATCTTTCGGCCTTCGGGATCATCGATAATCTCAGGGCCGGTCAGCTCCATTACAGCAACCAGGCTGTTAGTTGTGCCTAGATCGATACCAACAATTTTGGATGTGCGGTTTTCGCCGAAGTCGATTTGAAATGTTCCCATAGGTGCGTTACAAACGTTCGTCTATCGGCTCCGCGGCGGCGTCGATCGGATCGAGCGCGCGGTTGACGTCGCGAAGAAGATTTTCGATATAACGGCGGCGGTTGAGCACGCCGCGAATTTCGTGCAAGGCCTGCTTGGCGGTTTCGCTCTGCGATTCGGCTGCATCGTACTTACTGAAAAGTGTCTCGATCTCGCGGTCCACGCCTTCACGGAGGCCAAGAAAATTTTGTTTAGCCGTTTCGAGCTGCGGGCGCGCCGAATCGTCGCCGCCTTTCAATTCTTCGAGCATCATATTCAGCTCAAAGACTTCTTCTAACAACTCCGGCGGCACATCTTTCGAGCGCTGCTCGCCAATAGGAAAGCCTTCTTCCTTGAGCAAGTATTCAGCACGGCGCACGGGATTGCGCAGAGTACGATATCCATCGTTTAGAATCGCAGTGGCCTCAAGCGCCTGTGCCTGTTCCGGAGCGCTCTTCCGGCTGAAACGGTCCGGATGCCACTGGCGGCTCAATTCATAGAAGCGTCGTTGGAGTTCTGCCTCATCAAGATTGAGTTTGCGTTCTAAGCCGAAAAAATCGTAGAAATCGCTTGAAAGCTCAGGCATAATGGACCGGCGCCGAATGCGCCCAAGACATGCAGCCGCCAGCTAGGCGGAAAAAGATGTTCCGCAACCGCAGCTCTTTTGCGCGTGCGGGTTCTGGAAGACGAAGCCGGACTGCATCAAAGTGTCTTGCCAATCCAAGGTCATGCCATCTAGAAAAAGCATGCTCTTGGGATCTACAAAAACCTTCACGTCTTCAAACTCAAAGACGTGGTCACGCGGACGCGCTTGGGGCGCAAACTTGAACTGATAGCTCAAACCGGAACACCCGCCACCCAAAACGCCAAGCCGCAAGCCGCCAGCGACACCTTCGCGCGCAAACGCTTCGCGAATTTTCTGGACGGCTTTAGGCGTGACGTGGATTTGCTTTGGCGCGCCGGTAGCGGGAATCGTTTGGCCATCGCCGCCGGCCGCGCCTCCAAGCTGAGTCAACTCAGCCATTAAGTTACTTTGCTCCTTCAGCTAACTGCAACAGCTTCAGGTTTGTTGGACGTCTGCTTCTTCTTGTAGTCGCCGATCGCGGCCTTAATCGCATCTTCGGCGAGCACAGAGCAGTGAATCTTCACAGGCGGAAGCGAGAGCTCGTTTACGATATCCGTATTCTTGATTTCGAGCGCTTGATCCACCGTCTTACCCTTCAGCCATTCCGTTGCAAGGGAAGAGCTGGCGATTGCGCTGCCGCAGCCGAACGTCTTGAACTTGGCGTCTTCAATTACGCCAGTATTCGGATTCACTTTGACCTGCAGCTTCATGACGTCGCCGCATTCGGGCGCGCCCACCATACCTGTTCCCACGTCGGGACTGTTCTTGTCGAGCGACCCCACATTGCGGGGATGCTCGTAATGATCGATGACCTTGTCTGAATAAGCCATTTCTACTCTCTTCCCCTATAACAATCTTAATGCGCCGCCCAAACAACTTTGGAGAGGTCCACGCCTTCCTTGGCCATTTCGTACAGCGGCGATAACTCACGTAACTTACGGACTACGTTGATAACTTTGTTCGCTACGTAGTCAATTTCTTCCTCGGTGTTGAAACGGCCGATTCCGAATCGGATCGAAGAGTGCGCCAGGTCGTCGCCGGCGCCCAATGCCTTCAACACGTAACTGGGTTCGAGCGTCGCGGAGGTGCAAGCCGAACCGCTCGATACGGCAATGTCGTTGATGCCCATGAGCAGGCTTTCGCCTTCGACATACGCAAAGCTGATATTCAGGTTATGAGGCAGACGGTGCTCCATAGAGCCGTTGATGTACACCTCGTCGAGCTCGTTCATCAGCGTGTCTTTCAGCTTGTCGCGCAGAAACCGGAGGCGCTTCGATTCTTCCGGCATCTCCAGCCGGCAGATCTCGGAAGCCGCGCCCAAACCCACGATGCCTGGAACGTTCAGCGTCCCGGAACGCATGCCACGCTCATGGCCGCCGCCGTCCATCTGGGCCGTGATCTGAACGCGCGGATTACGGCGGCGCACATATAACGCGCCCGCGCCTTTCGGTCCATACAGTTTATGGCCGGTCAGCGACAGGACGTCGATGCCATCTGCCGTCACATTCACCGGAATCTTGCCCACTGCCTGAACGGCATCGCTGTGAAACAGAATTCCTTTTTCTTTGGCGATTTTTCCAATCTCTTTAACCGGCTGAACGACGCCAATTTCATTGTTGGCGTACATGATGGAGATCAGGATTGTTTTGTCCGTTATGGCCTCGCGTAATTGATCGAGATCGATCAGTCCGTCCTGCCGGACGGGCAGATAGGTGACGCGAACGCCTTCCTTCTCCAGGCGCTTGCAGGTATCGAGCACTGCTTTGTGCTCAGTGACCTGAGTAACGATGTGATTGCCGCGCTCGGCATACATCTCCGCAATGCCCTTCAGCGCCAGGTTGTTGGATTCCGTCGCGCCGCTGGTGAAAACAATTTCCTTGGGCGTTGCGCCAATCAGTTCCGCTATCTGCTTCCGTGCTTTTTCGGTGGCTTCTTCCGCTTCCCATCCGAAGCTGTGATTTCGGGATGCGGCATTGCCGAAAATCTCGGTGAAGTACGGCTTCATGGCATCGAACACGCGCGGATCCATCCGCGTGGTTGCGTGACTGTCCATGTAAATCGGTAGTTTCATACGTGTTTATTTCCTCAGGGAACTCACAGGACTCAGTACATTCGGAGCGCTCTGCAGAGCCACCAACGATGGCGGCACCAGCCGCTTGTGGTCATCCGAGTCCTGGATCATGTCATCCTGCACCATATCTGAGATGCTCACGCTGTTCAGCAGACTTAAGATTGCTTCGTGAATTCGCTTTAAAGGCTTGCGTACCGTGCATCGGCCGGAATGCCCACAAGACGTGTGTTCGGTAAAGCAGTCGGCAAGCACGATCGGGCCATCAATGGCTCGAATTACTTCCAGCGCCGAGATCAATGCGGGATCGCGGGCTAGGCGATACCCACCGTTCGTGCCGTGCTCGGAAATCAAAAAACCCGATTTGCCCAACTTTTGAAGCAGCTTGGACAGCAGGGGCAGCGGAATGCCACAGGTGTCCGCAACTTCCTTGGCACTGACTGCCTCGCCCGTCTCGCGCTGCCGTATGGCGAAGTGCTTGAGGGCAATCAAGCTGTAATCCGCTTTTTTCGTCAATTTGAGCATCGGGACACGACTGGACGGCGATCTGGGACTAAGAAGATCCTATTTATTTATAACACGTTCCGAGGTGTCCGGATCACCTTTTATCTACAATGTTATGAGTGCCTTGCAATAACGCTACACGACCTTTAGTCCATGAAATGCTAGTGTCCTAATGTCACATGCCGATAAGAAGAATGAACCAGTAACGGAGCTCTTCTCGGCTTCCTAACTCATTTGCGTGATTAGACTTTTTCGTGTTTTTATTCCTGCGAGTGTACTTGCGCTTTTAGTGTCGGAATGCCTCCTCATTCTGATCTGCTACACGTTTGCTTGTTACGCTGGCGGCGAAGATCCCCAACTGTACCTGATTACCGAAGGCAACTGGTGGAAGATTCTCATCGTCCTGGGGGTGATCCTTGCCGGGATGTATTTTCAGGATCTTTATACCGAACTGCGCATTCCGTCCCGTATGGTGCTGATTCAGCAGGTCTGCCTGGCCGTCGGCTGCGCGTTGCTTTTCATGGCGTTGCTAGGGTACGTCAAGCACGACTACATTCTGGGCCGCTGGATTATGGTGACCGGCAGCGTCGCGGTCATTCTCCTGGTGCCATCGTGGCGAATTTTCTTTTGGAGATACATCATCATCGCGTTGCGGTCGGAGCGGGTCCTGTTGATGGGCAACTCGAGCATTTTAGGCGAGGTCATTGAGCGGCTGGTCGAAAAGCCGGAATTCGGCTACTCGCTGCTGGGGTATCTTTGCGAGATCGAACCCTGCGAATTCCCAATACCTTGCCTCGGGACGCTGGCCGACGTGCGGCAGGTCTGCACGGAGTACCGGCCCACGCGCATCGTAGTGGGAATGGCTGAGCGTAGAAACCGGCTTCCCGTTCAAGAGCTGCTCGAAATTCGATTTTCGGGCACGATCATCGAAGATGCGGCGGATACGTATGAAATGGCGATGCGGCGCGTTTGCAGCCGCAAAATACAACCATCGCAATTGATCTTCACGTCGATGTTAGGGCCGCGCCCGCACGCCATTACACTCCAGAATTTTTATTCGTTGTTTATCGGACTCATAGGGCTGGTCATCGCATCGCCTTTGATGCTACTGACCGCTTTTCTGGTAAAGATTTCGTCTCGTGGACCCGTCCTATATCGACAGCGGCGCGTCGGATTAAACGGCGAGTTGTTCACGCTCTATAAATTCCGTTCTATGTACGCCGACGCCGAAGCGCGCACGGGCGCGGTTTGGGCAAAGGTGGACGATCCGCGCATAACCCCCATTGGCCGCTGGCTCCGCAAGTTGCGTTTAGATGAACTACCGCAGTTGTGGAACGTAGTGCGTGGACAAATGGCGATCGTGGGGCCGCGGCCGGAACGTCCGGAATTCGTCGAGCTTTTAACGCAACAGATTCCTTATTACCGGCAGCGGTTAGCGGTGAAGCCTGGTATTACCGGTTGGGCGCAGATCAACCATAAGTACGGCGATACTGCGTTGGATGCAATGATCAAGCTCGAATACGATCTGTATTACATCAAGCATGTCGCTCCAATGCTGGACTTCTACATCATTTTCCACACGGTGAAAGTGATGCTATTGAGCCGGGGCGCGCAGTAGACTTGCACCCCAACGCGGAGTTCATTCATGGTGGTAATCTAAAGCGCGTGCAGCGGTTGCTCGATGCCTTAAGCGACGAACGATCGGCGGTGACGCTCGATGTGGCTTCTTTGGAATTGGCGAGCATCGAATTCCCCGGTCTGGACGTAGATGCTTCCCTGGTGCGCCTGGACAGCTACGCGGAACAGATTCGCTGTCAATTGGCCGGCAAAGCCTCGGGTCTCGAATTCATTCGCACAACCAACGAACTGCTGTTCGACGTTCTGCAGTTCCGGGGCAACGAAGACGAATACTACGACCCGCGTAACTGTTGCTTGAATTCCGTGTTGATGCGGCGGCTGGGTATACCAATCACTCTCTCGGTCGTGTATATCGAAGTGTCGCGGCGGCTCAACCGGTCTGTCTATGGCGTCGGCCTACCGGGACACTTCGTCGTTGCGTATGAAGACGCTGATGCCCGCTATTGGATTGATCCATTTCATAGCGGGCGGATTTTGAGCTTTGCCGATTGTAATGCGCTCGCCCAGCAGACTGCCAGCGTGGACCTTCGAAATAATCCGGCATTGCTGGCGCCGGTAAATAAACGGCAGATCCTTGTCAGGATGCTGAGCAATCTAAAGGCGATCTACCTGCGTGGCGAAGCGTTCGATAAAGCGCGGCAGGTGCTCGATCTCTTAATTCAGGCTATGCCGCAATATCCCGAAGAGTATCGTCACCGCGCTATTGTGCACATGAAACAGCAGAACCATCGCGCGGCGCGCCAGGATTTCGAAACCTATCTGCGGCTGGAACCGGACGCGCCGGAGCGCGAGCAAGTGGAAAAGCAACTCGTACTGATACGGCGCTGGCACGCGGGCTTGAATTAGTCGGTGGTTCGATAGAGCGGTGCTACGTTGACGCAGCTAAGCGACGTAGCTCCTCCGCATCTATCTTTGCTGGAGTTCAAGCACTCGACAAACTCTCTTAAATCCTCGTGTAAAGGCATCTGGCTGGGAGCGCTCACGGAGTTCAAAGAAAATTTCAGCCCTCTGCGGCGGAGGCGCGGCGCGCCAGATTTTCGAAGGTTATCTCCGGGTAGAACTGGATGCGCCCGAGCGCGAACAACTGGAAAAGCAGCTTCTGCTGATCGCGCGCTGGCGCGCAGGTCTCCGTCCGGCGAGGGGTCTTCCGCTACAGCGTGTTCAAGAAGGCAATTAGATCCTTCTTCTCGTCTTCGGTGAAGCCGATGCTGAAACGTTTGTCGTAGAACTCCAAGACATCGCGCAATGACCGCGCTGACCCGTTGTGGAAGTAAGGCGCGCGGCTTGCGAGTCCTCGCAACACGGGACCTTTCACCTTTCCGATGTCCTTCCACAATCCGGTAATCAGCGCGCGTCCAGGGTCGGTAGTCGTTTTGATCTCTTGGGTTGTCTTGTTCTGCAACGTGAAGACAGGCAGATAACCGATATCTAGCGAGCTATCCGTATCGCTTACGCCGATATTTAAAGGAACTGACAGGGAATGATTGCCTATGTTCAATGCATCGTGACAAGTTCCACAACTGCCTGTAATAGAGGCAAGGTTCAAATCGTCATTCAGGCCGGCGACGCCGGTGATATTAATTGCTTTCGAATTGAATATCGTTTGGCCGCGTACAATACGTGCGCGCGCGCCGTTCCTGTCGTCAAATCCATTCGTCCATGCATCGAACAGGCTGAAGATTTTCGGTGTGAATGCTGTGCCAAGCGGGTTTCCGCCTAGAGGATCATTGATCCCGACAAAGAAAGTCTGGATAGTCTGCGTACCAAGTGCTACAGGACCACCAGACGCGCCATTTCCATCCAGCGCGCCGGCTCGGAAGTCATATGCCTGTGCAGTTGCCAGTTGTATCTCGAACTCAACGATCGCCTGCTGTTGTTGCGAAGTTAGCGGGACGGAACCTTGAGCGTGACCATTAGTCGCATCCAGCGCCTGTTGAGCCAAATCCGCCAGCAAGTCGCCCGGATTTGTGGCGTAGGCGATCTTCTGAGTGCCGGTTTGGGGAGTTGACTCACGGCCATCCCACATAACGGCGCTTAAGAACCGCAGATTTGTAGCGGGCAAGGGACGGCGGTACATCGAGAGCGTCTCCGTATCGTTGCAGCCGTAGGGGTTCGACACGCTGACGACGTTAAACTCGGCCGCGTGGGGCACGGCCAAGGCGATCCGGATCAATCCCCTATCTAGCAGGAGACTATATGCTCTACGGCGCCCCTGTACAGTGGACGTGTCGATATCGTGATCGCAAGCCGAGCCATCATTGGACCGAAAAATCGGATCTAGACCCTGAGTCAACTCGAAACGTAGCTTCAACTCGCCCGGGGAAACAGTCCAATCTTGGGCGGGTCGATGGCACGTTCCACAACTGCGACCATTCGTCCCTAGCGGTTGAAAAAAAGGTCCGCTTAAATCCAGAGGTTTGTCTTTGATGTTATAAGTCTCTAAAACACCGGTTGCATTTGGGAAAGGGAACAGATTCGGCAAAGACTGCCCAGACGCGGGCCACGCAACAGCCAGGCTTATTCCTATCGCGCAGACCTTTCCACTGAACATTGGCATAGAATTTTCTCCATTTGTGTTAGCTTACGCGCCGTGTTCTTCGAAAAGTACGGCGATGCAGCAGGCTGGCTATTAGGGAAGCGAACTTGGCTGCGCCGGAGCCTCAGACTTAGCAGCTAGCCGGTCCGGCCCAACTCCTTCACGCGTACGGCAATTTTGCGCAGATCGTGTAGAAAGAGTTCGTACTCTTCGTCATAGCGCTCCGGCATCCTCAGGACCGCCGACGGATGAACCGTTGCAACGAGTTCCTTTGCCCAGGCATGCGGAAAGAATTTACCGCGCTCGACGGTGATCCGGAAGTCGCGGCCCATCAAAGACTGCGCCGCCGTCGCGCCCAGGCAGACAATCAATTCGGGCTTGATGGAATCGAGTTCCGCTTCGAGCCACGGACGGCAGGCCGAGATTTCAATGCCGCTTGGTTTCGAGTGAATGCGCCGCTTGCCGCGTTCAACAAACTTGAAGTGCTTTACTGCGTTGGTAACGTAAATCTTCTCTCGATCGAGACCTGCTTCATGCATGGCCTTACTCAACAGCCGCCCCGATGGGCCCACGAATGGATGGCCTTTCTTGTCTTCCTCATCGCCAGGCTGTTCGCCGACCATGACAACTTTTGAATCCTGTGGTCCTTCCCCAAACACGACTTGCGTTGCGTGCCGGTAGAGATCGCAGCCGCGGCAATCCGGTGCAGCATCCCGCAGCACATTCAGATCATGAGCCGCCGGGACATACGGCGTGGCGGACATTTTCTGAGTTTTCGGCATATGATTTAGCCGCGCATCCCCTTCGACAAGCGAACTGCTGCACTCCGAACGCGAGTTACCCGCGCACAGTTTCAGCGTCTGCGGAAGCTTCCTCGAAGTCGCCGGCTTCGGACTCGGCGTGAAGACTGAAATCGAAGTTGCCCGAGGCGTCAAACGGCAGTTCGAAAGGAGCGGATACGATCTTTACGTTAGACGCCAAATTCGGCACGAGATTTTCGCTGACTGCCAGGTGAATGAGTTCCAGAGTGTTTCGAATGCGGCAGTACGTAACTTGTGAGAGATCAATCTTGCCGACGGTAGGCGCAATCGCCGCCAGAGCTTCTTTGTCGTTTGGAAAATGGATGGGCGTGCGAATACAAGCTGGAGTGGAGGCGGTCAGCGAATTGATGTACGTCGGCTTCCAATCAATGTCGTTGACGAGGCGATCCGTCACCACATCCGCCATCCCCAGTCCCACCCCGCTGTGGTAGGTCAGGTCACTCAGAGCCCGCGCGTAGATACGATGTACCGTCGGTATGTCGGGAAATGGATTGTAGTGGCCGTTCACGGTGCGGTTAATGACCTTCGTGTCCATCCCGGCGCCGCTGATGTTTTTGCCGATCTCATCAACGATGAGGATGTCTGTTTCCGGCGCGGGCAACTTCGCCATCCACGATTTCACTTCGGCCAGCAGTTTTTCTTCCCGGGCGACCATCGATTCCAAACCGTGTCCGGATGAGACCGCAATCAGCCCCGCCGTCTCATGATGCGCCCCTTCTTGGATTGCAAGACCGCCGAGCACGCGGCCGCTGGAGAAGACCTTCGCTCCTACGCTGCGAATCATCTGCTCCAATCCAATGCGGTAAGCGAAGGTGTGATACTGTCGTGCGCCGGCGAATTTGCCAAGGCCGATAGCCATCATTTTGAAGAGGCCGCTTTCGAGCTTTCCGGAAAAGTCCGTGTGCCACTTTACTCGCGCAACCAAGAACACCGCATCCGCTTCGTAAGCATTTTTGTCCATGAAGGTTTCGATGCCTTCTGGCGTGCGGCCAAGTGGGACGACGTCGAGCGAACTGCGCACCGGTACGCCCATAGTTGCTTCATGAATTCCGTAGTGCGCCAGCACATCGCTTTGTCCTTCTGCAGTTGCAGCGCCGTGGCTGCCCATGGCTGGAAAGATGAACGGTTCAAAGCCGCGCGATTTCCAAAACTCCACCACGGACCTCACGATCGTCGCGATGTTTGAAATTCCACGGCTGCCGACCCCAATAGCTATGCGGCCGCCTTTGGGCACACGGCCAACAAAATCGGCGCTGGAAAGCTCTTGCCTGATTCGCTCTGGGATGTTCTGGATGGCGCGATTGGGAAAGTGCTGCTCGGCGAGGACAAACCTCGGAGAATTCATGTTTTAAGAATATCCCCATCGACGGGGCAAGACGGACTATGCGGGATCGGCTGAACTGTTCCAACTCCGCTCGAGAAGCAGAGCATATTCGCCAGACGCGTACAGATCGAAAGTGAACTCGTTCGGCTCTGGCCGATGCGGAGCAGATTCTCTAAGCCGATATTCGTACCACTGATCGAGATGACGGTGATAGCGTCTCAAAAACTCGGGCGTGAAAAGCTCCACACCAGGAAAATCCTGGAATATAGCATGTAAGCCGATGGAGCGACGGAAAAGAGCACAGAAATCAAGTACACCCCATCCCTCCAGTTTGGCCCGAACATGGGCGGGCACCTGTTGAACCAGGATGATGGCGAAACTTTCCGGACGGACTCGGACGTTTGCGAATTGCCCCGAAGCAACGGTTGCCTCGGTACACTGTTCCATCCATCGGATCAGGTCCTTCCCGATGTAATAGAGCATTCGAAGCTCCGCATAACGGCCCCGTAAAAGCTGCTGATCGAGATCGTGACTGTTACCTGCGTCCGCCGGCAAAAAGCCTTGCAATGCAAGACTCGCACGTGAACTTTCCATTAGGACGGAGGTGTCCTCGGGCGCGGAAAACGGGTGCAGGATTAAGGGGGGCAGGCGAAAGGAGGTCAAGGCTTTCGGGCCGCTAGTCATTGAGGTGTTTACGATTTCCGACAAGTCGTTCTGGACCGCACTTGAAAGTTTGGAAGAGCGCAGTAGAAAAGGCACCCTGCATACGTATCGGCACTACGCGCTCATTCAATTAGCGCCGTGCTCTGGGGTTCATTTACTCGCCGTGAACGGCAATACTGAACAGCATTTAGCCACCGGCGTAGCGATCTGCTTCGGCCGATTTAGTTCCATCTGAATCAAAGTGTCTACGGACGACCAAGGTATCGCGCCCGTGATGGGACGCCCGTTGATATAAAACGTCGGAGTCGACGCGATTAGCAGTTTATCCCCTTCGGTTATGTCGTTTTTCACCTGCTCCGCCGAAGCGTGGCTATCAATACACGCCGAAACTTTCGCGGGGTCTACGTTTTGCCCTTTGGCGAGCGTCACCGCCGTGTTGCGCAAATAGGCCGGAAACTCCGGCTTCTTATCTTGATATTCGGTGTTCACAGCCGATTGATGCTCGAACATCCAGTCATGGTATGCCCAGAAAGCGCCAAGACTTTGGTTGGCCATGCACGCTCCCGCTTCGGCGGCGGCGCGCGCCCAAGGATGAATGGCGTCGATGGGAAAGTTTTTGATAACTACGCGAACGTCTTTGGGATATTTCTGTGGAATGTTGGTCCGCAGATTTTTGGCTAATTCGCGGCAATAAGGACATTGAAAATCGCTAAAGACGACAATAGTGACCTTCGCATCCGGCACTCCAAAAGATGGGCCGTCGGTAGTGAGTCTACTTAACGTGTCCGCAAAGGGCGATTCGTTTAGCGACCAAAATGTGCCATTGACCACCGTTTGGCCGTCTTGGCTAATGTAGTAGCGCTTATCCTCTTTCTGCGTCCCCAGGACGAGCCGAACGTTCAAGCTATAAAAACCAGGGAAGGGGCTAGGAGCCGGATCGTCCATGTCCACTTTCACATTGGCCGAAACGCCCTCGGCGTAACGCAGGTATGCTTCCAGCTTTTGTTTGTCGATTTTCGGCTGCGGTGCCGGATCGGGCTTCACCGCCAGCGGAATCGTCAGCAGAAGTGCGCTGGCAACTGCAAGCGCGAAAACTCTTCGCATGACTTCAGTTTACGTTTTTTGAAGACTGTTCCAGCCAACAGCGATGGTGAGCAGTCATCAGGTGATACTGAATATTGTCCCGAGTGCACCGCTTCCTTCCCCTCGCAACCCTTGCGTTCGGATTGGCAAGCCTTTATCTTTTCGATCTTGGGGGCGTCGGCGTGTTACAGGCCGATGAACCCCGGTACCTCGCCATCGGTCACGCGATGGCTCAAACCGGCGATTGGATCACGCCTAGACTTTGGGGCACTCCATGGTTCGAAAAACCGCCGCTTCTCTATTGGATGACAGCTTTAGGTGCGGCATGCGGCTTCGGTCCTGAGATCTCTGGCAGGCTGCCTACCGCACTTCTCAGTTTGCTGTTTCTCTGGGTTTCATTTGTTCTATTGACACGCGAATTCGGACGTCAGGTGGCGGGTGTGACCGTGGCCTTGCTCGCCACCTCCGCTGGATGGCTCACTTACAGTGAACTGGCGTTGACCGATCTGCCGTTAGCTGCATTCTTTTCGCTAGCCGTCTTCCTTGCGCTGCCGTTGTTGAGGCTCCGGCCGCAACTGGAACAGGCGAATATCAGGTTTCTGGCAATTGGCGCGTGTCTGGGATTCGGAATGCTTGCCAAGGGTCTGGTGCCGATTGTACTCATGGTGCCGTTCTTGTGGTTTTTACGTCACTTCTGGCGCAAATGGTGGCTTTGTTTCGTAGCAGCGAGTGTAGTTGCTTTGCCTTGGTACCTTGCGGTTTACCTTCGCAATGGCTCGGTGTTTGTTGAAGAGTTTTTTATCAAACATCATTTCGAGCGCCTGTATTCAACCTCGCTTCAACACATCCAGCCCTGGTACTTCTACTTTCCCGTGCTGCTGGCGGGCGTGTTCCCTTGGACTCCGCTGTTTGCGCTCTTTTTCAAGAAAACCACGACTACTTGGGACCAACGCCGCTGGTTTCTATTAAGCATTGTCGTGTTTGGGTTTGTGTTTTTCAGCGTTTCACTCAACAAACTTCCGGGATATTTACTGCCGTTGGTTCCCGCTCTTTTCACGTTGCTCGCAGCACAGTTCGAAGGAACAATCCCAGTTCAGATTTCCCGCTGGTGGCTGGTGCCCTCCGCCTGTCTGATCGCGCTCATTCCATTGCTGGTCTCGCTGCTTCCCATCTCACTTTCGACGGGCCGGTTATCGTTTGCAGGTATTCACGTCGGACGCACGGAATGGTTTTACATTCTGCTCCCGGTAATTGCTGTCTTCCTGACGAGGCGCTCATGGGCCGGAGCGGTTTTAGTGCTATGCGTCGTGGCTGCCGGTACTTATCTCAAGCTGGAAAGCTTTCCGATCATGGACCAGCAAGTTTCGCCGCGCGGCCTGTGGCGCGATATCCGAACGAAATCGGCATCTCTGTGTGACGCCGGTACAAACCGCGAGTGGCTCTACGGATTGGAGTTTTATCGGGGTGCAGCAATTTCTTATTGTGATCCCAGCCGGGCCTCCCAATTCGAGATTCGTTCCTCCGGGCATGCGCGGCCGGTTGTTTCGCCGCGAAAGCACCTCTAGCTTCCTGCGATGTTCACCTCCGGCGATAGATAACGGGGCCGTGTTGGTGAATACAGTAACCAATCCCAGCAGCAAGAGAGCCGATGCCAAGAGCGAAAATTGCCGGTGCGGCAACGCGGGTCTCTGGATCGTTTGATCGCGTCGCGACCACAAGGCCGGCCAAGCCGCCGGCTGCTGCGCCGATTATCGCCCCCGCGATCATGTGGGTGTGCTCCGGCTTATCCAGGCGAAGTTCCCGCAATTGATTGCGTACAAATACATACCTTCTATTCACATAATCGTGCTGCCAAATGCAGTCAAGCTCCGAATCGGTGACTCTTGCCAGTGTGCAGTTGATCCCTCCGTGTCGTTTGACAACGCTGATAGATGTTCCAGGGGCCAGCTTTTCGACATCACCCCAGTCGCCTGTCTGCGCTTTGAGCGCAGGAATCAACACACACAAAATCGCGGCTATGAACAGCCCCTTTGGATGTTTCATGGTCGGATAATAAGCCGAGCGTGGAGAGCGCCGAGCCTGAATTAGGACACTTTCATGAGTGTCCTAATGGTTTGCTTTGACGTTGCTCGAACATGAACATCCGCGGGCCGGCGAAATGGCCTGACAGCGCATTGTGCAATATAGTGGAAGCACAAATTTTCGCGTTACGGAAGAGCGAAAACTTTCGGATTGAGTTTACGTCAACAACCTGATGAATCAACTAAAACCACTGGGAAATAGCGACCTGGAAATCACCCCGTTGGGTATTGGCGCCTGGGCAATGGGCGGGGGAGGCTGGAAGTTTGCCTGGGGTGAACAAGACGACAACGATTCCATTGCGGCCATTCATGCGGGCTTGGACGCCGGGCTGAATTGGATCGATACGGCGGCCATCTATGGGCTAGGGCATTCCGAAGAAATCGTCGGCAAGGCCGTTCACGGCATGTCGAACAAGCCTTTCATTTTTACGAAGTGCGAGCGCCGCTGGAATGAGCAGGGCGAGATTTATCCGTCCTTAAAAGCGGCTTCTATCCGCGAGGAATGCGAAAACAGCTTGCGCCGGTTGCGCGTAGATCAGATCGACCTTTATCAGATGCATTGGCCGGAGCCGGATGCAGACATCGAGGAAGGTTGGACCGAAATGGCACGGCTGCGCGAGGAAGGAAAAGTGCGCTGGATCGGGCTTTCCAACTTCAACGTCGCACAGATGAAGCGCGCCATGAATATTGCGCCTGTCACTTCGCTGCAGCCGCCATATTCTTTGCTGGTTCGTAAAGCCGAACCGGAGATTTTGCCGTTTGCACTTGAAAATGGAATTGGTGTCATCGTGTATTCACCGATGCGGGCCGGTCTGCTGACCGGCAAGATGACCAAAGAGCGCGCGCAGAACCTTCCCAGTGACGATTGGCGCAAGCGCGACAAAGATTTTCAAGAGCCGCAGCTAAGCAGGAATTTGGAACTGGTTGACCTGCTGCGACAGATTGGAGAGCGCCACGGTCACGCTCCTGGAGAAGTGGCTCTTGCCTGGACCCTTCACAACCCGGCGGTGACCGGAGCCATTGTAGGATTGCGCCGAGCGGATCAAGTGAATGGCACCGTAAGCGCCTTGACGTTCCGTCTTAGCGACGCCGAGGTCAGTGAAATCGAATCGTTTGTTCAGGCACAGCAGCAAGACACGGCAGCGTCTGTTCGCTAAAGCTAGACAAGCTGATTAACGTTTAGTTCGCAGAGAGACTGAACCAAGATATCGGGTTGCGATTTCTCTAGTTCGTGTGCCGGCGTTAGTCCCGACGCGACCGCGATTGCCCGAAAGCCATTCGCCTTGGCTGCTTCAACGTCATTCATGTGATCGCCGATCAAGCTGACACTTGCGTCTTGACCGATCAGACCGGCCTTTCGTGCGCGCTGCCACGCGATACGCGCCAGACGCCTACGGGTCAAGCCGTCTTCGGCAAATGCTCCCACGAAAAAATATCGACGCAATCCTGCCAACTCAACTTTTTTCCACCCGATTCCGCTCAAATTTCCAGTAACCAGACCAATTGCCGCGCCCTTCCCTGTTAATTCCTCTAAAAGTTCGGCAGCACCAGCGCAAACTGCCGTGCTTAAATCGGCTGCGCAGTTATGCAAGTAAGCATCTTGGCAAGCGTCCACGATCTGCCGCAGCGCGGCCCTCGAGCGGCGGTCGGCATAACCGCTTGCTTTCAGCATATGAAGGATCAGGTCCCGATCAAGCATGCCGGCCGTCGCCACTCCATTCAGGTGTGTTTCGACTCCCGTAACCCGTCGAATCCCATCGATCAGTGCCTGTTTGTGGTGCGGTCCTGCGCCTCGCAAGAGAGTACCGTCGATATCGAACAGGACCAATGCCCGGCGCTTGTCCAATCTCGTTTCACTCCGCGGCATCTAGTCGAGGAAGAATTCCGCTCAACAATTTGATAAAAGTTGCGGCGACGCGGCGGCCTATTTCGAGTACTTCCACGTGGTCCAGCTTTTCGCCGCTGAGTCCTGCAGCCAGATTCGTAACGCAAGATATGCCAAGCACCTGCATTCCTGCGTGATTAGCAGCGATGGCTTCGAGCGCCGTCGACATTCCAACCAGATCGGCGCCGATCGTTCTTAAAAATCGAATCTCGGCAGGCGTCTCGTAACTAGGTCCCAGCATCGCGGCATAGACACCCTCGTGCAATTCAATATCTAACTCGTCCGCAACTTCGTTGGCGATTAGCCGGAGTTCCGCCGAATAAGCGTCTGTCATGTCCGGAAATCGCGGGCCGAGACTCGGATTGTTCGCGCCTACCAGTGGATTGACCCCTTGTAGATTAATGTGGTCGGAGATCAGAACCAGCGCGCCTTCCGAATACGCGGCATTGATGCCCCCTGCGGCATTGGTCAATACGACACGCCGCACGCCCAATTCTCGAAACAGCCGAATACCCGCTACTACCTGCTGCGCCGAATAGCCTTCATACAGGTGAAAACGTCCCGACATAACCGCAACATCGACGGCTGCCTTGCCGTTTGCGCCCTGCGTTCCGACGATTAATTGCCCGGCGTGCCCGGTTGCCGTAGAAACCGGCATCCCTGGAATGTCCCCGTAGGGAATTCGCACGCTGTGGATCAGCGAATCTGCGAAAGCGCCCAGGCCGCTCCCTAAGACAACGCCTACTTTGGGGCGAATCGAGGTCTTTGACTCAACAAATCGGGCAGCAGCCTCCATTGTCTGAGTCTATCTTCGTGCGATGCGTGTCGTTGCGTGTGCCTCGGAGGCTCGGCTTGTTTAGAGCAGAATCCCCGCGATGCACGCTGACATAAAGTTAGCTAAAGTTCCAACGAACATGGCTTTGAGCCCCAGCCTCGCCAGATCCGATTTCCGCGAAGGCGCAAGCGCTCCGATGCCGCCGATCTGAATGGCGATCGAGCTTAGATTCGCAAAGCCGCACAACGCGAATGTCGCAATGATGAAGGAACGATGCTGCAGCGTGTTTGCTATTTTGCCGAGATCGACAAAAGCGACGAACTCATTCAAAACCATCCGAGTTCCTAAGAGATTGCCTACTGTGGCGCAATCGTTCCAAGTCACGCCTAGCGCCCACGCAATCGGCGCGAATAGAATAGCAAGAATCCCCTGCATAGAGGGCGGAATCCAGTGCACGAATCCGTGCAGCCAGCCTAGGGCTCCGTTCAACATTGCGATCAATGCCAAGAACGCGATCAACATTCCCGCGATGTTGAGGGCCAGTTGCAGCCCGTCACCAGCGCCCCGCGCGGCGGCATCGATGAGATTAACGCCCTGCTTTTCTACTTCCACTTTCACGGTGCCTGCGGTCAGCGGCTTTCCGATTTCGGGCATGAACATCTTGGACAACATAATGGTGGCGGGCGCGGTCATAATGACGGCCGTCAACAGATGGGTGATTGAGACGCCCGCGATTGCGACATAAGCTGCCATGACGGCGCCCGAGACGTGGGCCATGCCGCTGGTCATAACTGTAAAAAGCTCGGACTCGGTAAGACTTTCGAGAAAGGGTCGGATAGTGACCGGAGCTTCTGTCTGACCCATGACGATGCTCGCGGCGACGCAGGTCGATTCAGCTCCGCTGGTTCCCATGAACTTCTGCATGAAAACCGCCATGGCTTTCACGAATACCTGCATGATGCCCAGGTAATAGAGAATGGCGAAAAGGGAGCAGATGAAGATAACGATGGGCAGAACCTGAAACGCGAAGATAACTCCAAACTCCTGCGTTTTCTGTCCGAGCTTATCTCCAAAAACAAAGCTGGAGCCTGCCACTGTGTAGTTCAACAGCGCGTTGACAAACAGGCTGACGCCATAGAAAAGCTCGCCAAATCGAGTTTTCAGAACCAGAAAAGCGAATGCAAATTGGAGCGTCACTCCCCAAAGCACGATGCGCTTTTGAATGGCGCGCCGATTTGTGGAGAACAGAAAAGCGCAACAAACGATGGCAATCAGGCCGACCAGGCCGTCGAATCTTGCCATCTATTGAGTTAGCTCACAACTTCCAGGATCAGATCGCGCTCATCCACCGGTTGCTGTGAGATGCGGAAAGCATCTTCAACCAGCTCCGCAGCTTCTTCCAAATGCTCTTCGCTGGTGTAGTAGATCCGGCAGAGAATGCTGCCTGGATCGATCTTTTGTCCGACCTTGACTTCGAGAATGACGCCCACCGCCGGATCGATCGTATCTTCTTTGGTATTGCGCCCTGCACCGATCATGGCCGAGGCTTGACCAATCGATTCCGCATCGATGCCGCTGACGTAACCACCGCGGCTCGTTGTAATTTCCTGCGCGCCCGTTGCGTTAGGCAGCAATTCAAAGCGATCGAGCACGCGTGGATCGCCGCCCTGGGCCTCTATGACTTCCTTGAACTTACGATAGCCGGAGCCATCCAGCAGCTTCGCTTGAGCTATCTCACGAGCTTCATCCAGCGTCTTCGTGACTTTGCCCAGGTAGATCATCCGCGCCGCCAATTCGAGCGAGATTCGAGTGAGGTCCGCCGGTCCAACATTCTGGAGCGTCTGCGAAACTTCCATCACTTCCAGCGCATTTCCAATGGCATAACCCAGCGGCTGATTCATATCGGTGATCAGCGCCTGAACGCGCTTGTCCAGCCTCCGGCCTATGCCGACCATCATTTGTGCCAGGCGGCGCGCATCCACTTGCTTTTTCATGAATGCGCCGGATCCAACCTTCACATCCAAGACAAGCGCATCTAAATTAACCGCCAGCTTTTTGGACATAATCGACGACGCAATCAGCGGGATCGATTCAACACTTGCTGTGGCATCGCGCAAAGCATAGAGCTTGCCATCGGCCGGTGCGATTTCCTCCGTTTGGCCGATGAAAGCAAGCTTATGTTGTGCCAGAAGCCCACGAAACTCATCAATACTCAAGTCGGTACGGAATCCGGGAATAGATTCAAGCTTGTCCAGCGTGCCGCCCGTATGTCCCAACGCCCGGCCGGAGATCATAGGCACAACTACACCAGCGGCCGCGGCTAGGGGTGACGCGATCAGGCTGGTTTTATCGCCAACGCCGCCGGTTGAATGCTTGTCAACTTTGATACCGGGAATAGAAGACAAATCCAAAACCGAGCCGGAATTCATCATGGATTCCGTCATCGCGCTTACTTCGCGGTCGGACATTCCGGAATAGAAAACGGCCATCAGGAACGCGGCCATCTGGTAATCGGGGATTTCTCCGCGGGTATATCCGTCTACTAAATGCTGGAGCTCTTCCGGGGCGAGTTCTTCTGCATCTCGTTTGCGACGAATCAGGTCGACAGTACGCATTTTTGAATTCTAAGCGTAACATCCCGAACCTTGAACTTTTGCCGGTTCTTGTATTTACGGAGTAACCGTTCACGTGATAGGATCAGCGAATCATCTACTCTACCGGTTGCGATGGATCGCCGGCCAGCATGCGGGCGTTCCAAATTTCGATCCGCTTTATACAATTCAGTAGTTTTAAGACTTCAAATCGCCCGCCAGAAAGCCGGCAAGATCCGCCGCGGCAACTCTGATCCCGACATAAAAAGTGCCGAAAAGCGCGTAGACCGCGCTGACTTCGTCAAATCGCATCTCATAGATCAACTTTTTGAACACTAGCGGGTCATCGGCGAAGAGATCGACTCCCCATTCCCAATCGTCAAATCCAATCGAACCCGAAATGATCTGACGCACGCAATCCGCGTAGCGGCGGCCAATCATTCCATGCTCGTGCATCATGCGCTGGCGATCCGCCATCGGTAGTTCGTACCAATTCTTCTGCTCGTCGCGTTTGCGATCCATCGGATAGAAGCACAGATACTTCGCGCGCGGGATTTCCGGAAACAGACGCGATGCCATAGCGGCAGATTGCCGCGTGATCACTTCGGTAATTCCCGCTTTCCACTCGTCCGAGTGCGGTTCAATGCCTTTTTCCGAAAGTGAGCCGTAGGTCTTGGCGGATGACTCGTAAAGGCCAAGCTCGACAACCGAAAGATAAGAATGCGATGGTTCCAAGAAATCGGAAAGACGCAGCCGCGAAAGCGCCAATTCAGCCCGGTGGACCTCTTCGAGTGAATCCCGGAAGTGCAGCAACATCAAATCGCCCTTGTGCCCGATCAGCGAATAAGCTGCCGACTGGCTCGGATGGCCCGATTTCCCCGCGCCGATTTCCATGGAGCCAAGCGTCTGTTCCGCTTCCTGAATGATGCTGTTTTGTTCCCCTTCATCCAGACTCCTCCAGGCGGCGCGCCTGATACGGAACATCTGGTGCAGCATCCACGCTCCTTCGAGCGTTAACGGAACTGGCGGTAGCTCAGCCACGTTGCAGCTCCCACTCAGGTGCAGGCAGCGCGGGCATGTCGTACTGATATTCGCCGCGGAAGATTGCGCCAAACAGGTCCAGGATCTCCCCGTGAATGTGGCCATTATCGGCGAGTAAATATCGACCGTGCAGATCCAATGGCTCTCCGGCCATGCCTGAAACCTTCCCACCGGCTTCTTCCACCAAAAGGGTTCCAGCGGCCATGTCCCAAGGGTTCAAGCCGAATTCCCAAAATGCTTCCAGGCGTCCGCACGCCGTATAAGCCAGGTCAATGGCAGCAGATCCGCCGCGCCGCACCCCATGTGTCACCATCGCAAGCTGGTAGTAGAAGTGAATGTTCACGTTTTGGTGCCGCTTGCGGCTCGGAAAGCCGGTTGCAACCAACGAATCATTCAACGACGGCGTTTGGCTAACCCGAATGGGAGCACCGTTCAGCCTCGCGCCTGCGCCTCTCTCGGCGGCAAACAACTCGCGATTGAGCGGATCGTAAATGACTCCGGCGATTACTTCGCCGCGCAAAGCCAACGCCAACGTGACATTCCATAAAGGGAAACCGTGTGCGAAATTCGTCGTGCCGTCCAGTGGGTCCACATACCAGCGAAGCTCAGACTGCATTTCAGCGCGGCCGCCCTCTTCGGCCACGATGCCGTGACTGGGAAATCTTTCACGAAGGCGTTTGATGACCAGTTGCTCGCTTGCACGGTCCGCGGCAGTTACTAAATCGTAATCGCCCTTCAATTCGAAGCCGACGCCACAGTGCGCGAGCAACACTTGTCCGGCCTCGCGGGCGATATCAATCGCCGCATCAACGTAATCAGCCATATATTTTCAGTTCAGCATACGAGGCGAATATTTCACGGTTCGTAGTAACCGCTGCGGGCGGAAATGCGCACCGGTGCGTTGGGAACTTCCACTTTGATGGGATGGAACGAACGTGGCTGTTCGCGCACGCCGCGCGGATAGAAACCAATCATATATTGGGTTCGCAACTCATGCAGAATATCGGC
>Ga0070741_10004533_pt1 | contig 32339 bp, 43 predicted proteins | sample Coa_R1_4_FD_66440 | JGI IMG/M metagenome (GOLD analysis project Ga0070741, IMG submission 66440) | Surface soil microbial communities from Centralia Pennsylvania, which are recovering from an underground coalmine fire - Coalmine... | ecosystem: Environmental > Terrestrial > Soil > Unclassified ... | reverse complement strand
CTTGACGTGAGGGTCGCTGGCGTTGCCGGCGGCTCGCTTGTCCGCTGGTCCGGAAGAAAGATAACGGACGTCGGTCCCCGGTCAGCACACATTGCCGGCCTTCCCTACTCGTGCTTTGCCGCGCCGGAAGAGCTGGAAGGCGGCCAGATAATCACGTTCAGGCCAAAGGAGGGAGACCCTATTGACTATATCGCAATCGAGTCGGCAGGCGGCAAGCGCTTTGCGATAACAAACACCTGCGCGGCAAACGCGCTAGGGATTGTGCCTGAAGGCGATTATGCAAGAGCAAACCAGACTTCTGCCAAGATGGCGCTGTCAATTCTTGGAAACAGGCTTGGAATAAGCGCGGAGCAGGCATCTGAAATGATCCTTGACGCTTCTGCAAGGAAGGTGCTTGACATCGTCGAGCCGATGATAAAGGAATACAAGCTGAAAAAAGAAAGAATAGTGTTTATCGGCGGGGGTGGCGGCGCGTCAGTGCTTGTGCCGTACGTCGCGCGGAAACTGCAGCTGCAGCACAAGATAGCCGAGCACGCCGAAGTGATTTCATCGATAGGAGTCGCGGCTGCCATGATACACGAAGAGGCAGAAAAGACCGTCAGCAACCCGATGCCGGAAGATATCACCGCGCTTGCAGAGCAGGTCAAAAAAACAGCACTAGAACGCGGCGCTTTGCCGGAGTCGATCACGATACAGTCGGAATACATCAGCGAGCGCTCGGTTCTCCGCGTGACTGCGATGGGCAATGTGTCGCTTGACATCGGCACCACGAACGCTCCGGTGATAAATCCAGAGGAGGCTCACGTCCTTGCGTGCGAGCTGTTTGGGATCAACGAGGGCGTGCAGAGGATATTTGACATGAAGAATTACCACATATTTGCCTGCGAGACGAGCAAGAAAAAGCTCTTCCTGAAGTCAAAAAAACAACCAGTGCTTGTCCTTGACAAGTACGGAAGGGTCAGGCTCTCAGTGGACAATGCCGCGATTTTCAACGGCTCGCCGGACGAAGTTGCAGACAAGGTTAACACGATGCTTGAACAACACAAGGCAAGCGGAAATGACCTCGCCCCGCAGGTGCATATCCTAGATGGAGTAAAGCTGATGGACTTTTCAAGCCTTACCGCGCCAGAGCATGTTGCCAAGGCTGTCCGAGATGAGCTGAAAAAGGCCGCGACAAAGGACGTTGCAGCAATAGTAAGGATCGGCTAAGATGCCAAAATACAGAGTCCTTGGCTGTTCTGACAATGGAATATCCGAGTGTGTTTCCGCGATAAGGAACGGCGGCGTGATCGTCTTTCCTACTGACACTATCTATGGCATCGGCTGCGACCCGTACAGCGATTCTGCAGTAGAGCGAATTTTCAAAATAAAGGGAAGGGATGAGAAAAAACCGCTGCCTGTACTTGCATACAGCCTGCAAGACGCAGAAAGGATTGTGTCACTTGGCAGGGCAGGCAAGATCTTTGCCGGGAAATACTGGCCCGGCGCCCTAACAATAGTAGCCCCGCTAATTGACAAAAAGATATCGCGCAGGGTCACTGCAAGCATCAACAGTTTGGCAGTGCGCGTCCCTGCCAACAGCTGCACGCTATCACTTTTGAAACAATGCAAGTACCTGGTTGGCACAAGCGCAAACCTTTCAGGCGGAAAGTCAAGCAATAGCGCGCAGGGAGTCATGCGCTCAGGTCTGGACGGCTTTGACATCTTACTTGACGGCGGCTCTGTAGGCGGAGTTGAATCCACCATAGTTGATATGACAGGCGCACAACCCAGAATATTGAGGGAAGGCGCGATAAAATCAAGCGAGGTGCTCAGGCTCATTGCACAGGTTTAACCTGATCATTTCTTCATCCCGGTTCACGGAAGAAGAGGCGCAGGACGAGATCATGGATCTGCTTGAAATGTTTGGCGACCCTGAATCAGAGTCTGAAATAACCGAAATAAAGGGAATCATTGTCGCGCAGACTGCGCTTGATCCATTTTTAGTGATTGACAAGCTGAAAGATCTTGTAGCCACCGAACCGTGGCAGGTGCGCTACGTGCTCCGCGTGCTGCCAATAGAAGCAGTTGTGCCGACAGACCTTGATGCCATACGAGAAGCTGCAAAAGAGCTTGCGATAAGGATTGAAAACGATGACACATTTCGCATAACCATTGAAAAAAGGCACAGCCACATTGCTTCAATGGATGTGATAAACGCAATTGCACGCGAAATTGGAAGTAAAGTGGATCTTGAAAACCCTGACTGGGTGATACTCGTCGAGATACTAGGTGTGCAGACAGGCATATCTATCATAGAACCTGACCAGATGTTCAGCTCAGTAGTTGAAAAGCGCGGCGAGTAATTATTTTACAAGTATTGCGGCTCTTTCAAGAAGGTAGTGCAGAAATTCATCATCTTTGAATCTGCTAGACGCCAGACCAAGCATGCCAGACAGCTGTTTTCTTTTTTTCTTGCTTGTGTTGAGCACAGTATCGTCTATCACGAAATTTTCCTTCACATAACTTGCAAATTGTTGCAATGCAGAATTATCCTGCGACAATGCGATAAGGCAGCCGGGCGCGCCTTGCTTTAATCCCGCCCTTTTAATCGCTTCCGAGATCTGGTCAGTGCATGCAAGCCTCATCAGAAGCTCTGTCTCAAACTTGTTTGCAAGCATGACTTTTCGTCTTTCCGCTTCAAGGGCTATCCTGATGATGCCCAGCACATGATCGAGCCCATAAACTGAATCAGCATTTATCGCCTGTATTGACACGTCTTTGTTTTCGGCGCGCATTCTGTCAACGAGCTTTCCTGGGTCGTGTACGATGTCGTTAACACCAATCACTAATACATGATTGCCATCAAAGAAATAATCCGCCCCGCCATGAACTACAGTGACTATGGTGACAGCGTCGCCGCTTTTTGCCACGGTATTTTCACCCTGCAGGGCGGCAGAATCGACCCCGTTTATTGCAACGATAAGGTTGTTTGGCTGCAAAAGCTTGGGCTCGGCTGAAATGCCCTGCAAGAATTTTAGAATTTCAGAAACTGACGCAGAAGGTTTGTCGATATCGACTGCCTGCTTGCCTACTGCCTTTCTGGCTCCGCCAAGCAGCCTTACTGTTATCATTCTTCTGCTTCTTCAGTTTCCTCTTCGGTTTCTCCAGCTGCAGCAGCCAGCGAAGCTTTTTCTTGCGCCGCCTGCTTGCGCAGATGCGCGGTGATGTAGCCAGCAAGTTCGTTTCTCATAACTTTTGACCTTACAATGGCAATTTCATTGAGAGCCTTCTTGTTAGTGTCAAACTCGAGCCCAAACTTGTCTGGGTGCTTTTGCAAGAGTTCCGTAGAGATGCGCTTTATCCTATTCATCCAGTGTGAAAGGCAAATGTAAGGATATTTTATCTTTGTTATACCCTGCCAAGATAGGACTGCGAGTTCTTTTCAAGCAATTGGACGGCTTCTTCATAGGTAATGCCCAAGACGCGAGCTGAGGAGGCGACTACACTTACCAGAAACGAGCTGGAAACGGAGGGCAGGCTCTCAAAGCACCGGGAGTACCTGACAGGCCCGTCAGTCTCCACAAGGAACCTTTCCCTGTTTGTGTTTTTCAGGAGCACCTTTTTGTCGTCTGAGTACACAAGCGTAGGCCCGTACGATACGTACAACCCCATGTCCATCGACCTTGCCAGCTGCTTCTTGCTGCCTGCAAACCAGTGCAAAAGCACGCCCTTTAGCCTGTACGAAGGCAGGATGTCCAGTATGCCGTCAAGCGCCTTCCTGGAGTGTATTGACGCCGGCTTGCCTGCCGACTCGGCAAGCGCAAGCATGGCGTTAAAGACCTGTTTTTGCCGGTCATATGGGACGTCATAGGTGCCGTCAAGGCCGATCTCGCCAACGCCGTCGATTGACTGCAGGTGCGACTGAAAAATGTCCTTGAATTTTTCCAAATCATCCCTTGCCGCGGCCTCGGGGTGGATTCCAACGAACTGCTTGACCGCGTCGCGGCATGAATCAAAGAGGATGAAGCTGCGCAAAGTAGTTTCAGTGTCAACAGTGACAGAGCACGCGACGATCTTCATTGCGCGCAGGCTGGCTATGACATGCTGTAGATAGCCTGAATACTCGCTGTCTGTGAGGTGCACGTGCGCGTCAAGGAGCAATGATGTTGTTGGCAGCCGTAAACAGAAAATAAACTTTTAACAAAGTGGCCCTCACATCAAGCCATGTCTTCTGGTCCCGAATTCGGCCTTGCAGCAATGTATCGAGTAATGAAAAAATCCGGAGCAGAGCGAGTAAGTGACGACGCCGCTGATGAGCTGAGAAAAGTGCTTGAAGAGGTTGCCGAGAGGATTGCCAAGCAAGCCGTGGACCTGTCGATGCACGCGGGGAGAAAGACGATAAAGCCAGAGGATGTAAGATTTGCAGCCAAATACGTGATCCGGCTCTAGCCAATGTTCCCAGTAATGGACATCGATGACTGACACAAGTTTTCTCTAGTACAATCTAAGCAAAACGACTAAACCTTCCAGCATCATGGAAGGCTGGTTTGCCACAATGCAAGTATGCAAAATACTGTCGGTATTTTGACCTCAAGAGCGTCGTGTGCTTGGAGGATGACAGTAACAGGTTCTGCCCTACTGCCTGCCAATTCCACTTTTACAATGAAGATCATGGAGTAGACGAAAATTCAATCCACATTGAGGCGGAATTGTGAACACAAAAGATCTGTTTTTGAGAATAGTCTATACTGTCATGCTTGTAGATATGGGCCTTGCAGGCGTGGCATGGCAACTGTGGAAAAAAGGATGAAGCGCCGGGAGAGGGACTCGAACCCTCGAGTCCCGAAGGACATCAGCTAGCGCGTCATACCCTGCACCTATGATCTCGAGGCTGACCCCTTTTAGGGTCTACCATTGTGACTTACCTAGCTTGGGTACCCCGGCGCTCTTTGTGAAGAAACATTGCAATTTATGCCTTTATCAATGATTAAAAAATTATATAATTCGTGTTTTAACAGTACATCCGTGCTGGCGACATCAATAAGGCTACCCACTACTGAAGAATTGAGGAAATTGTCAATGTCTGACGTTGCGATCGCTGCAGGTCTTGCGGACGCACTTCGCGACAGGCTGCAGGAATATGTCCACATCGACCCGTACTGCCTGCCCGACCCATTTGGCGAAAAGGACGACTACAATTACTCTATCATCCTAGACCGTGAGAACCCAAACAGGGTAGTCGCGATGCTTGTCACCAAGAAAGACTCGCTTCCGCAGCTGCCGTGGTCAACTATACTTGGCGAGCGCCTTGTAAAGATGTCTGTCCAAAAGCAGGAGGCCTACGCGATCAAGCGCGAACTGATGCCAAAGGAGACAAATAATTTCTATCCTTACAGGCGCAACGGTATGAGGGCAGGCTATGTGATGTTTGCGTTTCAGATCTGCGGGCAGCGCTAGCCCCGCAGCTCGACAACTGATATCTTGTGGAACTGCCTTACCATCTGCTCAAGTGATTTGCGCACTTCGTCCTCATCTCCGCTTGAAATGCGGAGGACTTCAAGCAAAAGGTCGTCAAAAGTGATCCCGTTGCACATGTTCCAGAGCGACACTGCCGTGTCATTCACGCGGTAAGCCTCTCCCCTGCCATTTATCAAAAGTGGCGTCCCGTCACGGTCGTTTCCAACCGCGCCCCTCCGCAAAATTATTTTGTTGGTATCAGTCTCCCTTTTCAGCAACATTCGGCCGTCATCGAACTGAAGCTACTACGTAGCACCTGTTATTATCCATATCTGTCAATTGTCATGGCTGCTGACGAAATCAGTCGCGTGTTCACCAATGTTAAAATAAAAGTTTCATTCTGAAATTTTCTAGTGATCTTTAAAACACAGCAGCCAAGGACGCGTAGAAAAGTAGTCATAACAAGGCAGGCAGCTGATGGCATCATCACATATTCCAAGGCGCGGCACCCAAACGAAGCCATATTGGTTTTGCAGGGCGGGCAGAACAAGGAGCAGATCGTCATCGACGGGCTCGTCATCCCGCCATTTGCTTCAAGCGGCCCATTCTACTCCGGCTTTCCTATACATGATTTGCCGTTTGATGGCTCGTATATCGGCTCCGCGCATTCTCACCCGGGAGGCTCAAACAGGCCTTCGCTTGAAGACCTGAACAGGGGATTCTACGGTTTTGTGTCAGTCATAATCAGCCACCCGTACGAAGACGAAACGATAGCAGCTTACGATAGAAACGGCGACAAGTATGAGCTCAAGATCGTCGAGTCTGCGTGACTACTTTCTGCGCGTAAAGTCCAACTCGACTCCTCTTTTGCTGTCGTAGCTGAAAATGAACGATTCGTCAGGCATTATCGGAAAGCTCGAAAGCATGGTGGCCGAGCACATCGGGCATTTGTCAATCACCCTCGTCTTGTCAAGATATGTCGCGCACCAGTAGCAGCTCTCACAAAGCATAAAGATTGAAGGCGCAACCGCCGGCTTTGGCAACCGGTAGTTATATCTAAAGGGTGGTTAATTACATTTTCAACAGTTTTGACATTTTCCTGATTTTGCATAGCAATTGCTGGAAAACTTAATAAAAGAACAACCCCAATATCAATTGACAAACGTTGAACTGGATGGGACAGCAGATGGCATGGATAATCATATCTCTTGCCATAAGCCTGCTATTGACTTGGCTTTTCGGGATCTGGTTTGGAATGCCAATTCTAGGCATCATCCCATCTATTGCAATTTTCATAGGTATTTCTTATTACATGCGCAAACGCGCGATGGCCCGCATGGGAATGGGAGGCGGAGGAGGGGGATTTGGAGGCATGCTTGGCGGAGGCGGTGGCATCAACTATATCTGCATCGCCTGCGGCCACAGATTCAAGGGCGGCGCCTGCCCACGCTGCGGAAGCAAGATGCGCAGGGCAGACTTTTAGCACATGACACTTGAAGAGCTACGCCAAAAAGCATTTTTCCAGAATACGATAGACGTCTGGATAATGTACTGCGATGAACGCGGTTGGGACTGGTACAGCATTGACGCGTACAGACGTTTCATCAGCCACCTCAATTCAAAGGGCATCAAGATGCAGAAGTTCCCCCTGTGCATCAAAGAGTCAGGCGGGATGTACGAGCGGGGCAAGGACAAGACGCAGTTCCTTGACGAGCTCTCAAAGATCCCAACAGACGATGCGGCGGCATTTACTCTCAAGCTAAACAGCGACGCGATTTCAGCGATACGCTCCTTTGCCAACTAGAGTCTAGAAAATTTCAGCTTCTACGCACTACAATTTAGCAGGAACATCTAAAGCCGGATTACGGTAGTCACAGCGCAGTGTCTGAAGACGAGCTGCCGGTAGGAGTCGAGCAGGAAGACGCATCTCCTGAAGAAATGGCAAGAATGCCAGCAAGTGAGCCTGCAGCAGAAAAGCCCGAGCAGCTCTTTGAAAGCATCGTCGGTTATGACGACGTGAAAAAACTATTCGAGATGTCGCTGTCATCTGACAAGCCGGTGCACATACTGCTTGTCGGTCCTCCCGCGTCTGCCAAGACACTCTTTATGCTTGAGTGCATGAAGCTAGAGCGCTCTTACTTTACGCTTGGGAGTCACAGCACTAAATCTGGCATGATAGACTACCTGTTTGAAAAGCGCCCCCGCTATCTGATAGTTGACGAGATAGAGCACATGCCGATGAAGGACCAGACCGCCCTTCTAAGCTTGATGGAAACCGGCATAGTTGCAGAGACAAAGTTCCAGAAGACCAGAAACACCCAGCTAAAGACATGGGTTTTTGCCACAAGCAACGGCACCGACAGGATGCTCACTCCGCTACTGTCAAGATTCGTGGTCCTCCATTTCAAGCAGTACTCCTTTGGTTCATTTCAGCAAGTGTGCGTCCATATCCTTGGGCGCGAAGGAATCCCGGCTGAAGTCGCCGCCGCAATAGCGGACGCTGTGTGGACAAAGCTCAAGTCAAAGGACATCCGCGACTGCATAAAAATCGGACGCCTTGCAAAGACAAAACAAGACGTCGAGTGGATCGCCCATACGATAAAGAACTACAAGCAGTAAATCATTTTTTGCTTTGTCGATGTAAAAAGCCTTCTTTTTGCTTGATAACCTGAAAAGTTAAAAGTTTTTGTGGTGCCATCATCTGTGGGATAACAGGAAATGGGTCTAGACCTCAAGCCGCTGGTGACGCCTGCGCCGATAAAGCTGTCCGAGCTGTCAGGCAAGGTAATTGCAATTGACGCCTACAACACGATCTACCAGTTCCTCAGCATCATAAGGGGGCCAACCGGCGAGCCTCTTATGAACAGCAAGGGCGACGTCACAAGCCACCTGAGTGGCCTGTTCTACCGAAACGCCAACCTGCTAATGGAAAACATCAAGCCAGTCTATGTCTTTGACGGCAAGGCAAACGAATTGAAGATTACGGAGATAGAGCGCAGGAGCAAGCTGAAAAAAGAAGCCACTGAAAAATACCAGCTGGCCATTGAAGAAGGCAGGATGGAGGATGCGCAAAAGTATGGCAAGCGCACCGCTGTCCTGACGGACAAGATGGTTGAAGAGTCGAAAAAGATGCTATCCTATCTTGGGATACCATATATTCAAGCGCCGTCAGACGGGGAGGCAGCTGCAGCGTACCTTACAAAGCGCGGCCTTGCTTTTGCAGCAGCCAGCCAAGACTATGATTCTATTTTGTTTGGCGCAAAAAAGCTGGTGCGCAACCTTGCCATCAGCGGCAAGCGCAAGGTGCCAAACAAGAATGTGTACGTCGACGTAGAGCCAGAGATGCTAGAGCACGAAAGAGTGCTTCAAGAAATCAGCCTGACGCAAGAGCAGCTGGTGGACGTCGGGATATTGATAGGCACCGACTTTAACCCCGGCGGGTTTCCCGGAATTGGTCCCAAGACTGCGCTCAAGATGGTAAAAGAGAACGGCAAGCTTGAGAATATAGAGAAGATAAAGCACCTTCTGCCCGACGTGCCGTACCAGGAGATAAGGAATATCTTTCTCAACCCAGAGGTGCCAAAGGTTGACAGGATAGACATTGGAGAGGTCAACCGCGAAAAAGTGCTTGATTTTCTGTGCGTAGAGAAGAGCTTTTCCGCTGACAGGGTAAGCGGCACGCTAGACAAACTCCAAAAGTCGGTATCGAACCGCAGCCAGTCGCTTGAGCAGTGGTTTGGATGATTTTTCGATGCTTTTATATAGAAATCTAAAGGCTAATGGCATGTATTGGTAAATCCTAGGGCATGGCTTGCTGAAGGTATAGCCACTTTTGCGTTGGTATTCTTTGGTCCGCTGTCCGTCACGATGGCTGCAGTGTTGTTTGGAACCGGGTTGACGCTTGACGGCATAATCATGATTTCACTTGCACACGGTGCTGCAATAGGTCTAATGATCTATGCCTTTGGTCACATCTCCGGAGCGCACATCAACCCGGCAGTCACGATAGCCATGATGGTCACAAAGAACATCAACATCAAGGACGGCGCCGCCTACATCGGCTCGCAGATAATAGGAGCGATTGTCGCTGCAGCTGCGCACAAGGCAATTTTGCCGGTAGCCGGGGCCAAGGTGAACTTTGGCACCCAAGGAGGACCAAGCGAGCTCTTGAATCACAGCGCGGCTTCAGGCGTGGCTGTTGAGATGATACTCACGTTCTTCCTTGTGACGACCATATTCATGGCAGCTGTCCATAGAAAGGCTGCAGCTGGGATGGCAGGCATTGCTATCGGCGGCATGATATTCTTGATTCATCTGGTAGGTGTCCCGCTGACAGGCGCAAGCGTCAATCCTGCAAGAACGCTGGGTCCGGCAATAATTTCAGGTTACTGGGACTTTCACTGGATATACTGGGTAGGCCCAATAGTCGGCGCAGTGATCGCGGGCCTGATAATGCAGTATGTATACGTCAAGAAAGACGCAAAAGAAGCGACGGCCTAGGCCGCGCTCTTAAAAAATTTATGATACGTCCAGTGCCCTAGAGTGCTTGCGGGTGTGCGGCCTCTCGCCGGCAAACTTTCTCCTCATGTGCCCGGACGGCCTACCGTAGAGCAGCTCAAGGAACCACGACTCGTGTTCGATTTCTTCTTTTAGGATATCTTTTGCAATGTCATAAGTCGCCGGGTCCTTGCCCATCGTCAGGTTGCACATCTTGTTCCAGTTCACGATTGCCCCTTGCTCTGCTACCAGGCATTTCTTTAGTATTTCAGGCAGGTTCGTTGTTGGAGATGGCAGTTGCAGAAATTCGCATCCGGACATCCTGACAAACTCCATCGCGTCGTTTGGCAGGCTTCCACCAAGCTCGTAGATCCTCTGGATGCAGGACTCAAAGTGGCTCAGGTCCTCAAGGCGCGCGTCCTCTATCACGCCTTTGATGCCCTCACCTTCAAGGCCGGTGCAGTGCGCGCGCAGGTTGGTGAAATAATAGTACGCGGTAAATTCCACTGATGCGTTTGACATAAGCCCCTTTACTATCTCGTCGACGTTGGCGCCGTTCTGCTTTAGCACATTTATTCCCACTACGTTAATTTTCTCTTCTGGCATAATCCTCTATGCACTTCTCAATGTCGCGAGGGCGACTGTTTTAATAAGTTTTTTTATAGATCAAGCAGGAACCTTACTGTAACTCTACCCTCTTCCTGCGTAATCTCCATTTCATGGTACGTCACTGCTTTTATCTCTACCTTGTAGTGGTGCTTTTCAAGGTTCAGTGACTCGCCCTTTGCGACACCTTCAAGCGAATAATTCCCATCCTGCTTTATCCTGACTGAAAATTCAGACATCACGATTCCATCTGCAACGAGCAGCAGCATCACCTTGTCAAGCCAGTCAAAAAGAAGCTCATGCAGGTCATGTCCTCTTGCTTCAATCTTGACCTCCCTATCAGGCTTGATGTCTTTTAGGTCGATCATGGTGTCATTGAGCGCCTTGGCGGCATTTTCAAAAGCTTCTTCAAGCGTACTTCCGTATGCTTCAATGACCGCATCTGTCATGTGGTCAAGGTACCTGTAGCCGCCTGCCAATGCCGGTCTTGATCCGGGCGACTGTTATTATACGTTCATCGCAAAATCTAAATGCTAACGCGCTGCTGGCTACTGGTGTGAAGCTAGAGCTTCCACGCGGCATGCGTGACCTAGAAGCAGAGGAATTTGCTAACATCAGTTATGTCAGGGACAAGTTCTTTGAGACTGCCCGGCTCTTCAATTTCAAGCTGATGGAGCCCTCTCCCCTTGAAATGCTTGCCACGCTTGAAGCAAAAAGCGGTGCTTCAATTTCAAGCGAGATTTATTCTTTCAAGGACAAGGGTGATAGGGACGTTGCCTTGCGCTTTGACCTTACTATTGGCCTGACGCGCCATGTCACGGCAAGGCGCGACTTGAAGATGCCTGCCAAAATAGCGGCGTTTGCCGGCGTTTGGCGCTACGACGAGCCGCAGGCCGGTAGGTATCGTTATTTCCACCAGTGGGATGTTGAAGTATATGGGCCATTCAGTCAGGAGTCCGACGCGGAGGTCATCGAATTTGTGTCCATGTTTTTCAAAAAGCTTGGCCTGCCAGTGACAATAGATGTCAATGACAGACAGCTTGTAGAGCAATTCATCAAGACAAAGCTTGGCATTTCAAGCGAAGAGGCGATGCTTGAAATGTTCCGCGCAGTTGACAAGGTGCCTAAAAAAGGCGCGCAGGGGGTACTTTCCGAATACAAGGACAGGATAGAGTCAGAGAAATTGCAGGCGCTGATAGAACTATCCATGGTGAAAGGAAGTGTTGACGAAGTCGCGGCCAAGGCAGACGTCAAGGGGCTTGAAAGCTGGCAGAAATTTGCCAGCATGATGGATTCTCTCAGGTCAAGGAAGGTGGAAGGCGCGCGAGTCAACCTTGGAATTGTGCGTGGCCTGGACTATTACTCTGGCATTGTCTTTGAGGCGTTTGACCCATCGGCTGATGCAGGGGCACTTGTCGGCGGCGGAAGGTACGACAGGCTTACGGAGGCATTTGGAAGAAAAGACATTGGAGCAACAGGTGTCGCCGGTGGAGTCGAGCGCATCGTGATGGCTTTGCAAAGACACGGCATATTGAAGCAGGAAAGCAAACCACTGGTGTATGTGGCGTATGCTTCTGACGATGTAAGTGGAAGGGCGCTAGAGCTCACTTCCGCTCTTCGCAATGCAGGCGTTATGGCAGACTATGACATACTTGGTAGGACGCTGAGAAAGCAGCTTGACGATGCGTCAATGAAAGGCGCGGCATTTACAGTACTAGTTGCAACAAGCGAGCTTGCTTCCAATCAAGTCACTGTCAAGTCAATGAAAGATGGAACTGAAAGCAACTATCCAATAAACAGCCTGACAGAAAAGCTGAAAGAAATGCTCAGAGCTTGATCATTGCCGCGCTCTTCATCTTGACTATTCCGCTTGGTTTTTTCTCATACACTACTCTGACTACGAGGTCAGGCGGGTCGTAGCTAATGTACAGGTCGCCAGTGCTCAATAACTGAGTGTCATAGTTTATCTGGACCTTATCTTCTGATATGCCGTTTTCTGCAAGCTTTTTCTTTGCCCTGTCAACAAGCTCCTGATCAGAAGTGTTTGGCGCTAGAAAGACCTTTGAAGCGCTTGCAATATACTGCGACAGGTCGACCATTTGGATGCCGCACATCCAAGCGGCTATTAACTTTTGCTTGCCTTGGCGGCAACGCCCGGTGGAATGCCGACAACCCTGAACTTGTATTGCGGAAAGCTGTTGCGGTATACTCTGGCATAGCTTTCGGCAGCCTCGTGCGTGGAAAAGACCTGCCTGACCCCGTCAACGGAGACCTTTTCGCCATACACGTCAACTATCTCAACAACGTACGATTTTGGTAGCTTCTTTGCCTGCTTCAGGAGCACAAAGACACTCATTGCGAAAAATAAAGCCGCAGCAATGAATATTATGGCAAATTCAAATCCCCTAGTGAAAGCAAGGAACGGGCTGACAAGGTAGTCGTTTAGCCACGCGTAGGTAAGGCCGAACGACTGCATTATAATTCCTGCAATTGTACCTATGAGCATACCATCGCTACAGTACCTGTCCAGCCTTTAACCAAGATAAGCCTTTTGGTGTTGTGTTTAATACAGGTTTTAGGGTAAACACGCTTGTTTAAAAATCACCACGCCGCTATAGTTGGAAAGATAAGATCACTTTACCAAATATTACATGAAAGATATTTATGAGAATAAATTGCCCACCTGAAACAGAGGGATGCGGGTAATTGGCTGACACTATTTCTCACGATGTCTTGATAATTGGCTCCGGCCTTGCCGGCCTCCGCGCGGCCATATCTGCGGCTTCTATCGACAAAAAAGTGGACATCGCAGTCATTTCAAAGGTGCAGGTGATGCGCTCCCACTCGGTTTCAGCGGAAGGTGGAACAGCAGCTGTCCTCTATGAGGAAGAGGGCGATAACCAAGAGTCGCACATCTACGACACAGTCAAGGGAAGCGACTTTCTTGCAGATCAGGATGTCGCGGAGCTCTTGGTAAAGAACATGCCATATGAGATTTACCAGCTAGATCACTGGGGGATGCCCTGGTCAAGGCGCAAGGATGGAAGGATAGCGCAACGCAAGTTTGGCGGCTACTCATTCCCCCGGGCCACATTCGCGCAGGACAAGGTGGGCTTTTACGAGATGCAGACGCTCTACGATACCTGCCAAAAGTATGACAACATTCACTTTTACAACGAGTGGTTCTGCACCTCGATACTGCAGGACAGCGGCAGGTTTCAGGGCATTACTGCCATTGAAATGAAGACTGGCAACTTTACGATATTCAAGGCGCCGGCAGGAATCATTTGCACCGGCGGCGCCGGCAGGATCTACAGCTTCTCGACTTATGCGTTTTCCTCCACTCCTGACGGGCTTGACATGGCATTTCGCGCCGGGCTCGCGCTCAAGGACATGGAGTTTGTACAGTTCCACCCAACAGGCGTCCTGCCATCAGGCATCCTAATAACTGAAGGGGCAAGGGGCGAAGGCGGATACCTCGTCAACAACAAGGGCGAGCGATTTATGCAGAAATATGCACCAGGCAAACTCGAGCTCGCGCCAAGGGATGTCGTCTCCCGCTCGATGATAAGGGAGATCCAAGAGGGGAAAGGGTTCAAGCACGAGACAGGGGCTGACTGCCTGAAGCTGGACCTGACGCACCTTGGGGCCGAGCGCATTAAAGAAGTGCTGGCAGGCATCAGGGAAATTGGGATCAAGTTCTCCGGCGTCGATATCATCGACGAGCCTATCGAGGTAAGGCCCGTCTGCCATTACATGATGGGGGGCATCCACGCAAACATTGACGGCGCGACGGAGCTGGCAGGTCTCTGGACAGCCGGTGAGGCAGCATGCAACAGCACTCATGGTGCGAACAGGCTTGGCGCCAACTCGACTTCAGAGTGCATCGTATGGGGAAGGATAACCGGCGAGCTTGCGGCAAAGTATGCGCTGGCGCACAAAGACCAATCATCAATCCAAGAGCAGCAGGTGATTGAAGAGGAAAAGCGAATCTATGACGGCCTATTCCGGGGCAGGGGCGACGTGAACCCATACGAAGTGAGGAAGCAGATGACTGATACTATGGACGACAAGGCCTATGTTTTCAGAAACGAGCAAGGGCTGACTGATGCATTGAAGAAGATAAGAGAGCTAAAGGTGTCGATGTGGAAGCACGTTGATGACAAGGCAAAGGAATACAATACCAACTTTGTAAACGTGATGGAGATAGACTCGATGCTGAGGACTGCCGAAGTTGTGCTTGTAGGTGCGCTGAATAGGCGCGAATCAAGGGGAGCGCATTCCCGGACCGATTATCCAGTCCGCGACGATATCCACTTTTTGAATCACACTCTTGCATACTTTGCAGGCGACGGTGGACCAAAGATGGCATGGCACCCTGTGACGTTTACGCGTTATGCTCCTGTGGAGAGGAAGTACTGATGGAAGTAGACCGCAGCAACCGCGAAGGGCTAAAAGGGTGGCTCAACCCTGGCCGCTATGGCTGGGAGCGAGTATCGTACTGGCTCCAGAGGCTGACAGGCGTGGGGCTGCTGGCCTACTTTGTCGGCCACATCTTTGAGACCAGCTCGCTCACTCAGGGCCCGGACGCGTGGGCTGCCATGCTGGAGCTGACTCAGACACCGACGGGCCACATGATACTATTGCTTGTAATTGGCATGAGCACCTACCACTCCGCCAACGGCGTGCGCCTGATATTCACGCACGGTGGCAAGGGACTTGGCAAGCCCGGCAGGCCGGACTATCCCTATGACGCTGTTTCACTCAACTACAAGCAAAGATCCGGGATATGGATAGCTCTGATACTTGCGGCAACCGCGATGCTGTACGGCGCGTCGGTGCTCTTTGGAGGCGAGTAAAGTTGATGCTCAGAGAAAGCCAGATAATGAAAATACACTATGTGACCGGGATCGCCGCGATATTCGTAGTGGCGGTCCACATCATGATGCGCCTTATAATGCCCTTTGGTATGAGCCTCGAATACGATAATGTCATCGCAAACTACCACAACATCCCATACGTCGTACTGCTTGAATCGATACTGGTGCTTATCGCCATACACGGGTTTAATGGCCTTCGCGTAATCCTGCTTGAATTGCGCCAGAGCAAGTCGTGGGAGGATGGAGTCACTATCCTTACGATAGCTGCCATGATGGCAGTGGTGGCATACGGGACACGGACAATAATCATAGCCAATGGCTTAGGGTTTGAGTAAAAAATGACTGAACAGGTAATCGAAAAAATAGAAACGATGGAAAAAAAGAGGGAGAAGGAAAAGCATGGCAAGGAGACTATCCGAAGCTCCATAGTGCTCAAGATATACCGTGCCAACAAGCGCGCCGGCGAGCAGGCACACTACGACACACTCGAGGTTCCAGTGCAGCGCTGGACTACTGTGCTCGACGCGCTCTTGCACGCAAAGCAATACAAGGACCCAAGCATCGGAATCCGCTATTCATGCAGGATGGCTTCATGCGGGTCGTGCGGCATGAAGATAAATGGCATACCGCGCCTTGCATGCTACACCAAGGTGTCGGAGCTTGAAGGCAGCACCATAACAATCGAGCCGCTTGCCAACTTTCCACATATCCGCGACTTGGTCACCGACTTTACACAGTTCTTTACCCACCACCACGATGTCAAGCCGTTCATACAGAGCGAACACGCGGACATCAAGGACAAGAACAAGCTATCCGAGTTCATGCAGAGCCTTGAAGATCTTGACAAGTTCCTGCAGTTCTCATACTGCATAAAGTGCGGGCTGTGCTATTCCGCCTGTCCGACAGTTGCGACTGACACAAAGTTCCCCGGGCCACAGGCGCTTGCCCAAGCATACCGCTATTTCATAGACAACCGCGATGACGCGGCAAAGGACAGGCTCAACCTTGTTGACGATAGGCACGGCATCTGGCGCTGCCACTTTGCCGGCTCGTGCAGCTCGGTTTGCCCCAAGGGAGTCGACCCTGCACTTGGCATCCAGCTGCTAAGAGGCCACATGCTCGGGTACTCTAAAAACGAGAAAAAGATAGCCGATCTGCAAGAAAGGCTAAGAAAGGACAAGGAAGAAAAGCAGTAGCATTGTGGGACGCCGAAACGTACGATTTAGTATCTTCCATACAGGAAGCGTGGGGAAGAAAAGTCATTAACTGGAGGGTCTGGCAGGGCAATGAAAATGTGATGGACGCCGGCTGCGGCACCGGCAGGCTCACAAAGGTTCTAGCGCAAAAGGTTCCAGCAGGGATGGTTTATGGAGTAGACATTGACCGCAACATGATTGAAGTCGCAGCCAGAAACCTGAAAGATATCGGCAATGTCATGCTGATCGAATCTGACATATCTTCAGCAAAGCTTCCAGCCAAGGTCGACGTGATATTCTCAAACGCCGCGATTCACTGGATACAGGACCATCAAGGATTGTTTGAAAATTTCTGGCAGCTCCTTGGTAGCAACGGGGAGATCATGATCCAGTGTGGCGGGCATGGCAACCTTGGCAACATCATTTCCATTCTTGATGGTATCAGGCATCGCGACGAATTCAAACGCTTTTTCACAGGCTGGCAAGAGTCATGGTACTTTGCAAACCCAGAAGAAACTTCACGATTGTTGCAGGACATTGGCTTCAAGGATATCGAAGCATACTTGACAGAAGACTCGGCGACACTTGGCAACCGTAACAGTTTCGCACTGTTTGCAAAGACCGTGGTGATGAAGCCGTATCTGGCCCGGTTGCCCGATCAGGAATTGAAGGATAACTTCTTGGAATCATTCCTGAATGAAATAGAATCCAATCACAAGAGCAGGTGCTGGGTCATGGATTATGTCAGGCTCAACATCAGGGCAAAAAAGTGATCAGGCAGACGACTTGTTAACTTCTGCCTTGCTATTTTCAGCTACCTTGGCAGGATACTTGCTCTCGTTGACCTGCTTGTTTATCGCGTCAGCCATAAAGTGGTTGCTGACATTGACCTTTACGTCATTGATGCCGTTTATCTTGTAGATGTTGTCACGGATGTCTTGGGCTATCTTGAAGCCAAAAACCGCGGGGCAGAACGGGCTTGTCAGGTGTAGGTCCACCTTGATCTTGCCTGAATCGATGTCGACCTTGTCGATAAGCTCGAGTTCCATTATGGAGACTCCGATTTCGGGGTCGACTATCTTGGTCAGCTCGTCAAAGATCTTTCTTCGAGTCTGCTGCATCTGCTCTTCCTGACTCATATATTACAGTAAATTGCTGCGGATACCATATTTAACCATTCATATCTGTATGGGTAGTAATGCAAAGGATCGCAGCCTAAAAGATTACCACAATTCTGTGGTACTTTTGACTTCAACGAAGTGCTTAAAAAGCCGATCTCCGAAGGAGATGCCAGCATGAGAAAAATTATTGTAAATGCCTTCATAACGCTTGATGGTGTCATGCAAGCTCCGGGCGGACCTGAAGAAGATCCCACCGGCGGCTGGTCAGTCAACTACTGGGATGAAATGATGGCCAAGATCATAATGGAAGAAGTCATGGCAAAGCCTTTTGATCTCTTGCTTGGTCGGAAGACCTACGACATATTCGCGGCTCATTGGCCATTTGTCAAAAATGACCCAGATAAGCTGAACGCAATGGCCGCAGACAAACTGAACAGTGCGAGAAATACGTTGTCTCAAAAACGCTTGCTAAAGCCGACTGGGAAAACTCTACGCTCATCACGGGCGATACCGTGAAAGAAATCATCGAGCTCAAAAAACGTAACGGGCCCGAAATTCAAGTCCACGGAAGTAGCAATCTTATCCAGACGCTTTTGAAGAATGACTTGATTTACGACTTTCGTGTGTGGACCTTCCCTCTCACCATCGGTACCGGCAAACGCCTTTTTGGCGAAGGCACAATCCCTGTTGGTTTAAAACTGCTGGATCGCAAAATATCTACAACAGGCGTCAGCATTGCTACCTATACGCGCAGTGGAAAGATCAATACCGGTTCGGTTGCACTCGAAAACCCGACAGTGGCAGAACTTATTCGCCGAAAACGACTTGAATAAAGATGTCGAGGCGGCGCGCTATAGCCATTGCAGAAATTAAAGGAAGAAAATGTGCGCTGCAGAGTATTCTGAGGATAGCGAGCCTGCGACGGCATCCTGCGCACTGCGCCTTACCCCGTCTGCCACCGGCTCTATCAGGTCTTTGGTGATAAAGTCCTCTTTCTGACCGGAAAAGAACCCAAGCACCACCACGAACGGGCTCTTGCCGCTGAGTCCAAGTGAGCAGAGGTATAGCAATTGCCTGCCTCCAAAATCGATAGAGTTGCATCCTGACAGGTCGTCTGGGTATTCGATCAGACGTGTTGTAGTTGCTAGCGCGGATTCCATGAAAACTCCATTGCTAAAAACTATAACAAACGGCGAGCTTACGCCCGTTTACAAACGGATTGATGCAAGCTAGCTAGCCGTATAATGTTAAAATAAAGCGCCAACAATGCACACTGCATGTACAGGTCTCGGCCCAAGGACAACCTCGATGACGACGTGCTCCGCTTCCTCTCTTCGATGCAACACGACCAGCCGATACTGTACTATGACATTCTTGGAAGCCAGGCCCACTCGATAATGCTCCATGAAACTGGCAGTATATCTGCCGGCGAACTGAAGAAGATACTCTCGGCGCTTGAGATGGCAAAAAAGAATCCGGAGAAGATCGAGACCGAGGGTTACGAGGACATCCATGAGGCACTCGAAGCGTTTGTGATAAAGAGCGCGGGCATGGACGCAGGAGGCAAGATGCACACCGCAAGGTCGAGGAATGACCAGGTGGTGCTCGACATCAGGATGAAGATACGGGACGACATCAATGCAATCTGCGCAGCTCTTGCAGATCTTGTCGCGAGCCTCGTAGAGAGGGCCAAAGAAAGCAAAGACACACCAATGCCGATGTACACCCACCTACAACAGGGGCAGATAGGAACGTTTTCACACCTGCTCCTTGCGTACGCATATTCTCTGATGCGCGACATGGAGCGGCTGTACCTATCGTATGGCAGGATAAACCAGTCGCCACTTGGGGCATGCGCCATCGGCGGGTCGAGCATTAACATTGACAGGAAGAGGACAGCGGTCTTGCTTGGCTTTGATTCAATAGTAAAGAATTCAGTAGACGCGACGAGCTCGCGCGACGTGTTTCTGGAATACGCCGCGACACTTGCAATATTGTCGAGCACCCTTGGCAGGATGGCTGAAGACTTCATACTGTGGTCAACGACAGAATTCGGGTACATCGAGCTCGCCGACCGCTATAGCTCTACTTCGAGCGCGATGCCGCAAAAGAAAAACCCTGATCCGCTAGAGCTGACGCGGGCAAAATCTGCGATCGCCACCGGCAACCTAGTATCGATGCTTGGCATCGTCAAGGCGATTCCGTCAGGCTACAGCCGCGACTTGCAGGATTTGAAGCCGCCATTGCTAGGCGCGTCTTCGATCACGCTTGACACGGTAAAGATAATGGATGGAGTCGTCAAGACGCTCCAGATAAACAAGGAGAGGATGCAGCAGGTGGCAAGCAGCAGCTACGCGATTTCGCTAGACATCGCAGAGCAGCTGGTAACAAGACACAAGCTTCCGTTCCGGAGCGCGCATAAAATAGTAGGCGCGCTGGTGGATAAAGCTGCAAGCAAAGGCAATATGCCGCTTACAAAGCTAGAGCTAGCAGATATCGCTTCTGTCCTGAAGACGCTCAAGTCAGACATCAAGGCCGAAGAACTTGCCAAGATAATCAAGGAACTGACACCGGAAAAGTCACTGCAACTGCGAAAATCTTCCGGCTCGCCAAACCCTGCAGAACAGGAAGAGATGATACAGTCGCTTTCTCAGGGCGTGTCAAACTACAAGACAGGGATTGGCAAGCGCACCAAAATGGTCATTGGCTCCTTTGACAACCTTGCCAAGACGGTCGAGAAATACTTACAATCCTAACTGTTATCGCATTTGTTTAGAAAAATGTGCTGAAATTCGTGCCTTTTTCATGTCTTATTAGCGTTTAGAGTCAGTAGGGACGCTGAAATTCGCTGTTTTAGTTGCGATAAAGTTTATATCGTGTCCGAAAGCAGTTAGAAGTCGCAGTAAATGTCGCTAAAATCAGACGATCCAAACTACTATGCGCACCAGTACAACTGGATGAATGAAAACGGCAGCCCAAAAAGAAAGATCAGAATCCTTGATAGCACGCTGCGCGAGGGCGAGCAGCACCCAGGCGTGTCATTCACGATAAAGCAGAGGATCCAGATAGCGTGGATGCTTGACTCTTTTGGAGTCGATCAAATAGAGATAAGCCCGGTGGTGTCGCCGGATCACGCTGAAGCGACAAAGACGATAATCAAGCAGGGGTTGAGAGCCGACATAGTGGCTCATACACGCGCGATAAAATCCGACGTTGACATCGCGATCGACTGCGGCGCGACTTGGGTCGCTACCTACATGGGGATTTCCGACATCCACCTGTCTGCAAAGTTAAAGATCACACGCGAAGAGGCCAAAATAAGGGCGCTTGAAGTCGCCGACTACATCAAGTCCCACGGGTTGAAGTCCAGGTTCACGATGGAAGATGCAAGCAGGACAGAGCCGGCGTTCCTGATTGAAATGTGCAAGGAGATGAACAAGCGCGGGATCGAAAGGGTGAGCATACCTGACACTGTCGGCATCATGCGGCCGCGGGGCATGTACAACTTGGTAAAGATGATTCATAACAGCATCGACACTTCAAAGACTTCGCTTGACGTCCACTGCCATAATGATGTCGGGCTTGCTCTTGCAAACGCGCTTTCAGGGTGCGAGGCAGGAGCCGACCAGATTCACACGACAATAGACGGGTTTGGCGAGCGCACAGGAATCCCGAGCCTGTCAGAGACTGCGGTGGCACTCACGCTAATCTACAAGTCAAACAACGATCTCCGGCTCCACATGCTAAAGGACCTGTCAAGGACGATAGCAGAATATGTCAGCCTCCCTATTCCAGAGTCAAAGCCCATCGTTGGCGACAGCGCGTACAAGCACAAGGCCGGCACGCATCTTGCGGCAATACTTCGAAACCCTGCAGCGTACGAAATAATAGAGCCCAAGATAGTGGGCAACCGGCGCAAGATAGTGTTTGGCGAGCTTGCAGGCAAGAACGGCGCGGCATACCTGCTATCATTGCTTGGCCTTGAAACCAGCAAGCACGAGGCAGAGGCGCTTGCGCGCGGCCTGAAGGAGCTGCGCATGGGCGATATATTGGAATTGTACCTTGACGACAGGCTGGAGAGAAAGATACTTAATGACGCTGCAGTAAAGGTTAGTCCATCAAAGGAGTAATGACAGATGGTCAAATGTCCAGAATGTGACGCAGAAGTAAAGATACCTGCTGACTCGATAGAAGGCGAGATCGTGACCTGCCCAGACTGCGGAGCAAGCTACGAACTGGTCAAGTCAGGCGAAGGATTCGGCATAAAACCGGCCCAGGTTGTCGGCGAGGACTGGGGTCAGTGAGCCAAGAGCAGTCAAATTTTTCCGGCCGCTCTCTAACTATCCTCTACGACAACATCAGGTGGGAAGAGAAGGCACTGTACGAGGCCGCAAAGAAGAAGGGAGTTCAAGTTGAAAACGTCGACTGCAAGAACCTTGTACTCGACCTGAATGACAGGAATTCAAAATACCGCGACCAAGTGGTTATACAGCGCTGCGTCAGCTACTTCAAGAATGTGCACTCCACCTCTGCGCTCGAAGGCCTTGGCGCGCATGTCATAAACCCACTTGACGCGGCGATAATGTGCGGCAACAAGATGTACGCCCACATGAAGCTGGAAAATGCCGGCGTCAGGACCCCAAAGGCGGTTTCTGCTTTTTCAGAAGAATCAGCGCTTGCCGCGCTTGAAGAGTTTGGCTACCCAGCGGTGATAAAGCCAACAGTCGGCAGCTGGGGCAGGCTCATTGCATTATTGCGTGATAAAGAAGCTGCACGTGCGGTAATAGAAGATAGGGAGCACATGTTCCCGATTTACCACGTCTACTACTTTGAAGAGTTTGTCGAGCGGCCGCCAAGGGATATTCGGGCAATAGTTGTCGGCGACCGCGTAGTAGCAGCAATCTACCGCTATTCAGGCAACGGCGAGTGGAAGACCAACATGGCGCTTGGCGGACACGCGGAAGCATGCCCTGTCACAAAAGAGCTTGAAGACATTTGCCTAAAAGCCACGCGCGCACTTGGCGGCCAGATAGTTGGAGTCGACTTGATGGAGAGCAAGAATGACGGGCTGATGGTTCATGAAGTGAATAACACCACTGAATTTAAGAATACCGTCAGGGTTACGGGAGTTGACATACCCGGGTTGATGGTGGATTACGCGCTAGGGCAGGGAAAATAGGAAGCATTGGTCTCGCCAAGTTATGCCATTGAATTATTAAAAAAAGCTCTGGAGCTTTACACGCCGTCAAGGTCCGAAGCTGCCCTTGCAAACCTGATAAAAGACAAGTGCGTAAACGAGCTTGGATTTGAGCAGGTAAACATCGACAGCGTCGGCAACATAATTGCCACAAAGGGAACGGGCGCGCCAAGGATACTGCTGTGCGGCCACATGGACACAGTCCCCGGGCAGGTGCCGGTGAGGATTGAGGATGGTCATATCTATGGCAGGGGCGCTTCTGATGCAAAGGCGCCGCTGATAGCGATGCTCCTGGCCGCGTCAGAGTTTCCAAAGCAGGGCGGGACCGTAATATTTGCCGGAGTAGTAGACGAGGAAGGCAATGCCACAGGCGTCAAGCAGCTTGTAAAGAGCAAGCTTGGTGTGGATTACGCGATCTTTGGTGAGCCTTCCGGCGTTGAAAATATCACGGTAGCTTACAAGGGCAGGCTCGCGATAAGGCTGACCTGTGACGTGGGCGACAGCGCACACGCAAGCGCCCCGTGGCTTGCCAAGAACTCGATTGAAGAAATGTATGATTTCTGGAAAGCAGTGAAGGCAGAGATAGAGCGCGTCGGGACCGCGGAGAACAAGGCCAAGTCGATCAGCTGCAGCATGACAGAAATAACCGGGGGTTCTAGCCACAACGTCACACCGCAAAAATGCAAGATAACAATAGACATCAGAGTGCCGACTATAACCACGTGCGAAAACGTTCTTCGCATGGTTGACACAGTCATCACCAAAGTAGCCTCAGAAAAAGGGGTGAAGGCAACATACAGGATAGAGGACAAGACCGAGCCTTTCGAAGCTGATCATTCCTCGCCACTTGTCAGGGCGCTTCTGCTGTCCGTGCTTGACGTGCGCAAGAAAAGGCCGATGCTCCTGCGAAAAACCGGAACTGGCGACATGAACGTCCTCGGGCACAGCTTCAAGATACCAGTGATCACTTATGGCCCCGGCGATCCACATGCCTCTCATACTGCCGACGAGCGGGTGAACATTGACGAATACGTGTCAAGCATTGAGGTGTATGAAAGGGCGCTCTTTCACATGTCACGCCTGCACCACCTGAAAAAGCGCTAGCGATGCCAAAATATAGGCGTCGGCTGCTCCCTGCAGCATGCTATGGTTTGTGGGGACGGGCATCAATGGCTACAGAGGGTTGAGTCTGGCTGCTGTTGACGTTCTAAAAAAATGCGACGTTGTTTATGTCGAGAGGTTTACAAGCGCCCTGTCTGATGGTGACTTGCAGGGCATAAACTCGCTTTTGGGCAAAGAAGTCAAGCCAGTCCAGAGGTGGTTTATCGAGGATGGCAGGGAAATTCTGGAAGCATCAAAGTCAAAACAGGTTGCGATTGTAACATATGGCGACCCGCTCATCGCCACGACCCACAGCGAGCTCCGGGCAAGGGCAGCCAAGAACTCTGTCAGAACAGCGGTTTTGCACGCTGCGTCAGGCATTGCCTCCATCATTGGTGAAACCGGCCTGCATGCCTACAAGTTTGGCAGGATGGTCACCATGATGTCAGAGCCCCAGTCTGCCGTCAGCGTCTATACTACTATTTTTGACAACCTGCTTGCAGGAAACCATACTCTCATCTTGACAGAGTACAGTCTTGACGAGAGCCGAAAAGAGCCTTTCTTTCTCGATCCTACTACTGTATTCAAAATGCTACTTGAAGTAGAGCGCGACCAAAGGCACCGGATTCTCTCTGACGGCACATTTGCAATAGTCACCTCTAGAATAGGCATGGACGACCAGAAGATAATTTCAGGCAGGGTTGGATCGCTTGTGCAGGCAGGATTTGGAGCAGGCCCACATTCAGTGATCATCACGGGGACGCTCCATTTCACCGAAGCTGACGCGCTTACCACATTGACTGAGAATCTTGATCAGCCAAGCGACAATTCGCAGAACATCAAGAGGATTTCTACGCAAATGATAGAGCGATACGCGCCAAAAGCCAAGCAGGCCGTACAGCAGATGCGCGAAATAATCCGGCAGGACAAGGACAGCAAAGGAATGTTTGAAGTGCTTGATAACGCCGAATACTATATCGCGGATGCCGAACGGTTCTTGCACCAAGCAAAGTACGAACTGGCGGTCCTGAGCATAGGCTACGCGGAAGGTTTGGTGGACGCGCTGCGGTTCCAAAAGGGCATAAACCCGTGGAATTCCCCTAGTTGACATATATATGAGAGTCAGCCTGATGGTCAGGCGTGCCCGGCAACCAGGAAGAAGGCTTTGGACTTTTGGCAAACGACAAGATCAAGGAATTCAACAGCTGGAGGATGAAGAACCTGACAGTCAAGCTGGATTTTGCTGGTAAGGATCTCGAAGGCAAAAACATCTCCGGCGCCTTTCTAAATGGCGTGGTGGCAGACAGAGCCAACTTTGGCCGCGCAAGCATAGTCGGCGCCAACTTTGTGCAGGCAAGCCTCAATGGCGCCAACTTTGAAGGCGCTGACCTTACAGACGCGCTTTTGATGTACACGGAAATGAAAGAAGCCCGCCTGACTGGTGCCAACCTGACAAGGGCAAACCTGATGTGGGCCAATCTACAAAATGCCGACCTGACAGGCAGCAAGATGTTGCACACGGTATTTGTCGAAGCAAACCTGCAGGGTGCCAAGGTTTCCGGTCCTAGAGGTGGCGCTTATCTGAAATACGCCAAGCTAGACGGCACAGCATGGTTTGAAGCAGTCCCTGAAAAACACCACTGATATAAGACTTTGTCCAAACGTTTGGATCAAGTGCTATATCGACAGCTCATCTGCTTACTGCCATGGCCGGAAGCATTGTTCAACCCGCCATGCTTTCCAAAGATTTATTAATTATCACGCATTCATTTTCTCTTGATATGGCGCAGACCCCTCCAACGGGAGGTAAGGTATCGCGGCGTGACTTTCTGAAGCTAATGGCCGCCGCGGGCACCGTCATGACGTTTGCACCTTTTGTCGACTGGGGTAAGTTCTTGCCAAATCCTTCAGGCAATATAGGTAAAAAGGTAAAGGCAGAACTTCCTGATGGGACCGTCGCTAACGTCAAAACTTTTGATATAAATAGTTCTCAGGTGCTTATTTATCCCAAGTCCGATGACCCTGCCTTGAACAAAGAGTCCTTCAGGACTTGGCAGTTTATTCGCCTGCCAAAAGAGCTTGGCGGCGACAAGAACGACGCTTCTGCTTTCAGAGTATATAGTATGGTGTGTCTCCACCTTTGGTGCCTGTGGAAGTACTGGCCGCAGGACGGTAGAAAGAGAGGAGAGTGCCCGTGTCACGGCAGCATGTACGACCCGATGACTGGCAAGGCATTTGCCGGACCGGCGTCGCTGCAGGGACCTCCCTCAAATGTTCTTCCAAAGCTGGATCTAGAAATGGATAGTAATGGAGACTTGTGGGTATTGCCTCCTACGTGGAGTCCTAATGCTAATGGAGTAGTTGGATTTGGGCGTTACCTTAACGTATGAAAACAGCCTCGTAAGGCTGTTCCGCTGGATATACGCAGGGGTAGAGCGAACTATATTCATGGGGATGAAATTTACCTTCCCCGGAAGGTTCGTCAGCCCCCTTGGCTTCCTTGGCATGATCACTTTCGTCTTGTTCATCATTCTCGGCATTACTGGCGCATTGCTAATGCTGTGGTACGAGCCAATACTTGACAGGGCTTGGAACAGCGTCAAGAACATTAACGACACAATTCCCTATGGCTTCGCCATGCGTAACATTCACTACCATGCCTCAAACGCGATGGTTATGGTGGCGCTCCTTCACATGTATTACCAGTACTTTAGCGGGCGCTACAAGATCAGAAATGAAATACTATGGGTAACAGGCATTATCCTTGGCGTTATGACGATCCTCGAGGCATTCACTGGATATGACATCATCTTTAGCGAACGCGCCGAGCTTGCAATTTCAATTGCGGCTTCGCTCACCAATTCGATACCTATCATGGGACCTCAGATGAGGGAGGCGTTCTTTGGAGGAGGCTTCCATGACTTTATCCTAAGATTCTACACGTTCCATGTGTTCATGCTCCCGATAGCATTGCTCGGGCTCATGGTAGTCCACTTCCCAAGATTTCTGGTATTTGACGTGCCAATGGTCATGGCGATCTCTGGCGCAATCATGATAACCGGAGGTGTTTTCCCTGTGGGACTTGGCTTGCCATTCAAGCCCGATGTACCGCCGGGTATCACCGTACCAGAGTGGTACCTTACTGGATTGTACGCTTTCCTCAGGACAATGTACGACAAGTTCGTGACAGGCGTTGCTTGGCCCGGCCTATTCATAGGCGCCTTGCTAATTGTTCCGTTTGTCGACAAGTACAAGAAATTCTCTTGGAAAGACAGACCGCTGATCACCGCAGTGGGCATCACCAGCCTTGCGCAAATTATTGTCACCACATATTGGGGATTCTACATTGATCCAAATACAAACAAAGCTCTGCTCGAGAGACTCGTGATCGACCCGATATTCTTCTATCTGGTCATGATACTGCTTGTTCCGATGTCGTTTGGCTTCACCTACATGATGATAAAGCTTGCAAAGCACTCAGAAGCAAACGCAAAGCTGCAGCCAAAGAAGGGAGGCAAGGGATCGATAAACCTCTCCCAAAAGTGGTTGTACGCATTATTTGTCGTGCTTCTTGCATTCCAGGTATACCTCAATATTGCAGCATACTATGCAATACTTCAGGGAATGAAGAACTATTCGTTATTCATAACAGGTATCATCATGTTAGTCTTTGCAGGCATGTTCCATTTGTACAGATATGGCAGGGCGCTCGCAAAAGCACCACCACCAAAGCCAACACCTCCGCCCGCTGCAAAACCTGCCCCTGCAGCACCAAAGCCGGCACCTGCAACTCCGGCTGCAGAAAAGCCGCTTGCGGCCCCACCAACAGCAGGTGCAGCCAAAGTTGGTTCAGAGCAGACCCCGCAGCTGTCACAGTCACAACAGCAAAAACATGCAGCTGATGGCAAGACAGCGACAACTGGTCCAGAAGCCAAGCCTCAAACAACCACCGCCAGCCTTGACGGCCCTGACAAAGGACCCAAGGCCGCCTGAGCAAACAAGCTTTATATGTGAAAATAGAAAGAGACAAGATCGAGAATGGCGAACCACGCGGGCGGCATCAGCATCATGGCTTTTGTTGTTGCACTTGCTGTAAGCATGGGATATTACCAGTTTATCTATCTGCCTGAAGCCAACGCCAAACCTCACCTTCCAGCAATAATCACAAATCCGCCACAAACCACTGCTGTAACAATTATCCAAGATGCAGTATTGCAGTCTAATCCTAGACACTTTGTACCTGTAGATGCGCGTGCTGTATTAGGACTTTCAAACAAGGTCATCTGGACGAACCAAGATGCAGTTCCTCATACAGTTACCAGCGACGACCCTCCATATGTCGATAAGATAAATGGACCATTTGACTCGCTCCAGCAACAAGAGAGCATTCCGGGAGGCTTTCTTTTGCCAGGCAAGACTTTTGAATTTACATTCACAGCCGAAGGTACATACGGATATCACTGTTCACCTCATCCTTGGATGCAGGGCAAGGTAGAAGTCGTACCGAACTTCAGCTAAACTCTCTTTATTTTTATATGTTCAACGTCGCTGACTACTTCTTTATGCTCTTGTATTATTGATGCCCGGAACTTTACGTTAGAGTGGTCGCCTGACGGCACATGCTTGGTCATGGCAGTAAATTCAATTACAGTCCTGCCGCCAAGATCCGCCTTGAAGATTGAAAGCCGGGCGTAAGGATAGTTAATTTTTTTGCCGTTGAGATTAATGTACGAGAAAACGTCGCTCGAGTTCTCTATCTGGGAGTTGATGACCACACTGTCAAATCTTCCAGCATAGTTGATGGTTATCGTTCCATGCAGTTCCTGACCGGCTGCGACTTCTCTTTCAGCCAGCGATATTGAAAGTTGCTTCTGGTCACTCAAGCCGAGATAGCTACAGACTGAAACACAGATTTAAACTAATTTGGAATGTATTTTAGCAAATGATTGAAAATCCTTGAGCATCAGGATAGAAAAGACATCTGTCGACTTAGAGCATGAACGCGTGCCCGGCATGCAATAGCAGGGTCTATGAATACCATGATGGCAAATGGACGGAATGGATCTGCTGGAGGTGCGGGCACTACGAATCAGACACCCCCGCGTTCAAGGCGCATCCGCACCTGTTCCATGACATAGTGCGCAAGAATAGGAACTTTTACTTTGAAAAATATGCCTATTATGGAAGAGGCATAATGAGAAATTCACAGTAACTTTTGCAGCAGTGTTTTGGTCTCAGATAGTTGAACAACTAGCTAAAGTTTTGCGAGTAGATAAAGTCTTAAGGTAGTTTACCGATATCTAAGTACGGATTGCGTCTGTCAAGCATCACGATAGATGCCGATGGATCTCCGTCCGGTTATATTGCGTGGTACAACCATTCTACAGAGCTTCCCGGGATTAGGGTCCTCCGTCCCTGGCCCAAGAACGAAAAGTTTGGCGTGCAGAGAATGGAAATGCTGGCCATTTATTTTGCGCTGGCAGACAACCAGCGTCAGATAAGTAAGCTAGCCAATAACCAGAGGAGAAAACAACTTGTAGTAAACATCAGGAGCGATTCAAAGACCTGCATCGAGCAACTACAGGGGATATCAAAAGTCAGGGACGTGATACTGCAGAGGATATGCGCAGCCATAAAGAAGCTCCTCGAAAAGATGGCTTACATGATAATTTTCAACCATGTTGAAAGAGGAAGAAACATTGCAGGCTTGCGGCTAGAGCAGAAAAGGAGAAAAGAAGAGGAAAAATTCCTCATGCACAGATATGAAAAATATTATGGGGGCATTGACCAGTTGCAGGAGTTCATGACAAGCCCGTACGGACTGACTACTGCATAGATATATTAAGTGAGGTACGGTTAGTACCGAACTGATTGCAAGAGCAGTCTACGCCGCAAAGGATGACATATGTCAATGGCTATGCGGTAAGGTATTTCGAGCAAGGATCGCCTGATGGCAAGACCTTGATTTTCCTTCATGGGATAGGCGCTTCTGCTGAAAGATGGGCTCGCGTAATCCCAACGCTGTCAAAATATTTTCACGTAATAGCGCCGGACATCATCGGGTTTGGTTATAGCGATAAACCCACTGTCGAATACACGATGGATTTTTTCCTTGACTTTTTTGCAGGTTTCCTTGAAAGCATGCATATATCCAAGGCAAGCATTATTGGATCCTCTTTTGGCGGCCATCTTGCAACCGAATTTGCCATCAGGTCCAACCGCAAGATAGACAAGCTTGTGCTGGCGTCGCCAGCAGGCATGATGAGGACGTCAACTCCTGTCCTAGACAGCTATATCATGGCAGCCCTGTACCCGACCTATGAAAATGCGTTCAAGGCATTCAAGGACATGGCGCACAACCCTGACATTGTCAATGAAGAAACGGTCATGGATTTTGTGAACAGGATGAGGCTTCCAAATGCAAAGTACGCGTTCATGTCTACCCTGCTTGGAATGAGGTACGCGCCAAAACTGCAAGGAAGGATCGGCAAGATAATCGCGCCAACCCTCCTAGTGTGGGGAGACAGCGACAGGATGATACCGGTGCAGTATGCCAAGGAATATAGCGAGATCCCTGATAGCAAGCTAGCTGTAGTAAAAGACTGCGGCCATACGCCTTACGTCGAAAAGCCGATGACTTTTAGCAAGCTTGTGCTCAAGTTTCTTGTCGGAACCGGCGAATGATCATTCTTTGGCTGTCGAGCCCTTGCGCTTGCGCTCTATCGGGACAACGATCACCTGCACAAGGTCGCCATCTTCGATATTCAGCGCCTGTCTTTCTGCTTCAGGAATAGATATCCTGCCGCCACTCTGCACCGTTGTCTTGAACATCGCGTTGTAAAATGTCAGGCTCTTGAGGACGGCAAAATAGTTCTGCATGGTATCCTGCTGTATATTTGAGAACTGCTTCATGAAATCCTTCTGGGCCTCGCTCCCCTTTTCAATTGCCTTTTTGAAAGCTTCTACAGGATCGGTGGGATCATTAGAACTCAATACATCAATGGTCATACGCGTCATTTATTTAACGTTAGTGTTGTTGGGAAAAAGTTCAATAAGGATCGTCTGGATGTCGTAGCAGACATTTGCAATCATTGTCCCAAGGCTTTGATCCTGTGCTCAGCATAAACAGTGGCCAGGTGTTTCTGTGGGAAAAGCATGATGACTCGTGGTACGGCATTTACAGCAAGCATGTCATCAGGCTCACAAAAGCCGGCGGGCGACTGGAATTTTCGTCGTTTCCAGAACTTGAGTCGTGCGAGCAAAAGATGTTCAGGCTTGATGATGACATTGGCAGGATCAGGACAGAAATATCGCATGACCCGTTCGTGTACAAGCTTGTCAAGGCATATCCAGGCCTCCGGCTCATAAGACAGGAACCACATCAGTGCCTGTTTTCGTTTGTTTGCGCAAGCAACACCAACATCCCAATGATCCGAAGGATGCTCTATAACCTGACAAAGAAATTTGGGGCGCCGGTACAAGTTGACGGAAAAGAGTTTTTCACTTTTCCATCAGTTGTTGACATCAACAGGGCAACTGTTGACGAGCTGTGCGCCTGCGGCCTTGGATACAGGGTAAAGGCGATAAAGGCAGTAGCAGAAAGCATTGCAAGTGGCAAGCTGGATTTTGGCGCGCTCAAGAATGCAAGTTACGAAGATGCTAAGAAAGAGCTGTTGCAGGTCTATGGCATCGGGAACAAGATAGCAGATTGCGTGCTCTTGTTTTCACTTGAAAAACTCGATGCATTCCCTATAGACGTGTGGATCGCAAGAGCGCTTGCCAGCCACTACAAATGGCTTTACAAAAAGCAATTTGGCGAAAAGATCACTTCACATCAGTATGAGCTCCTGTCTGGCAGCATTAGAGAATACTTTGGCAGGTACGCCGGCTATGCACAGCAGTACATCTATTACCATATGAGGCAGAATGCAGGCAAAAAATGGTGACAGATACTCTTGTAATTATCCAATGTAACCATTACCACAAACGATAGCATCTAAAGTATAACATTATTGAATAATAGGCTATTCTATCTCTGCCTTATGATCTACAAATGTCCTTTCATGTATCTTTTTGAGCTCTTCCAAGAATAACCCTTTAGGATCATTTGCTTTCGCGCTGACAGTCCAACCGCATGAGCATCTAAGGATTTGACCCATTAACTATCAAGCCTTCCTTGCTTCATTTCTTCCCATAAAACTTCTTCCATACCAACCATTTTCCTAAAGGTATTTGCGGTAGCAGGACCAAAGCCAGCGTAGTGGTTATTTGCAGCCACTATTCCAAAGCTCACCTTGCTAGG
>Ga0070741_10004532_pt1 | contig 32339 bp, 28 predicted proteins | sample Coa_R1_4_FD_66440 | JGI IMG/M metagenome (GOLD analysis project Ga0070741, IMG submission 66440) | Surface soil microbial communities from Centralia Pennsylvania, which are recovering from an underground coalmine fire - Coalmine... | ecosystem: Environmental > Terrestrial > Soil > Unclassified ... | reverse complement strand
CGCTCGTTGCCACGACAGGTGACGTGATAATAGCCTCCGGGCAATAGAATTCTCAGGGGCCGTGTCATGGACGTTTTCTACCACTGAGAGAGGCATTAATCAAGAATAAAGATTTGACCCTAGGCTAGCCATGATTGTCAAGATTAAAGACCTGACCCTATAGCCCACTATAGCCCACCTGCGTGGTTCGATTGGTCGGCCGGAAATTATTCGGATCGTAGGTCCACGTGGTCGTGAGATTGTTGGCATAGGTGAGCGCGGTTTTTTGGCCCCGGGCGTTGTAGGTAATCGCGTTAATATAACCCGAAACTGAGCTGAGCCAGCCGGCTTCGTTATAGCTGTAATTCACAACCTCGCTGTCGGGGAAAGTTTCGCTGGTGATGCGATTCAGCGCGTCGTATTGCTGCGCCATGGTGTACCAGACGCCGAGTTGCAGCCGCTGGGTCTGCGTGGTTCTTCCGACTTGATCGTAGGTAAACTTGGTCGTGGTCGCCTGATCGACGACCTGGGTGACTTTACCCTTGGAATAAAGCACGGTTGGGTCGTCATACGTCCAAGTGGCTAGTGTGGTTGAGCCTTGCTTTTTTGTAGATACCCGCCCCAGGAGATCGTAAGTGAAGATTAGCGTCTGATTTTTGGCGGTCCTTCTGGGTGAGCTCGTCCTAGTATAGGGCCAGGTCTTGCAATCATACAGTTGCCGCAATGCAAGACGCGACCCCTTTAATTTTTAATCTCCGTCCTTGAAACAAATGGCCGACTCGCTTGTGGCGGCGATTAAACGCCTGGGTATAAATGCCGTTGAGCTGGCGCATACCGAGACTCAAATTGCCTTTTGGGGTTTCCACCAAGAGATGATAGTGGTTGGCCATCAAACAGTAGGCGTGACAGATCCAGCTATAGCGGGAGACCACACCGGCTAACGTATCAAGAAACAACTGCCGGTCGGTGTCGGTGAAAAAGACTTTCTGGCGGGCGTTACCCCGGCTGGTCAGATGGTAGATCGCGCCGGCAAACTCCAAGTGAAGAGGACGAGCCATAACCGGCTTGTATCAAACCGTTTGTCGCATTGCAAGACTTGACCCCCCCCTTTTTGACCCGAAAAGCGGGTCAAATCTTTACTTTTGGCATTCGCCGGTAAACTCCGTGGGCGGCGGAAGTATGAATGTCACAGATAAACATTTGCCTCCATTCCTTTCCCATGCGCGCCATGGAGCGAATCTAGCAGGCGAATGGCGAATAAGTCAATGCTCAGACCTGACCCCGTGCGCCGATCAACGAGGAAGAATATAAAGACTTAGACTTAGAGTGCGCAAAGAATTGTGTGTTGATCCCAATGTAAAACTTTCAACGAGGACTAAGAGCGTCAGTGTGCCTGCATCAAAGTGTCGTAACTTCCCGTAGCCCTCTTCCACCGGCCAATCAAGCGTAAGTCTTGACAAATGGAAACGTTGAATTCCATGCCAGTTCTTAACGGGAGCCAAAAGATTTTGCTCATCCACGCCTTTCGTTGTTATGCGGCGCAATGCGAGTTCCCAGTATACAGCGTTTCCCCGGGCATCCTGTGTAGGCTCAATTTCAATAAGGAAAACTGGGTTTCCATTTGTATCTTTTAAGTTAGCCGAAAATGACTTTTGCCCCTGTACATCCAGATTGACTTTAAAAAAGGTGGGCGCAATGTCACGCCCGTGCGTTTCCGTAGCTGAGTATGCAAATTCAAGCGGAAGCAATAGGCCTACGAATGTGAAAAAGCAGGTTATCCACCAATGATTTTTGATGGCCGTAATAGTCATGATTATCTTCCAATAAGATCACGCGCATCTAGTCGAGTTTCGTATTTTTTCAGATATGACGGACACGGTCCTCGACATTCGATGTAAACGGGAAGATTTTGGCGTCCCCATTGGAAAGCATCCTTCTCATTGGACATCCAAACATCCAGACGATTGTCCTTTATTGCACCGCCAGTGTCTTGGACCGTTCCCACGCCATAACCAGGGATAATCATAAATGTGCCCTGAGGAATGGGCTTATCTGCGGCAATAGTTCCAGAATTGAATTAGGGGCTACAGTAGGGTCAGGCATGAGTATTGACTATTCAGCCAATACGCCCGGCGAGCTTCGGTGATGGTCACCGTCTTTCCCTGAAATTCCTGCGCGAAAGCCGAGGCGTTCAAAATCGACCAGAAGAACATCCGCGCCAATGGTTTTCTTCATCTGCCCTCCCGTCCGGTATGCGTAATGCTTGCGGTTCGATCCCTCACCACGTCTCCGCTCGCCCGCCCTGCACCCACCAGTTCAAGCGCGGCTCGATGCGAAGCTCATAGCCTTTGCCCTGTTGTTTTGCCAGCTCGTAGCATTTCTTTGCCAGCGCGATGTCGATGATCCCCTGGCCGCCCTGGTTTTTGTAAAGAATGATCTGTTTGTCGTCGGTGCGCCCCGGCGCCTTGCCCGCGAGCACGTCGGCAATTTCCACGACTTTGTCCCAGGACATCACGCCGCTTTCGACCGGCCAGTAAAGGTCGCCCTGCTGGGAATCGATCGCCTGCGCTTTCGAGAGCGCGACCACAAAGTCGCAGCGCCGCAAAGTCGCGTCGTCGATCTCGCGCCGCGGCGCGGCGAGGTTGCCGCTTTTGACCAGCTCGATGTTGCTGCCGACTACCGAAATCACGTACTGCCCGGGTTCGAGCCACGAGCCGTCGAGCACCGGCACGTTGGTGTTGGTCATGCAGAGAATGATGTCCACGTCTTTGGCCGCCAGCTCGGGCGATCCCACCGGCGTCACAGCGACGCCGGTTTTGGCGCTGATTTTTCGCGCGAAACCTTCGCGATGCGCCGGCGTCGGGCTGTAGACTTTCGCGCTCGCGATTTTGCGCAGCGCGCAAAGTCCGGCAAAGGTCGCCCACGCCTGCTGGCCCGCGCCGTAAATGCCGACGCGGTTCGCGGCTTTGCGCGCAAGCCGATCCAGCCCGGCAAGACTCGTCGCCGGCGTGCGCAAGTCGGCGACGCCGGTAAAATCCCGCGGCCGGTGCGCCATCAAGCCCAGGAGCGAGCCCGTGTCGCTGTCGTAAATCAACGCGAGCTCGGTTTGCTCGGGATTGAACGGCGGCCGCTCCTGTTTGCTCCCGGCGATTGCCTTTCGATGAAGCGCCACCTGCGCGCCGATCGCGCCGAAAGCGGCGGAGCCGCCGGCGTAGATATTCAAGACCGTGTCGAAGCGGGCTTCGCCGATCTCGCGGTGAAGGTTGAGCCGTTTGCGCGGCGCGCAAACGCCTGCCGGCGAAATCATGTCGCACAGCGCCTGCTCGGTGATCGCGACCGCTTCTTTGAACGAAATGAGCTGATCGACCTCGTCGGAATGAAAAAAAAGCGCCATAGGATTTCCTTCTCTCAATGAAAGTCCGCGTTCCAGAGGGCGGCCAACTTTTCGATTTGCGCGCGCGAAAGCGGCGGCGCTCCCGAGCACGAAACCGCATCGTCGATGTGGGTTTCGTTGGAAAATCCCACAAGCACCGAAGAAACCTTTTCGTTCATCAGTCCGAAGCGAATCGCCGCCCGGGCGAGATCTTTCCCGTCCCCGCCGAGCGCGGCTTTCACTTTTTCCGCGCGCTTCAAATCCAGCGGATAATCCGAGCCCGGCGACAGCGTCTGGCCGCTGCCGCCGCCTCCGGCGCTGGGATCGGCGGTGAGCGCGCCCGCGGCGAGCACGCGAATCACGAACGCGCCCATGCCCTTGGCCGCGGCGCGATCGAGAATGCGGCCGTAATCGAGGGCGCTGAAATTTTTCGGCACCGCGTGGCCCGCGCTCGGATTGAGCATGTTGTAGTAGCATTGAAAGCCGTGGAATTCGCCGCTCTCGACCAGCTCGTGCAGCGCCTGCGGCTCGCCGAGACCGCTGAAGCCGAAAAAGCCGACCTTGCCGCGGTCGCGCATGGTTTTGAAACCGTCGAGGACGCCGTTGGGGCCGAGAACGTCCCTCGGCGCGAAGCTGAAGCGCCCGCCCGAGGCGCGCGCCAGCGTCACGCGCGTGTGGAGCTGGGCGAAATCGACCCGCTCGCGCCCGAGCCGCCCGAGACCCGCTTCGACGGCGCGGATGGTCGCCGCGCGAATATCCGAAACCGCATCGGCTTCCAGGCGGATTTTGGTCGAGATCACCGGCGCGGCGCCGAGCTCGCGCAAAATCGCGCCGAGATTTTCCTCGGACTTTCCCAGGCCGTAGGCGAAAGCGGTGTCGAAAAAATTGATCCCGGCGTCGAGCGCGCGGCGCACCGCTTGGACTTGCTCTGAGCGCGGCGCTTTGACCATCAAGACCGCGTTGTTGCCGCAGCCAAAGCCGATCTCGGAAACCCGAAGCCCGGTCGTGCCGATGGTGCGATACTGCATGGTTCCTCCCGGTTAAATGCGCGCGAGCAAGGATAACACCGCCCCGGTGTCGGTCAGGTCCGCCAGGCAGCCGTCCGGTTCCGAATACAAAAGCTCCTCGACCGGGTAGCGGCCCGTGCCGACGAGCACGCAGCGCATCTGGTTTTGCCGCGCCGCCTCGAGATCCTTGATCGTGTCGCCGATGACGACGCACTGGCTCGGAGCCAGCGCCGCGCCGCGCGACTCTTCCCAGCGTTTTTTTGCAATCGCCGGCAGGTCGGCGCGACGGCGCGAGTCGCTCGCGTAAGCGCCGCGGCCAAGATAGGGCGCCAGACCCGCCGCTTCGAGCTTGATCCGGGCCGTGGCTTCGAAATTGCCGGTCACCACGCCGGCACAAAATTGCCCGTCCGCCGCCAGCGCCCTCAGCAACTCGGCCGCGCCCGGCAGGGCGGTGATCGTCGTCGTGCCGCTCGACACGTGATGATGGTAGCGCTCGCGGAGCTTCAAAGTGAATTGCTCCCAGAGCGCGTCGTGACACGAGAATTCACGCTGCGCCTTTGAGAAAATGTCTTCCACAATCAGCGGATCGGTGTTCCCGTCCGGCACCACGGTGCGGATATCGCCGTCGAATCCGAAGGTCTCGAAGATCGCTTCGTTGAACGGCAAATAGCCGTTTTGGGTGCGGGTCAAAGTGCCGTCGATGTCGAAAAGCAGCAGGCGTTTCATGGAGAAACGAATATTCGCACAATCCCAATCGGTCTCGCAATCGAGCGGCGGCGGTCAATTCCATGCGTTGACAAGGCCGGGCTTTCAAGATAGATATTTTTCGTAAGTTTTGCGCGACTGGCGAACGTGGAATTGACCACGAGGAAGCGCAAAGCAATAAGACGGCCGAACGCCTGGGTCTCTTAGTGTTGGAGGTCCAGGCTTTTTGTTGTCCAATAGCCGCCGCCGGCGCTTCGGTTTCCGCGCTCCCCCTTGAGAGCCGGCGGCTTCGAGATTTTCACATGATCAAGCACTATCTGCTTTCCCCCGGCCCGACGCCGATCCCCAACGAGATCGCGCTCGCCATGTCGGAGACGATGATCCATCATCGCACGCCGCAATTTAACAAAGTCTTCGACGAGGCGCGCCAGGGGTTGAAAAAACTTTTCGGCACCCAGAACGACGTGCTCATGCTCGCCTCCTCCGGCACCGGCGCGATGGAAGCTTCGGTGGCCAACCTGTTTTCGCCGGGCGACAAAGTGCTCGTGATAAACGGCGGCAAGTTCGGCGAGCGCTGGCTCAACATCTCCAACGCTTACGGGCTCAATCCCATCGAGCTCAAAGTCGAATGGGGCCGCGCGGTCAAAGTCGCCGACGTCGAGGCACAGCTCAAAGCCCATCCCGAGATCCAGGGCGTGATGATCCAGGCGAGCGAGACCTCCACCACCGTGTTTCATCCAGTGAAGGAAATCGCGCGGCTCACCAGAAACGGGCCCTTGTTTTTAGTCGACGGCGTGACCGCGGTCGGCGTGGTGCCGCTGCAGATGGACGACTGGGGCATCGACGTGCTGGTGACCGGCTCGCAAAAGGCGTTGATGCTGCCGCCGGGCCTGGGCTTCATCGCGCTCAGCGGCCGGGCCTGGGAGAAAACCAAAAAAGCCACGCTGCCGCGGTTTTATTTCGATTTGAATCTCGAGCGCAAAAATCAGCAAAAAGGCTCCGGCGCCTTCACTCCGGCGGTGTCGTTGATCTTCGGCGTGCGCGCTTCGATGAAGATGATCGAGCGCGAAGGTCTGGAAAACGTTTACGCGCGCCACGCGCGCCTTTGCCGGGCCACCCGGGCCGCGGCGACCGCTCTGGGGTTAAAACTCCTCGCCCCCGACGATCCCAGCCCCGCGGCCACCGGCATTTATCTGCCGAGCGGCATCGACGCCGACCGGGTGCTCGATTATCTCCGCGACAAGATGAACGTGACCCTCGCCGAGGGCCAGGATCAGTTAAAAGGCAAAGCGATCCGCATCGCCCACATCGGCTACATGGGCGCCTTCGATGTGATCACGGCCATCGCCGCTTTGGAAATGGCGCTCAGAAAATTCGGCGCGGAGATCCCCTTCGGACGCGGCGTGGCCGCGGCGGAGGAAGTTCTGATGGAAGCACTGGTCTAATAGCCGAGGATGGCGGATCGCGGAAGGCAGATCGCCGGTGCCTCGCGATCCTCGATCCTCCATCTTCGATCCTCGACCCCTAATCAACAACGGACCGCGCCATGAAAATCCTCGTCACCGACTCCCTCGCTCCCGAAGGTCTGGAAGTTTTCCAAAAAGCCGAAGGCTTCGAAGTCGACGTCAAGCTCGGGCTCAAGCCCGACGAGCTGAAAAGAATCTGCGGCGACTACGACGGCTGGGTGATTCGCAGCGGCACCAAAATCACCGCGGAGCTGATCGAGGCGGCGAAAAATCTCAAAGTCATCGGCCGCGCCGGCGTGGGCTACGAAAATATCGACGCCGACGCCGCCACCAAGCGCGGCATCGTGGTCATGAACACGCCGGGCGGCAACAACGTCACCACCGGCGAGCACACCGTCGCCCTGATGATGGCGCTGGCGCGCCACATCCCGCAGGCGGTGGCGTCTTTGAAAAGCGGCAAATGGGAGCGCAACAAATTCGTCGGCGTCGAGCTTTGCAACAAGACGATCGGGGTGATCGGCCTCGGCAACGTGGGCCGCATCGTCGCCGAGCGCGCCGCGGGGCTGCGCATGAAAGTCATCGGCTTCGACCCGTTTATTGCGGCGGAAAATATCGCGCGCATGGGCGTGGAGCCCGGCAGCCTGGAAGACATCTTCACCCGGTGCGATTTCATCACCGTGCACGTGCCGCTGACTCCCGACACCCAGGGACTGATCAACCGGGCGGCCTTCGCTAAGATGAAAACCGGCGTGCGCATCATCAACTGCGCCCGCGGCGGCATCGTCGATGAGCGCGATCTGGCCGAGGCGATCCAATCCGGCAAGGTCGCCGGCGCGGCGCTCGACGTCTACGTGGACGAGCCGCCGGCGGCGGATCATCCGCTGCTCAAGCTCGATCGGGTGATCACGACGCCGCATCTCGGCGCCTCCACCGACGAGGCGCAGCTCAACGTGGCGATCGCGGTGGCCGAGCAGATGGTCGATTTTCTCGCCCGCGGCGTAGTCCGCTACGCGGTGAACGTCCCGTCGGTGAGCCCCGAGCTGCTGGCGGTGCTGCGGCCCTATTTGACCCTGGGCGAAAAGCTCGGGAGCCTGCACACGCAGCTGGGCGGCGCCCTGCCGAAGGAAGTGCAGGTGGAATACCGCGGCGACGTGACCCAGTACAACGTCGCGCCGCTCACGATTGCGGTTTTGAAAGGCCTGCTGGCGCCGGTGATGGAATCGGCGGTCAATTACGTCAACGCGCCGATGATGGCCAGGGAGCGCGGCATCAAGATCATCGAATCGAAGGGCGAGGAGGTCGGCGACTTCACCAGCTCGATCACGGTCAAGGCCAAAGACGGCCCGGACAGCCTCGAAGTCGAAGGCGCGATCTTCGGCGCCAAACACCCGCGCATCGTGCGCGTCAATAAATTTTATCTCGAGGCCGTGCCCGAAGGATATATTCTCGTTCTGCAAAATAAAGACGTTCCCGGCGTCGTCGGCGCGGTCGGCACGATCCTCGGCAAAAACGGCCTGAACATCGCGGGCATGGAGCTCGGCCGCAGCGAGAAGGGCGGCAATGCCATCTCGTTCACCCATGTCGATGAAGCGGTCACCAAAAAAGCGCTCGACGAGCTCCGCGCGCTGCCGCAAATCGTTGCCGCAACCCTGGTGAAGCTGTGAAGTAATTTTGGATTTTCGATTTTGGATTTCAAATTTCAATCCAGAATCGGCATCCAAAATCCAGAATGCGAACCATGTCGAACGTCGCGATCATCGGCGCCCAGTGGGGCGACGAGGGCAAAGGCAAGGTCGTCGACCTCTTCACCCGGGAGGCCGACATCATCGTGCGTTTTCAGGGCGGCAACAATGCCGGCCACACCCTGGTGGTCGACAGCAAGAAAACCGTTTTGCATCTGGTTCCCTCCGGCGCGCTCCACGCCGACAAGCTCTGCGTCATCGGCAACGGCGTGGTGGTCGATCCGGCGGTGCTGATCGAAGAGATCGACGCGCTCAAAGCCCAGGGGCATCTCAAGGACAACCGGCAATTGCGCATCAGCGAGCAGGCCCACGTGATCATGCCGTATCACAAGCTCATCGACCAGGCGCGCGAGCGCCTGCGCGGCGAAGGCATGATCGGCACCACCGGGCGCGGCATCGGCCCGGCCTACGAGGACAAGATCGCGCGCATCGGCATTCGCTTCGTCGACCTGCTCGAGGAAGATACCTTTCGCGAGAAGCTCCAGCGCAACATCGAAGAAAAGAATTTTTATCTGAAGGCGATTCTCAAAGAAAAGGCGCTGCGCTTCGACGAGATTCACGAAAGCTACGCGGGCTTTCGCGACCAGCTCAAAGACTACGTGACCAACACGGGCTTGCTGCTCGACCAGGAAATGCGCGCCGGCAAGCGCGTGCTCTTCGAGGGCGCCCAGGGGACGCTGCTCGACGTCGATCACGGCACTTACCCGTTCGTGACCTCTTCGAGCACGATCACCGGCGGCGCCTGCTCGGGCTCGGGCGTCGGACCGCAGAACATCCAGCAGGTGATCGGCATCTCGAAAGCCTACACGACGCGGGTCGGCAGCGGCCCGTTCCCGACCGAAATCCACGGCGCCGAAGGCGACACTTTGCGCCGCGAGGGCGAAGAGTTCGGCGCCACCACCGGGCGCGCCCGGCGCTGCGGCTGGTTCGACGCCGTCGGGGTGCGCCACGCGGTCAGGATGAACGGTTTGACCGGCATCGCGCTCACCAAGCTCGACGTGCTGACCGGGTTCAAGAAAATCCCGATCTGCACCGCCTACCGCTACCAAGACCGGCTGATCACGGAATTCCCCGCCAGCTCCAAAGTCATGCAGAGCGCCAAGCCCGTCTACGAGGAGCTCGACGGCTGGACCCGATCGCTCGGCGCTGTGCGTAAATTTTCCGACCTGCCCAAGAGCGCGCAAAAATACGTCCGGCGCATCGAAGAATGCATCGGCACGGAAATCATCCTGGTCTCGGTCGGCCCCGGCCGCGAGCAGACGATCCTGCTCAAAAATCCCTTCCACTGATTGCGCGCGACCATCCGCCAGCCGGCAGCTTTTGTCGCGAAACCATGACTGTGCTAAAGTCGGGGCCGTTGGCTTCTCGGACTGACAATCTCAATGCGCGCATAACTCCGCATGAATCTTGAGGACGTTCACAAATTGCCGGGCATGCTCAGCAAGGCTGAAGTCGAATGCCTGTTTCAGCTTGGCCAATTCGACGACTGTCCGGGCGTGATCGTTGAAATTGGCAGCTGGAAAGGCAAATCCACCGTGGCGCTCGCGCTCGGCGCCGGCAAAATTCACAACGAGAAGATCTACGCGATCGATCCGCACGCGGTGATGCCGGAAGAGGGTTATTTCACGGACACGAAGAGTGAATTTTTAAAGAACATTCGAGCGGCCGGGGTGGACGATCGGGTCGTGCCAATGATCATGACTTCGGAAGCGGCGGCCCAAGGCTGGCAAAATCCAATTCGCTTACTTTGGATTGACGGCGATCATCGTTATGCCTCGGCGAAGCTCGACTTCCTTCTCTGGGAACCCCATCTGGCGGAAGGCGGCATCTTGGCGATGCATGACACAATTCGTAAACCGGGGCCCAAAAGAGTCCTTTGGGAGCATGTTTTTCTCTCGGACCGTTTTCAGGAAATCGCGATTAGGGACAACATCACCGCCGTCAGAAAGGTTCGTCACGCTTCAATTGTCGCGCGGATGAAAAAATACCTAACGCTCGCCCTCCGCGGCGTTTATATCGCGGCGCGGAAGAGTCACGTGCCGCATTCCAAACAAGTCGGCCGCCGGGCGCTCCGATGGGCCACGGCTCAGTCGTGGCTACTGAAAGTTTGACCGAGCCGTGGTCCGCTGAAATTGGCGAAAGAGCGAACGCGCCGGCTTATCTCAGCTTGAAGATTTCCAGGTACTGCTTCACCGACGCGTCGAAATCTTTGTAGTCTTCAGGATCCTCGACGGCGATCTTGAAGCCGCGGAAAAGCCGGGGCGGATCGGGCTCGACGTCTTTGCGCACGGGAATGCGCTGGAAGCCGCGCAGCATCTCCTGCCCTTCCTTGGACAGCACGAAGTCGTAAAACAAGCGCGCCGCGTTGGGATGCGGCGCCCTGGCCGCAAGCATCACCGGATTCACCTGAGTCACCGAAGGTTCCAGCGGCAGCCAGTCCACCGGCGCGCCGCGCGAGGTCATGCGCTGAAGGGTCTGGTTATAAGCGATGATGAGCGGATATTCGCCGGCGACCACGAGCTGGACGCGCTCGGTGTTGCCGCGCTTGAGGACGGGATCCTGCGCCGCCAGGCGCTTGAAATAACCGATCGCCTTTTCCCTGCCCCAGACCCGCTTCAAGCCTTCCATCATGCCGTAGGCTTCCGTATCGAGCGAGATTTGTCCGCCTTTCCATTTCGGGTTCAGCAGCTCCTCGTAGGTTTTCGGCACGTCGCTCTTTTTGACCAGCTTGGTGTTCCAGCCGAGCACGTAGCTGTTGACGTAATACGCGGTCCAGTAGCCCTCTTTATCGACCAGCTGCTCTTCAATCATCTTGGCTTCCGGCGAGCGATAGGACGCGATCAGCTTGCGCTCGATCATCGGCAAAACCATCTCGCCGCGCCCCACCACCACGTCCCAGTCGTAGCGCCCGCCGCGCGCTTCGGTAAAAATCTTATTGAGCAGCGGACCGCCGCCGGTGCGAAACAGCGCGGCTTTGATGCCGTATTTTTTCTCGAACCGGTCCGTCACCGTCTTGCTCTGATCGAGCGTCATGGTGGTGTAGTAAACCACCTCGCCTTCCTTCTTCGCGGCCTCGATCAGTTTTGCGTTGGGCGTCCCCTGCGCCCGCGCCGCCGGCGCCGCGGCCAGCAGAAATAAAAAAAATGCGCCGATAAGCCGGCGCCATTCGCCAAAAATCATTGCCAGAATCCTCCCCGCCCGTTGTGGGCAAGAAAATCCATACCATGTGAGCCCGGCAAATCAACGCCTCGCGCGCCGCCCGCAATCGCTGGCGCGATAAATGACGACCTTGAATAGCGCGGCGGCGGTGATTATCATAGAGACCGTCAGCAGCTTCGATCGCGGAGGTGTTTATGGAGGGCGAAGGCAGCAAGGAACGGCTGGTCAGCGACTTGAGAACGCTCGTCGGCGACGCCGAGGAGCTGTTGAAGGCTACCGCGAGCCAGGCGGGCGAAAAGATCGGCGTGGCGCGGCAAAGGATCGAGCAGAGCCTGATCGAAGGGAAAAAAGCCCTGGCCGACGCCGAGCAGACGCTGCTCAAGAAATCCAAGGAATGCGCTGAGATCGCCGACGACTACGTGCGCGAGAATCCCTGGAGCGCCGTGGGCATCGCGGCCGCCGTCGGCTTCGCTCTCGGCCTGCTGATTCGCGGCAAGTAGTCCGGCGCGATGAGCGATCTGGGCAACGGCGCCGGCGAGCGCGGCTCGTCGCGATTTTTTCAGCCGCTCAAAGCCCTGTTCGCCGGGCTCGTCTCGGCGCTCCACACCCGTCTCGATCTCTTCGTCACCGAGCTGGAAGAAGAGCGCGAGCGCATCAAGCAGGCCTTCATCTTCACGCTTCTGCTGGTCTTCGGGTTTGCCTTCGGCATTTCTCTCCTGACGATCTTTCTGGTGGCGCTGTTCTGGCAAAACGGCTGGATTCTCGCCATCGGCGGTCTTGCTCTGCTTTACTTTGCCGTGGCGATCTTCGCGGCTGTCAAACTTCGCGGCGCCATCGCCGGGCACCCGCGCCTTTTCGCCGCGACTCTCGGCGAGCTCGGCAAGGACCGCGATTATCTGAGGACGTCGAAACGTGAGTGATCGGCTGCAGGAAATCGCGCGGCGCAAGCAGGCGCTGATCGAAAAAGCGGCGCTCGATCGCCTCGAGGTGGCGACGGCCTGCCGCCACATTCGCGCGCCGATCGATCTCGGCAAGCTTTTCGCTCTGGGAAAATTCCTGCGCGCCTACCCGGTGCTGAGCGCCGGGCTCTCGACGTTTCTCCTCGGCGGCTTGAGCAAGAAAATCTTCAAATCCGCCGGCTTTCTCTTCAAGCTCGGACGGCTGGTTCTTTCGCTGCTCGGCCTCCGCTCCAGGCCGCGCCGCGGCCTGTGGCGCTTTTTCAAGTAGGATTAATCCCGGTCGCGCACGGGCGCGCGCGCTTATTCGTTGCGCGCTCTTTCGGTCTTGCGCAGATCGGCTGCGCCGCTCATGGCCGCGCCCTGCCAGGTGATCGCCTGCACGACTCCCAGCTCGGTCTGCTGGCGCAGCGCGTGGCCGCGCTGCTCCAGCTCCTTTCGCGTTTGCGCCGGAATTTTGGTTTCGACGTTGAGACGGTCGGGCAGCCACTGGTGGTGAATCCGCGGCGCTTCGACCGCGGCGCCCACCGGCATATGAAAGTCGATAACGTTGAGAATCGTCTGCAGCGTGGCCGTGATGATGCGCGGCCCGCCCGACGCTCCGACCACCAGCTCGGGCCGGCCGTCGCCGCCCAAAATTATCGTCGGCGCCAGGCTGCTCAGCGGCCGCTTGTTGGGCTGCAGCGAATTGGCCTCGTTGCCGACCAGGCCGTAGACGTTGCTCACGCCGGGATGAATGGCGAAATCGTCCATCTCGTTGTTGAGCACGATGCCGGTCCGCGCCGCGAGCAATTTGGCGCCGAAACGCGTGTTGACCGTCTGCGTGCACGCCACCGCGTTGCCGAAGCGGTCGATCACGCTGAAATGGGTGGTGCCGCCTTTCTCGGCGTTGTAGTTGTAATAGCCGTAATAAGCCGGCGGATGGGTTTTGTCCGGCGTGATCCGGCCGCGAATCCAGCCGGCGTACGCCTTCGACGCGAGCTTGCGGACCGGCACATGGACGAAGTCCGGATCGCCGAGAAACTGCGCCCGGTCGGCAAACGCGTGCTTCATCACTTCAGCCAGCAGATGAAGATAAGCCGGCGACTCGCGCTGGTATTGATCGAGGTTGTAGCCCTCGAGCACGTTGAGCATCTGCAAAACCGCGAGACCGCCCGAGCTCGGCGGCGGCATCGTGATCACGGTGCGGCTTCGATAGCTGCCGACGAGCGGCTCGCGCCACACGGCTTTATAATTTTTCAGATCCTCCGCGGTCATGACGCCGCCGGCCTGCTGCACGGTCGCGACGATCGCTGCGCCGATCCAACCCTGATAAAAAACCGCCGCTCCCTTTTCGGCCACGGCCTTCAGAGTTTCGGCGAGCGCCGGCTGGCGAATGACGAAGCCCTCCGCCGGCACGGCGCCGTCGGCCAGATACACCTTGCCCAGATCGGGAAAACGTTTCATCGCCGCCTGCTGGCGCTCGATGGCGATCCGCAGCGTGGGATCGAGCGGAAACCCTTCGCTCGCGAGCCGGATCGCCGGCGCGGCCAGCGCTTTGAGCGGCAGCGTGCCGAAACGCTTTTGCGCCTCGACCAGGCCGGCCACTTCACCCGGCACCGCGACCGCGAGGCCGCCGGTAAGGCTCAAGGACGAAACCGGCTTGCCGTCCTGCAGGTATTGCTCGCGGCGCGAAGCCGCCGGCGCGGTCTCGCGAAAATCCAGCGCAAAGGATTTTTTGTCCCGGGCGCGATAGATCACCATGAAGCCGCCGCCGCCCAGCCCGGACGACGCCTGATCGACCACCGCGAGCGCAAGCGCCGTGGCGATGGCGGCATCCACGGCGTTGCCGCCGCGCTTGAGAATCTCCATGCCCGCCGCGCTCGCGAGCTCGCTGTCGGCGACCACCAGCCCCGCGCGCGACTGCACCGTGCGGCCGTCCGCGCCGTCGTTGCGAAGAAAACTAAAAACTAGAAGAAAACAGCAGATGAGCTTGAGTCGCATGAGCCGTCGCCTGGAGTCGTCTTTCGGTTTAATGTTTTGAGCGCCCGTTTGCAACTTAGCGCGTGGCGCGTCGGCTTGCGCTCGCCGGCCGGTTATTTCATAGTGATGTCGTTTTACGCTCTCCGTGCACGATCGATAGCGCATCATGCAAACCATCCTGGGTCCGTTTCACCCCGATCTCGAAAACGCCTTCGTCGATGAGGTCGCAAAATACAAGACCGCCGATCTGCTCTGCCCGCTCCTGGTTCTGGCGCCGTCGGATCTCATCCGCCGGCGCCTGAAAATTCTTTTGAGCCGCGAGCGCGGCCTCGCGCTCTTGAACGTACAGCTTCTGACCTTTCATCAGCTGGCGCTGCGGCTCTGGGAGGAAAGCCGGCGCCCGCCGCTCGCGCTCGAGAGCGATCTTTTCTTCGAAGAAGCGCTCCGCCAGATCATCCGGCGGCGCCGGCCCGGCGCCGAGCCCTTCGCCGGCCTCGAAGACCGCGCCGGCGGCTGCGCCGCGCTCTGGCAAACTCTGCGCGATCTGCGCGACGGGCTGGTCGATGCCGGGGTCGCCCTGGACGCGCTCGGCGAAGGCCATTTCAGCCGGCGCGCCAGCGAGCGCACCGCCGATCTTCTGGTCTTGCTCCGGACTTTTCAGGAGCTCTGCGGCCGCCAGGCGATCGCGGATGAATCGGAGCTCGCGCGCGGCGCCGCCGAGCTCGCGCCCGCGTCGGATTTTCTCAAGCAGTTCAGCCGGATTTTTTACTACGGCTTTTACGACCTCACCCAGATCCAGTTGGATTTTTTTCACGCCCTGGCGCGCCGCTTTCCGGTCACTCTGTTTTTTCCTTTGCTGCGCGCCCGGCCGGCTCACGATGCCTGGAGTTTCGCCGAGCGTTTTTACGAGCGCTACGTGCAGGGGCACGAAGATCAGGCCGCGCCGCCGGCCGCGCCCGCTGCCCCGCTGCCGGCGACGGCGCGCCTTTTCGACACCGTCGAAGACCGAGCCTACGCCGATTTTCCCGAGCGCTGGCACTGCCGGATCGCGAGCGCCTTCGGCATCGACGACGAAGTCGCGGCGGCAGCCAAGGAAATCCTGCGGCTGGTCGGCGACGGCGCCATGGAATTTCACCAGATCGGCGTGATTGCCCGCAGTCTGGAAACCTACCAGCCCGCGATCAAGAAAATTTTCGCCGAGCACCGGATCCCCCTCGCCGGCAGGTTCGAGGAGCCGCTCGCGGAAGCGCCGCTCGCCAAGGCGGTCATCCTGCTTTTGAATCTGCCGGCCCAGGACTTTCTCCGCAACCAGGTGATCGATCTTCTCTCCTCGCCCTACTTTCAACTGAACGCGATCGCCGGCGCAGCCGGCGCGGCGCGGGTCGACTTGTGGGATCTTGCGACCCGCGAGCTGGCGATTTGCAAGGGCGCCGCCGAATGGCGGCGGCTGCGGCTTTACGGCGCGCGCGATCTGGAGCTTCGCCCCGGCGGCGAGGACGAGGAGACGCGGCGCATCCGCATCCGCGCCGCCGAGCTCGCCGCGCTCGCGAGCGTCGTGGAAACGTTGATGGGCGACCTGCTGCGCCTGCCGGCCGAAGCCTCGTGGCGCGAATACGCCGAGCGCTGGAAAGAGCTTCTGGAAAAATATCTGGGCCTTCGCCCGGAATCGCAAAACCGCGACGGCGGCGGCGATGAAATCGCGCGCGCGCTGCTCGATCGGCTCGAGGATCTCGCCGGCCTCGACAGCGTGGCTGAGCGCACGGCGCTCGGCGATTTCACCCATACCTTTCAGCACTGGATCGAGCGCTCCGGCGCGCCCGACGACCGGCGCAACGTCGACGGCGTGCTCGCGCTCGGCGCCACGGCGGCGCGCGGCCTGTCCTTTCGCGCGCTGTTCGTGCTCGGCATGAACGAGGGCGTTTTTCCGCGCGCCATCCGCGAAGACGCCTTTCTCCGCGACCGCGACCGCGAAGTGCTCGAGCGCGACCTGGGCTACAAAGTGAGCCAGAAGCTTGCCGCCTTCGACGAGGAGAAATTGCTGTTCGCTCTGCTTGCCGGCGCGGCGCGCGAGCGTTTCTATTGCTCGTTTCAACGGGCCGACGAAAGCGGCAGAGCGCTGGCGCCGTCGTGGTATCTGGACGAGCTCCAGCGCGCGCTCAAAGCCGGCGCACACTCGTGGGAGAGCGTCGATATTCCGCGCGGCGTCATCGAAAAAGCCGCCGCCGCGCCGTTCGACCGCCGGGATTTGCTTTTGCCCAGGGAACTGGCGATTCGCATCACCCTGGAAGGAGGCGATCCCGGCGAGCTGGTCGAAGCCTTTGCGCCGCTGCCGGCGCTTTACCGCGAGGGACGGCGGGTGGCCGCCGCGCTCGACCGGAGCGGCGCGCGCCTGCTCCCCTACGACGGCCTGCTCGAGGATCCGAGCGGCTTCTGGAACTATTTTTCCGAGCGCGGCGCCGCGCCGACCGCGCTTGAATCCTACGCGCGCTGCCCGTTTCAATTCTTCGCCCGCCACGCCCTCGGCCTCGAGCCCCTCGAGCGCCCCGAAGATATCCTCGGCCCGAGCGCCGCCGAATTCGGCGAGATCGGCCATCGCATTCTGAACTGGTTCTATCGCGAGCTCATCGACGCCGGTTATTTCGAGAAGCCCGCGGATCGGCTGAACGTCGATGCGGTTCTGCAGAGCGCCGCGGCCCGGGCATTTGCCGATTATGAAAAAAATCACTCGGTCGGTTATCCGCTCGCCTGGGAAAGCCAGAAAGCGGCGATCATCGAGCTGCTGCAGCGCGTGATCGCCCAGGATCTCGGCGAGCTTCGGGCCTCGGGCTACGTGCCCGCGGAGCTGGAAACCGAAATCGAAGGCCGGCTCGCCGCGGACTGGCCGGAGCCGCTGAAAAATTTGAAAATCCGCGGGCGCATCGATCGCATCGACCGCAGCCAAGAGCGCCTGCGCGTGATCGATTACAAATTCAAAAGCGGCGCCAAAGCTTTGAGCCTGGACAAAGATCTCCCGCGCGCGGCGCTCCGCGGCGAGCGCTTGCAGCCGCCATTCTATTATTTCCTGACCGAGCGCCGGCTCGCAGAACAAGCGTCAAAATCCGCGCCGCCGGAAATCGAGGCGGATTTTTATTACATCGCGCCGCGCTGGTCCGACGGTCCGCTGCAAGCGGCGGCCTACGGCGCCGATGCGCTCGCCGGGGCGACCGGCGCGGCGATGCGGAAAACGCTCGCCTACCTGGTCGAAGGCGTGCGCCGCGGCCGGTTTTTCATCCATCGCGGCGCCCAGTGCGCGCGCTGCGAGGCGGCGCCGATCTGCCGCAAGAATCATCCGCCGAGCCTGTGGCGCGCCGAGAACGATCCCGCGACCGAAGCGCATCGCGCGCTGCGCAAAAAAGATCCGCGAGACGATGAGCCCGAATCCGACGCCTACTGAACTCGGCGATGAGGCCGACCGCCGAGCCGCGGTCGCCACTTTCGACCGCAACCTGGTCGTCACCGCCGGCGCGGGCACGGGCAAAACCACTCTGCTGATCGACCGCCTCGTCCACCTGCTGCTGCGCAATCCCGAGCCGCTGAAAATAACCGAGATCGTCGCGCTCACCTTCACCAACAAGGCCGCGGACGAGATGAAAATCCGCCTGCGCCAGCGCCTGCGCGCGCTGCTCGACGTCCGGCTCGACCGCGCGCCGGCCGGCGAAAGCGAGGAGAAAATCCGCCGCGAAGCGGAGTCGCTGATCGAGACCTACCGGCTGTCCAAAAGCGAGATCGACGCGCGCATTCACGACGCGCTGCGCAATCTCGAGCGCAGCGACATCGGCACCATCCACAGCTTCGCCGCCAACCTGCTCCGGCTCTATCCGCTCGAAGCCGGCGTGGATCCGGCCTTCCGCGAGGACGACGGCGCGGCTTTCGACCGGCTTTTCGACGACGAGTGGAACCTCTGGCTCGATCGCGAGCTGGCGCTCGGCAGCGCGCACGCGGCGCAGTGGCAAAAAATTCTGCCGCGCTGCAAGCTGGAGCACATCAAAGCGCTGGCCCGCTCGCTCGCCGCGGAAAACGTCGATCTCAGGCAAAACGGCGCGGCGAGCGGCGCAATCCCGCCCGTGCTGCGCGCCTGGCTTGCCCGGCTCGCCCAGAGCGCCGCCGCGCTGATCGAGCGCCACCCCGAGGACCGGCAGAACGAAAAACTCGTGCGCGCCGCCCGCGCCGTGATCGCCGGGTACGAAAATTCCGCGCGCCTCGATTCGGGCGCGCCGGAATGCCTGCTGCTCGCCGAGAAAAGCATCAACCGCGCCACCCAGGGCTGGTCGGCCGAAGACGCGACCGAGGCGCAGGATCTCGTGCGCGCGGCCAGGGGACTGCTTCGCGTGGACGCCGAGCTGACCGGCGCAATCTGGCGCTTGCTCGCGCCGTTCGCGGCCGATTTTCGCGAACGCTTCATTCGCGAAGGACACGTCTCTTTCGACGGCCTGCTCGTGCGCGCGCGCGATCTGGTGCGCGATCAGAGCCGCGTGCGCGCCGATCTCAAGCGCCGCTACCGCGCGATTTTGATCGACGAGTTCCAGGACACCGACCCGATCCAGTACGAGATTTTGCTTTACCTCGCCGAAGCGCCGGGCCAGGCGGCGGCGGACTGGCGCGGAGTGAAGCTCGCGCCGGGGAAAATTTTCGTGGTCGGCGATCCCAAGCAGTCGATCTACGCTTTTCGCCGCGCCGACATCGAGGCCTACCTCGAAGTCGTTGAAAAAATCATCCTGGCGCAAAGCGGCCGCGAATGCCGGCTCACCACCAACTTTCGCAGCAACCCGGCGATTCTCGACGGCGTCAATGGTATTTTCGCCAAGCTCATCCGGGCGCAGGACGGCGTGCAGCCGCGCTACATCGCGATCCACGCGGCGCCGGGGCGAAGCGCCGCGCCGGGCGCGCTCCCCAAGCTGCTGGCGCGCAAAATCGTCTCGGATCGGGAGCTCAGCGCCGAGAGCGCGCGCCGGCTCGAAGGCGAAAGCCTGGCGCGCTGGCTCGGGGAAGACGTTCTCGGCAAGCTCGCGATCTTCGATGCGCGCGGCGAGACGGTGCCTGCGCGCGCCCGGGACGTGGCGATCCTGCTGCGCAAGCTCACCGACATTCACGACTATCTCGAGCCGCTGCGCCGCCGCGGCATCCGCTACGTGGTCGAAGGCGAGCGCCACTTTTACGCCGCCAAGGAAGTGATCGACGCGGTCAATCTGCTGCGCGCGGTGGAAAACCCGCACGACCGCGTGGCGCTGGCCGGGGTGCTGCGCTCGCCCCTCGGCGGTCTCACCGATCAGCAGCTCTACGATCTCAGCCGCGCCCGCGGCCTGGATTACCGCGCCGCGAAAAATCTCGCCGGCGGGAACTTCCCGCCGACGCTGAGCGAGCTCTACGACGCGCTCGCGCGCCTGCACGAAGAGACCCGAGCGCTGCCGATCGGCGCGGCGGTCGCGCGCGTGTTCGAGACTTTGCCGGTGGAGCTGATCGCGGCCGGCTATTTTCACGGCGAGCAGGCGGTGGCGAATCTCGAGAAGCTCGCGCGCCAGGCCGAGCTGCTCGGCCGCGAAGGCTCGACGACCCTCAAAGAAGCCATCCGCCAGCTGGAAAAGCGCGTGCTCGAAGTCAAGGACGAAGGCGAGAGCGCGCTCGCCGAAGAAAATCTCGACGCCGTGCGCGTGATGAGCATCCACAAAGCCAAGGGCCTCGAGTTTCCCGTGGTGATTCTGGCGGGCTGCCAGGCGGGCATCGAAGCCGGCCGCGGCGCCGACGGCGAGGCGCTCTTCGACTGGTCGTCGGGTCTCACCGGCATGCGCATCGGCCCGCTCGCCGATCTCGCCGCGGTTTACATCGCGGAGAAATCCCGCCGCCGAAGCGCCGAAGAGCAAAAGCGCCTGCTCTACGTCGCCATGACCCGCGCGCGCGAGCATCTGATCGTCTCCTGCGCGCCGAGCGGGCGCCGCGCGCCCGGCAGTTTCCTTTCCATGCTCGACGGCGTTCTCGATCAGAGCATCGATCGCGCCGCGGCGTCAGAAACCGTGGCGCTCGGCGCCGGCGCGCTGGCGATCGAGGTCGTGAGCGAAAAGCCCGCGGCTCCGGGCCGCGCCGCGAATCGAGCCGCCGGCTCGGGAAAGGCGCCCGACTGGCAGGCGTTTCTCGATACCTGGAGGCGCCGGGCCGATTTCTACGAGCGCGCCCGCAAGGCTGCGGCTTTTCTCACGCCGACCTTGCTCAAGCGCCGGGAAGAAAGCTTGACGGAAGCCGGCGACACGCGCTCAAAACGCAGGGATTGGCAGACCCCCGCGCTCCTCGTCGGCGACCTGGCGCACCGGTTTTTACAGCGCCGGGATTTTTCCGCCGCTCCTGGCGATTGCGAAAGCGCGCTGCGCGATTGGCTCGCCGGCCTCGCTTTGCCCGCGGAATGCGCATCGTCGCGCTCCGAAATCGCAGCCGAGCTGGGCGAAATTTTCGCCGCCTTCGCGCGCTCGCCGGTTTACCGCGAGCTCGCCGGCGCGCGCATCCTCGGCCGCGAGGTGCCGCTGCTGATGCCGTGGGACGGCGCGGTCATGGAAGGCGTCATCGATGTCGTCTACGAAAAAGACGGCTTGCTTTACCTCGCCGACTATAAGACAGATAGGGTCGAGCCGGGCGAGCTTCGCCGCGCCGCCGAGCGCTACCGGTTGCAGGCGGAGATTTACTCCCGGGCGGTGAGACAAACGCTCGGCCGCGAGCCCGCCGCGTTCAAAGTAATTTTTTTGCGCCTCGGAGAGGCGGTCGCTCTCGGGCCCGTGCAAAATCGCCAGCTCGCGTTGTTTTAAAGGCTTCGATGAAAATCTGTTTTCTGGACATCGAGACCGTGCCGACGGACCGGGCGCTGGAAGAAAACGGCCTGCTCGAGCCGCAGATGCAGCTGGGCGAGGCCGAGCTGATCAAAAAGCTCAGCCTCTCGGCGGCCACCGCCAAGATCCTTTGCATCGGCTACGCCATCGAGCCGCCAGCCGGAAGCGAAGCGCAGGCGCTTCAGGGCGAGGAGCCCGAGATTCTCAAAAATTTCTGGGCGATCGCCGCGGACTGCAATCTTTTCGTCGGCCATAATATTCTGGACTTCGACCTGCGCTTTATCTACCAGCGCTCGGTGATCCACCAGATCAAACCGTCCCGCGATCTGCCCTTCGCGCGCTTTCGCAACGCACCGATCTTCGACACCCTGCAGGAGTGGAGCAAGTGGGGCCGCGAGCGCGCCAGTCTCGACCTGCTGGCGAAAACCTTCGGCATCCCGTCGCCGAAGGAAAACCTCGACGGCTCGAAGGTCTATCCGTTTTACCGCGCCGGCCGGATCGCGGAGATCGTCGATTACTGTAAATGCGACGTGAATTCGACCCGTGAAGTTTATCGCTGGCTCACTTTCACCCGCGGCCCGGGGGAATCTCAACCCTGACCGGCGGCGCGGACCGAGGAGTTTTGAAAACATGAACAAAGATGCGATGGGGCAAAATCTCGCCGCGGTCGAAAACCATTTTCACAGCGAGGCGCTGAGCGATATCGAAGCGGCCCTCGAGACCTTTACCGAGGACGCGCTCTGGGAAGCGCCCGCGCCCAACGGGCTCAACCGCTCGTTTACCGGCAAGCCGGCAGTGGCCGAAAATTATCGGCGCCTCTGGGCCTCCATGCGCAACGTCAATTTCCAGCCGCTCCAGCGTTTTGCCACCGAAGATCGGGTCGTGGACGATTCCCTGGTCACCTTCGAGGTCGCGCGCGACGGCTACTGGCATTTTCCCGTCGGCAGCAAGATCGTCATGCGCCTGGTGCATATCTTCGAAATGCGCGGCGGCAAGATCGCGCGCGAAATCGTCTTCGACATGGGCCGGGTGGCCTGAGCGCCGGTCCGGCGCGGCCGGCAAGCGCCGATGAAGGCGGGTTTGCCGTCGCTCGCGCGGCGGGCTTGAGGGGGCGGGGGCCAAGCAAAACGCGCGGCGCGGTCCATCGTTCCGGTCGTTTGACTCCCCTTTCGCCAATCGATAATAATTGTTCCAAATCCGCTAGGCTTGAGTCAGCGCAAGCTCACGCCAAGTTCGCAGATTCCGAAACAGTTGACGAGGTAAGAAGGAGGCCCCATGGATCATCCCGCTGAGCAATCATTCAAGGAACCGACCGACAAAAAAACCCGCGCCGGCTACGGAAAATTCCTCCGGCCCAACACGCCCTACGACAATTTTATGGAGGCCCAGGGCATTCCGATCTACCGCGACATCGGCGTGCGCCGCGTCCAGGACCTGCCGCTGAAGCCGTGGAAGCGCATGGGCGGCAACGGCACGTTCATCCAGCTTCTCGGCACCGAGGGTTTGTGGGGCTGCTACGTCATCGAGGTTCCCGGCGCCGGCGCGTTGAATGTGGAAAAGCATCTCTACGAGGAGCAATTTCTCGTCGTCGATGGACGCGGCACCACCGAAGTGTGGGTCGACGGCAACCCGAAGAAGCTGACCTTCGAATGGCAGAAAGGCTCGATCTTCGCGATTCCGATGAACGCGACCCACCGCATCGTCAACGCGACTTCGAGCCCCGCGCTTTTGCTGGCCGGCACCACGGCGCCCAACATCATGAACAACTTCGACAACGAGGATTTCATTTTCAACTGCCCCTATCACTTCAAGGACCGCTTCAATCCGAGCGACGACTACTACAAGTACAAAGAAGACGTGAGCCCCGACCCGCTCCGCGGTCTCGCCATGCGCCAGACCAACATCATCCCCGACGTCATGTCCTGCGAGCTGCCGCTGGACAACCGCCGCTCGCCCGGCTACCGGCGCATCGAGCCGCACATGGCGGGGCAGCAATTTTATTTCTGGATCGGCCAGCACGAGACCGGCCGCTATTCGAAAGCGCACGCGCACGGCTCGGCGGCGGTGCTGATCTGTCTCAGCGGCAAAGGCTACACCTACACCTGGCCGGCCAAGCTCGGCACCCATCCCTGGGAAAAGGGCACGACCGAAGAAATCCGCCGCCAGGACTACGAGCCGGTCGGCATGGTGAGCGCGGCGCCCATGAGCGGCAACTGGTTTCACGCGCACTTCGGCGCGAGCAAGGAGCCGCTTCGTCTCACCGCCTGGTTCGGCCCCAACGCGCCGGGCCGCGACCGCGGCCGTCCCGGCGAAAGGGCCATCGACTATGGCGCCATCGACATGAAAGACGGCGGCACGGCGATCCCCTACAACGAGGAAGATCCCTTCCTGCGCAAAGAGTTCGAGGAGACGCTCGAAAAAGTCGGCGCCAAGTCGCGCATGGAACCCGAGCTTTACACCCACTCCTACTAGGCAAAAATCGTCGCGCGTCTCGCGTCTAGAGTTTAGAGTTTGGCTCAACGCCAGACCCTGGACTCTAGACGCCAAACAACCCCAAACCGAAGGAAGTTTGATGGCCACCCCACCGCGAGGCTCGTTTTCCAATGCCCACCGCCACATGCAGGAAGAGGAAAATCTCCAGCTCACCAGCGTGGGCGTGGACATCGGCTCTTCCACCTCGCATCTGGTTTTCTCCCGCCTCGAGCTGACTCTCGAAGGCTCGCGCTACCGCGTGACCCGGCGCGAGGTGCTGAACGAATCGGACATTCTTTTGACGCCCTACGTCGAGGACACGCGGATCGACGTCGAGGCCCTCGAAGCGTTCATCAACGAGCAATACAAAAAAGCCAGGATCCGCCGCGAAGAGGTCGATACCGGCGCGTTGATTTTGACCGGCGTCGCCGTGCGCCGGCGCAACGCGCGCGCCATCGCCGAGCTTTTCGCCGAGGAGGCGGGCAAGTTCGTCGCGGTCAGCGCCGGCGACGGTCTGGAAGCGACCATGGCGGCGCACGGCTCGGGCGCGGTGGCGCACTCGGAGAAAATCGGCGGCGTGGTTTTGAATATCGACATCGGCGGCGGCACCAGCAAATTCGCCGTCTGCAACAGGGGCAAAGTCCAGGAAGTCTCCGCCATCGACATCGGCGCGCGCCTGCTCGCCTTCGACCCGAGCGGCGCCGTCGCGCGCATCGAAGAGGCCGGCCGCAAGCACGCCGCCTGGGCCGGCTTTTCCGTCGCCCTCGGCGACAAAATCGCCGAAGAGAATTTGCGCCGCATGGTCTCCGGCATGATGGACAAGCTTTTCGCCATGCTGAAGCCGGATTCGATCAACGGAGATATCAAAGACCTCCTGCGCCTGCCGGCGCTGCACTACCAGGGCGAGATCGATTGCGTGATGTTTTCCGGCGGCGTGTCGGAGTTCATCTACCGGCGTGCGAAAAACAGCTTCGGCGATCTCGGGCCGCTGATCGCCGAGGAAGCGCGCCGCCGCGCCGGCGATCTCGGCCTTCTCGTCATGGAGCCCAACGCGCGCATCCGCGCCACCGTGATCGGCGCTTCGCAGTACACCGTGCAGGTGAGCGGCAACACGATTTTCATCGCGCCCGAGAGCGCCGTGCCGGTGCGCAACGTCGCCGTGGTCGCGCCGGAGTTTCCGCTCGATCAGGACGAGTTCGGCAAAGAAGCCGTGCGCGAGGCGCTGTTGAGCGCGCTTCGCCGCCTGGATTTGCTGCACGGCCGCCAGCCCGTCGCCGTGGCATTTCACTGGGACGGCTCGGCGACTTTCTTGCGCCTGCAGGCGTTTTGCAGCGGCGTCGCCGAAGGACTGAAGGACATCTTCGCCAAAGGCCATCCGCTGGTCCTGGTGAACGACGGCGACATCGGCGGCATTATCGGGCTGCATTTTCAGGAAGAGCTGCAGATGCAAACCCCGATCATCTCCATCGACGGCATCGCGCTCAACGACTTCGACTACATCGACATCGGCGCGCTGATTCCGTCGTCCGGCGCCGTTCCGGTCGTGATCAAATCGCTGATCTTCCCCGCGTCTCCCCAGCCATAGCTCTGCGCTCGGAGCGAGGGCGGATGGTTCGGGTTTTCACCATTGCGCCCTGCCAGCGGTGGACATGGCCGGACAGGATGGACGGCGTTTGCGGGCTGTTTCCAGCGGAATTTGTGGCGGCGTGATTTTTTGAGACAGCAATCGCGCCGCAGCTTGACTTTCGCGCGCGTTACGCTTAGAAAGCGCGGGTATCGAGTCCGCCCGATGTCGAAGTACCGAGCCCGTTACTGCCCTAACTGCAACTACTTCATCGGCTTCGCAGTCGAGAAGAGCCACCTTCGCGGGCGCGCCACTTCGGTCACCAACTTTTGTCTGAATTGCAACTACAAGCTGCCGGTGTATAGTGTCGTACGCGGGAACCGAACGCCGACTCGGCTGCCGCGTCGAGCCACGCTGCAGCTGGTGCGCGGCAAAGCCGATGCGGCCGCGTTTGATTGCGTCGGCCGAAACCGGAACGCGTCGATGGATACCAAGATCAGCCCCGGCGATTACGCGCGCCACCTGCGCGCCATCGGCCAGGATCTCGAGCATCTCCATCTCACGACATTCAATCTGGAATACGTCGGCGATTCTTACCTGGTCTGGGTGCGCCAGGAAGAACAGGGCGAAACCCCCAACCCGCTTTTCCGCATCAGCAAGAATCGCCTGCAAAAACTCTGGCGCAACCGGACGCCGCCGCGGCCGCTCGGCCACGAGGAGCCGTGCTCGATCTCGACCACGCAAACCGGGCGGCGCCTGCGCTACTCGGTTCCCGAGCTCGACCGCATCGAACGCGAGCAGCGCGCGCGCCGGCGCCTGCAGAGCGGCAAAGCCGACGGCCACTGTCTCTCGCAGTTGCTGCGGACGATCGGAGACCTGGTCAGCCAGCGCGGCGAGCGCCTGCTGGGCATCGCCTGGCAGGAGCTTTCGATCAGCGTGGTGATTGAGACTCCCTACGGACGAAAAGAGATCGATGTCTTTCGCCCCGACAACCTCTACGATCTCTGGGTGAGAATGTACTTGAAGCGCGACAACCGCGCTTTCCTCGACACGCCGCACTGAGCGGCGCTCCGGTTTACTTTTAACCGCGCGATTCCGCGCCGTCGCTCTCGGCGGTCGGCAGGAGCAATTGCTCGTGCGCGGCGGCGCGGCTTTGGATCGGCGCGGGCAGCTCGACGATGAACGTCGTACCCTCGCCGGGCCGGCTTTGCGCTTCGATCGAGCCGCCCAGAAGATCCAGGTATTTTTTGACGATGTACAGGCCGAGGCCGACGCCGCCGTGCTCCATGCCGGCGTGAGCGCGTCCCTGGCGAAATTTGTCGAAAATCCTCGGAATATCGTCGGCGGGAATGCCGGGACCCGTGTCGCTCACGTGAATCTCCAGCCGCTCTTTGCCCGGCAGATAGCGCGCCGTCACCGCCACCGTGCCGCGCTCGGTGAACTTGAGCGCGTTGCCGATCAGATTTTCCAGCACGCGCCGGAGCTTGGCGCGGTCGCCCGCGACCGACGGGAGATCGCCGGGATAATTCCACACAAGCTTGAGATCCTTGGCGAGCGGATAATCGTAAAACGCGCGCAGCTCGGAGAAAAATTCCCAGAGGTTGATTTCCCGGAGCTCGGCGCGAAGCGGCTCCGCTTCCATGCTGCTCACCTGGAGAACCGCGTTGATCAACGCGTGCAGCTCCTTCGACTGGCGCGCGACGGTTTGCACGGCCTTTTCCTGGATCGGCGTGAGCGCGCCCAGCAAGCCTTCGAGAAACATCTCGGCGTAGCCTGCAATCACGTTCAACGGCGTTTTGAGCTGGGTCGAGACGACTTTCAGAAAGTCGTCCTTGATCTTGTGCGCCTCGCTCAGTTCTTCGGCCTGGCGCTGGCTCCGCTGGTAAAGCTCCGCGCGCTGAAGCGCGATCGCCGCCTGGCCGGCCAGAGTCGAAATGAAATCGATCTCCTCCGGGTTGAAATCGTGCTCCTCGCGGGTGAGAAACGCCAGGCATCCCAGCACTTCGCCGTTGGCGCAAAGCGGCACACCCAGAAATGAAACCAGCCCTTCCCGCTCGAAAAAGCCGCGGTCGCGCACCTGCCGGTCGGCGAAGACATTTTGGACTCTCAACGGCGCCGGCGCGCTGACGAGCCGTTCGGTGAGCGCGAGGAAATCCGTCGCGCCGCTCAGGCTTTTGCTGCCGAACCCGCGGGCGGCAACCGTTTCGAGGGCCGCGCCGTTTTTGAGCCGCACCAGGCCGGCGGCGTAGGGCAAATGAATAAGCGCGGTCTCGAGAAACGCGGCCAGAATCTGCGCCTTATCGACGGTGGAGGCGAGCGACAGGTTGACCTGGTGCAGCACTTCCAGGCGCTCGCGCTGGCGGCGGATTTCTTCCGCGGTCTTTTGCTGGCGCTTGATTTCCGCTTCCTTGTCGCGCCCGCTTCGGCGCAGCCGTTCGACCTGGGCAAAGTAACCGTAGAAAAGCGAGATCACGAAAGGAAACGGCAGGCGCAGGTAGACGCCGGGATCGAGCGCCGCGGCGCGGCTGAACACGAAGTAGCCGTAGGCGAGCGGCGCCACAATCGTCACCAGCAAAAGCCCGCGCGGATCGTTGCAGATGACGCTTAGGATCGCGGTCAGAAGACAGGCGGCGTAAAAATCCGCGCTCGCCGCGCCGGTGGTGCTGAGGACCGCGCCAAGCACGATGGTATCGAAAACCAGCAGGGGGCCGTAAAAATAGGGCGAGTCGAACAGCTCGTCGGAAAGAAAATACAAGGTCGAATGGCTGAGCAGATAAAGAATCAGCACCGCCTGCACCTGGGTCGGCGTCAGCCATTCGCTGGGCGAATAGTACAGGAGATACGAAGAGAGAATCAGCAGCGGCCAGCGCAGGCGGATGACGGTATCTTTTTTTGCCGCTTCGAAAAGGCGATCAAAGCTGCGCGGGCGCGATGGCGCCGATGACACATCGATGCGAGATGATTTTTCCACTGTCCACAGTCCGGAGAATTTTTACTGCATCGACTGCATATAATATGCCACGGACCAGCGCGACCTGGCGCAGGCCGCCGGAGAATTTTTTCCGTGCAATTCAGACGGGTTGAACGATGAAAATCCCGTGGCAAATGGAATCGCCGGGGCCGCTCGATCCACGATGGCACAATTTTGTTTGATCCGCCGCTCGCGCTCGCAAATGTTGCGCGCGCCGCGGACCAGTCGCGGGACGGTGGCCGGATCAAACGCGCGAGTTGGCGATCTTTCGCTGCGCTGAGCGCACGGCGCGCAAAATATCCGGATAGCCGGCGCAGCGGCAGAGATTGCCGGCGAGATATTCGCGGATGTCGTCGTCGGAGGGATCGGGATTTTCCTCGAGGAACGCCTTGACCGAGAGCACGAAGCCCGGCGTGCAGTAGGCGCACTGAAGCGCGCGCTCCTCGACGAAAGCCTGCTGGATGGGATGAAGCGAGCGTCCCTCGCCGAGGCCTTCGAGCGTGGTGATCGAATGGTTGGCGGCGCGCACCGCGAGGAGAAAACAAGCGCTCACCGGCTTGCCGTCCAGAAGCACCGTGCAGCTGCCGCAGGCGCCGACGCCGCAGCTCTCGCGCACGCTCCAGAGCTTGAGCTGCTCGCGCAGCACTTCGAGCAACGTGTCGGCATCCTCGATCGCAAGCCGCTCGGCGCGTCCATTGACCGTCAGGGCAATCTCTCTTTTCATAGGCGATTGGGATCAGCTCGGCGCGCCGTTCAATTGCTCGACCGCTTTTTTGACGAAGAGGCGCGCCATGCGGCGTTTGTACCATTCCGATCCGCGCAGATCGGCCGACGGCGCAATCTGCCGATCGACCTGGTCGCAGAGCCGCTCGATCAGATCGGCGTCGATCTCGTGATCGGCCGCGAACTCCAGGCCTTCGATCAGCACCGGCGTCGCCGCCACGCCGCCGAGCGCGATCCGCAGTTCCCGGCAGCGGCCGGCGGCCTTTCGCAAAAATGCGGCGACGCCGAGACAGGGCCAGTCGTTGGCGGACAGGGCGGAATAGCGCAAGTACAGCGTTCGGCTGTCCGCCGGCGCGAAGGGAATTTTGACATCGGTCAGGATCTCCGCCGGTTGCAGCGCGGTCTCGTACATGCCGCGAAAAAAATTCTTGAGCGGAATCGCGCGCGCGCCGCTGGGACCGATGACATTCACTTCGGCGCCGAGCACGAGCAGCGCGGGCGGCGGATCGAGGCGGTAATCGCCGTGGGCGAGGTTGCCGCCCACCGAAGCGGTCTGGCGCACGCGCACGTTGCCGATCCGGCTGAACGCGTCGGCGAGCGCCGGGAAAGCCTGGCGGATCAGCGCCGACGATTCCACCATCCGGTGGGTGGCGAGCGCGCCGACGCGCACGCCATCGGCCTCGCGTTGGATTTCGTTCAGTCCCGGAACGGTCTGCAGATCGACGAGGTAAGGATAGTGCAGCGCGCGCTGCTTCATCAGGATGACCAGAGTCGTGCCGCCGCCGAGCGGCCGAGCCTCATCGCCGTGCTCGGCGAGCAGGGCGACGGCTTCGGACAACGAACGCGGCTGGAGCAGATCGAAAGACTGAATGGTCATGGCCGGATAAATTCGCAGCTAACCTGCTTGACCGTGATAAGTCAAGCCGCGCCGCGCGCATCGCCGCCCATGTCGGATCGACAAACTCCAGACAACTCAAGACGCCAGACGCCGTCCGCGGCAGTTGACACGCTCCATCAACTTTGACATGAATCCGATTCAAAAGGAGGACGACGCTCATGTTCGCAAGCATTCGACATATCGCGGTGATGACCGAGAACTGGGACCGGGAAGCGAAGTTCTACCAGACGATTTTCGGCATGAAAAAAATCACCCATGGAATGACCGATGAAAAGGGCGAGTACAACAAAAACCGCGGCCATTTGAGCGACGGCGTCATCGGCCTCGCCTTGCTGCAGCGCCAGCCGGGTTTTCGCTCGGGCCTCGATCATTTCGGCTTCGCCGTCGAAGACGTTCAGGTCGTGCGCGATCGGCTGAAACAATTCTACCCGGATTGCCATATTCACCAGAGTCAAAGCCACGTGCCGTTCGCCGGCCTGCGCGGCCACGATCCCGACGGCAACCAGTGGGATCTCTCGCAGAAAGGCATGGCGAACGTGCGCGAAGGCTACGTCGAATTCGGCTGGGAGCAGCCGCGCTGGATCAACCACATCTGCATCCGCAGCGGGCGTCCGGCGCATATCGCCGAATTCTACCGCAAGGTTTTCGACCTCAAGCCCGTGGAAGGCCTGTCGGGCGACAACAGCTTCTATCTCTCCGACGGCAAAGTGAGCATCGCGATTCGTCCCTGGGACATGGTGCAGTATCGCGGCCACATGGCGGGCCTGGATCATTTCGGCTTCAAGGTGGACGACCTCGATCAGACGAAAAAAGATCTCGCCAGCCTGGCCGCCGCCGCGCCTGAATCGGCGCCACGCAAGATCGCCATCGGACGGGACGGTGAAACCCGCCAGAAAAATCTCGAAGGCTGCAAGCTGTGCAAACAAAGCCTGGCGGATCCGGACGGTGTGCTGCTCGATTTGACCGACTGACAACTTCCGAAACGGCGCCGAGAGCGGAACGGAGGATCTATGGAGTTCGCCAATATCGACGCCACCAAGCGCAAGGCGAATGACGAAAACAAGCGCTTCGTTCCGCTCTTCGGCAACGAAACCTTTCGCTCCTGGATTCTTTACTTTCGTCCCGGCGAGCACACCGACATGCACTATCATCTCTCGCCCGAAACGTTCATCGTGGTCGAAGGCAAAGCGTCGGTCAAAGGCCTCAAAGGCGAAGAGCGAATTATCGGAAAAAACGAAATCGTTTTTTTCGGCGCCAAAGACTACTACCAGATCACCAACGTCGGCACGGAACCGCTCGTGCTTATCGGCAATCGCTCGGAAGCCTTCGGCGGCGCGCACGTCACCGCAAACGAATAGCTCCGCGCGGGAGCGTCGCTGCGCGCGATCGATGATGCGGCTCCTCCTCCGGCGGTACACCGCAGCGCTTTTCCTCTTTCTGTCTTTCCATCCGCCGGCCCATGCCGAGGAAATCAAAATCGCTTCGACCGGACCCGGCGTCAGCACGCTGCCTCTCGAGATCGCCGCGCGCAAGGGTTTTTTTCGCGACGAGGGATTCGAGGCTCTCGCCATCACCATGCGCGCCAATATCGCAGTCAACGCGCTGCTCAGCCGGAGCGTCGATTACGCCACGCCGAGCACTTCGGTCATCAAAGCCGCGGCCGCCGGTCTGCCGGTCAAATTGATCGCCGTCTTGCTCGGCCGGCCCGATTATTTTCTCACCGTCAAAAAAGACCTGCGCTCTTTCAAAGACCTGAAAGGCAAACGCATCGCCATCGGCAGCTTCGGCGCCGCCGCCGATCTCGCGCTCCGCGCCGTCGCCAAACAGGAAGGCCTGGATGCCGACCGCGATCTGATTCGCCTGCAAATGGGCGGCGCCGCTTCGCGCTACGCCGCGCTCGTCGCCGGCAGCGTCGATGCGACGATTTTGACTCTGCCCTATAACCTGCAGGCCGAAAAAGCCGGGTTCAAAGATCTTCTCTGGTTCGGCGAGCGCATGGAATTGCCGCTGTCGGGACTCGCCGTGCGCGACGAAACGATTCAGAAAAACCCGAAACAGGTTCTCGGCGTCGTGAGAGCAATCATGCGCGCCATGAATTTCGCTGCTGCAAACCGAGAGGAGACTACGCAAATGATCGCCAACTGGCTCAAGGTCGACCGAGAAATCGCTGCGAAGAGCTACGAGCTCGGCAAACCGAGCTGGTCCGCCGGCGGCATCGTCTCCGATGCCGCCGTGAAAGTATTGCTCGATCAATCCATGCTCGAGCTTAAAACCAAGGACGTTGTGCCCCTCGACAAAGTGCGCAATTGGAGCTTCGTCGAGCAAGCGCGGCGGGAGCTGGGCACGGGCGGGGCGGCGCGCTGATACAATTGGCCTCTTTTTCAAAATCACTAAGGAAGGTCTGAACAAGTCATCATTTGAGGCGAGCCGAGGTGATTGAGTACCGACGGAGTCATTGGACAGCAAATTTCGAGTTCAAGATCGTCTGATTTGCGGAGAACTAATGTCAGATGA
>Ga0070741_10004531_pt1 | contig 32349 bp, 28 predicted proteins | sample Coa_R1_4_FD_66440 | JGI IMG/M metagenome (GOLD analysis project Ga0070741, IMG submission 66440) | Surface soil microbial communities from Centralia Pennsylvania, which are recovering from an underground coalmine fire - Coalmine... | ecosystem: Environmental > Terrestrial > Soil > Unclassified ... | reverse complement strand
AGGTAACTCAAGTTGCTACCTTGCCTCTTCGAGAAGGCAAACGGTGATGCAAAAGCCGGTTTCCAGAGCGATTCTCTCTCAAACGTGTTCCTAGGTAGCAACTTGGGTTAGGTATTCTGCGAACACCAAAGAAGGGGATGACGTTCTTAAGACTGTATGCGTATTTGTTCCTGCTCTTCGGGACAGGCAAGCAAAGCCTAGCAAGGGAAAGACAAATGAGGCAATTTCATCGGCGACTAGCCCCCTTTGTATGGATTGTAGTAACCGTTCTATTTCTCCTGCCTTTGAGCGTTGTCAAAGGTCAGCAAAATCAGGCAAGCGAGAAGGAACCGATAACTAATACTACTGCTTCCAAGCTAAATCCTTTGGACAATGACCCACGCCTAAGAATCAAAGTTACTCTGAAAAGGCGGCTCACACGGGTTGCTGAAGCACTTCGAGAACTAAGCATTCGTACGAAGGTGAAGCTTGAGGCTGAGGGCAACGAGGTACGCCCTGCCAGGCTATCTTTCTCGTATAAGGATATATCTCTCAAGGATATTCTCGATAGCATTGCTGCCGTTCACAACTGGGAGTGGGAGCGTCGCAAAGGGGGAATTCTTATCCTACGCGAACGAGACAATACAGCGCTTCAGAATGCATTACGTCCTCACTCACAAGCACAAGCAGAAATCTACCGAAAAGGCAGAGAGTTTGTAAATCTCCTTAGTAAACAGTCTCAGGAGTTACAAAACTCTCTATGGGCACATCCTATGCGCGGCTTCCCGCTCCCTAACGGAATAGGGTTTGGAGAACTTCCTACCCCAATGCAGCAAGTGCTGCGTGATATGTTGGCAGCACGTAGAGAGGAATTAGCGGAACAGGGATTAGACGGAGGACATCTTTCGCCTGAAGCTTTAGACGGTACACGGCTCTGGATGGAAACGTATCCGGGGGAAGGAGTTACAAGTTATCATCTCATGGTTTTTGATGAGCGAGGCGGGTGTGGTATTAACTTTAACGTCTTTAGTGATCCTAATGAGAGCAGCCAGGTCGTTCCCGAAAGTTCGCCCATCTGGTACGGTGCTTCGGAAGATACGACCTCGCAAGAGCAAGCTAGTAACGATCCTCGGCTCAACCAGAGGGTTACGCTTGATGTTCGCTCAGAAACTATCCTCGATGCCTTGCGGGAATTGGCGCCACAAGTGCCTCTCAACTTTGCGGCAGAAGTCTCCGTGTATGACCCAATCAAGAGGTCTTTTGTCTGCAAGGAGAAGCCGCTAAAGGCTGTATTGGATAAGCTTGCTATGCTGTACCACTATACATGGGGATACCGCAAGAGTGGTATTTTTATGTTCCACCTTGCCCCTGACAAGAGTGCTTCTCAATAGCTCTATGCCAACATCATAGCAGCAACGCCAGATTCCAGGGCGATAGCGCGCCCTATCAAACTAGCTTCGAATACCCCGAACGTCGTACGGTTTCCGCCCTGCAAAATAAGCCGCAACCTTTGCCTGCCGCATAATCACCACGAAGGCAATACCCTCCGAAATGGTCACGGCAGACGCGGGGCGACTCTGGCCTATCCCTTCCCTCCGGTCGTGGCGATGCCCTCGATAAAGGTCCGCTGCGCCAGGAAGAAGAGCACAATCACCGGGAGAAGGACCAGCACGGAGGCCGCCATGAGGAGGTTCCACTCCGTGCCGCCGTGCTGCGATTGGAACGCCTCCAGGCCCAGAGACAGGGTGTATTGCTGCCGGTCCTGGATGTAGACCAGAGGCCCCAGGAAGTCGTTCCAGGCGCCCAGGAACGTAAAGAGCGCCACCACCGCCAGGGCCGGCCGGGACAGCGGAACGATGATCTGCCAGAAGATGCGCCAATCCGAGCAGCCGTCAAGGCAGGCCGCCTCGCTGAGTTCGTCGGGAATCGTCAGAAAGAACTGACGCAGCAGGAAGATGCTGAAAGCCGAGCCGAACCACGCCGGAATCCAGAGCGGCCTGAGGGTTCCCAGCATCTGAATCGGCGTGTGGTCGCCGATCCACCGGAAGATGCTGAAGAGCGGAACCATTAGAACCGGGAACGGAACCATCATGGTAGCGAGCATGATGCCGAACAGCGCGCTGCGTCCCTTGAAGCGAATCTTGGCGAAGCCGTAGGCGGCAATGGCGCTGGAGAGGGTGGTGCCGAGCACCGAAAGGATAGAGACCACCAGGGTATTGTGGGTGAGCAGGGGGAAGTTCAGTTCGCCGCGCTGGAGAACGGTCGCGTAGTTCCGGACAACAACCGGGTGGGGGATGAGGTGCGGCGGCAACTCCATCGCTTTGTCCAGAGTCTTCAAGCTCGTCGAAAGCATCCAGACGAACGGAAGGATAAAGCCGATAGAGATAAAAAGCAGGCCCACAAACGCGAACCATCGCTCCGGATGCGGCCTGCGCCGGGCACGCGCGGTCGTCCGGCGCGTCGTTGTGGTGCGGGAATCGGTAGCGGTCGGATCGGTCATGGGTGAAAGTCATCAACGTGCCGCAAGAGCGGTCACTGTCCCTGGTAGTGGACCCAGCGCTTGCTGGACCAGAACGCGAGCGCGGAAAGCAAAACGACGAGCAGGAACTGAATCCAGGCCATCGAGCAGGCATAGCCCATCTTCAGGTAGCGAAAGGCGTTATCGTAGAGATACATCGTGTAGAAGTAGGTGGCCCTGGCCGGCCCGCCTCCGGTCATGATATACGGGATGGCAAAGGCCTGGAGCGTCCCGATGATAGCCATGATCAAATTAAAGAAGATGACCGGCGAGAGCATCGGCAGGGTGACGTGGCGGAGCCGCTGCCAGGCGCCGGCGCCGTCAATCTCGGCGGCCTCGATCAGGCTGCGCGGCACATCCTGCAATCCCGCCAGATAGATCACGACCGTGTAGCCCACGCCCCAAAGGCTCATGATCGCCAGCGAGGGCAAGGCCCAGGCGGGGTCCGTCAGCCAGCCAATCGGGGTCTCTATTCGGGGCAGATGCAGCGCGTGCAGTACCGTGTTGAGCGCGCCGAGGAGCGCCTGCATGGGAGCGGTCGCCAGCAGCGTATTGATCAGGCCCAGCTTGGTATTGAAGAGCCAGAGCCAGAGCATGGCCGAGGCGACGGTGGGCACCAGCGAGGGAATGAAGAGTATCGTGCGGAAGAGGGGCTGCCCCAGAGTCCTCTGGTTGAGCAGGATGGCCAGCCCCAGGGAGACCAGCATCCCTGCCGGCAGGGCGATGGCCGCGTAGATCAGCGTATTGATCAGCGACTTCCAGAAAATGGGGTCGCCCATCAGCGCGCGGTAGTTGCTCAGCCCGATGAGGACCGGCGACTGGAGCAGCGAGTAGTCGCAGAGGCTGTAGTAGAACGCCAGCACGATAGGAACGAGGGTGAAGGCCAGAAATCCGCCGATCCAGGGCGAAAGGAACGTGAGTCCTCTGACAAGCTGCCGGGCTTCCTTCCGGGTCATCCTTGGCTCCCCCGGCGCGCCCTCTGGCGCTCCCTGTACTCTCGGTATTTCTCGTCTACGCGCTCCTGAGCGTCGCGGAGGGCCTGCGCGGGAGAGGCTTCCAGCAAGGAGACTCGCTGCGTGGCGTTGTCCAGCTCGGCACCGACTTCCGGCCAGATCGGGCACGGCGGCACGCCGTAGGCATGGGGGCCGGCCATCAGGCGCTCGAAAACGGCAATGTAGGGGTTCGGATGGACCTCAAAGAAGTGCCGGCTCACCTGGCGCAGGGGCGAGTCCTGGCAGTTCAGGATGTTGAGCTTCTCCGTCTCCGCCTGGCTGTTCACGAAGGCGATGAACTCGAAAGCCTCCTTCTTGTGCTTTACGCCTCGCGGGATCATCAGCACGTCGAAGTTGGTAAAGGTGACGTCGTTCAGTCCCGGCACGGCCGAGGGAAACGGCGCCACGCCCCACTCGCAGTTCTCCTGCCGCTGCGTCGGCGATAGCGACCTCTCCAGGGAACGGGGGTACTTCCCGTGGTTCATGGCGGGCCGATACTTCTCGAAGGTAGAGGTCATCCACGGCCCCTGCAACTCCATCGCGACGGTGCGGGCAATGAAGGGGTTCTGCGTGGAGTTGAAGGTTCCAAAGCCGCTGCGGAATTCGCTCAGCGAGTCCTTGCCAAGCCGGAGCGAGTAGCCGCGAATCCAGTCGAAGGCCTTGACCATGCGCGGATCGGTCAGCAGGATGCGATCCGTTTGGGGGTCGTAGATCGGAGCGCCGAACCAGTACCCAATATAAGCGAGATACCAGCCCGGCTCCATAGGCAGGAATCCGGACTGTTTGAGCCGCCGGAAGCCGTTGGGCAGGGTCTCGTATTCGTCCAGGACGGCGGCGTAACGATCCAGCTCGTCCAGCGTGCGGGGTGGACGGTTCGGATCGAGGCCGGCCTTGCGCAGCGCCGCCGCTTTGCGGGCGAACAGCAGCTTATTATAGTAGAGCGCCTGCGAACCGCAACTGCTGACCAGCGCCCACAGATGCCCCTTATAGCGGCAGCCCTCCCAGAGAACCGGTTTGTAGTAATCGGCGGTAATCCCGTGGGCCTTTGCCAGATCGTCGAGGGGCTCCAGCGCGTTGATTTCAGCGAACTGGGCGACCTGCGTATTCCACAGGCCGGCCACGTCCGGGGGCACGCCCGCCGCGGTGGCGACCAGGGTCTTCTGATCCACATTGCTCATCGAGAGATACCGGACATAGATGCCCTTCTGCTTGCCGACCGTATTGTTGAAATCGTTGACGACCTGCTGCATCGCGGCCGCATCTTCGCCGTTCCACTTCTCCCAATAGGTGATGACGACCCGGCCATCCTTCCGGGACGATTCCCCGGGCTGCACCAGGAACAGGAGGTAAGCGGTCACGCACCCGAGGAGTGCGAGCAAGAACATACGGAAATATTTCATTAAGCGTCTCTGCCTCCGCTATGGATACTCCTTGCGGTTCCCCTCGTGGGATAAGAGGACCGGCCTTGCCGGGAGAACCCGTCGCACGGCCTCTAATTCCGGCTCCCCAGGCCCCAAAGGCAGCCGGATCTGGCCCCGTTCCACCACGGACCGCAGAATGCCCATCGTGATCTCGAAGCCCTGGTAGGCGCTCTCTCCATTGCACGGGTGCAGCCTGCGGTCATCGTCCAGCCAGTCGGCCATGTCGTTGACATAAGGAGGCATGTCCAGGTCGTAGTTCATGCAGCCCTCCCCAGACGACAGGCCATCGCGGGTGACCGCCCTCCATCCCGCTCCCGTCAGGACCTCGGCAAAGCCCTCCGTTCCCTGCGCCCCGATCCGGCACTTACGCCACCAGTAGTCAACCTCCGGCACATCCGGGGCTCCCGCGCCGGTCTCCACGTAGCCGCGAACGCCGTTCGCAAACTGAATGAGGCCCGCCACATAATCCGGCGACGGGTGGATGTCCGCCAGCTTTCCGCTGCCCGCAGCCTGTCCCATCACCCATTCGGCCTCGGCATTGCCGTTATACCAGCGCATGTAGTCCACCAGATGAGTAAACAGGTGCATCATCCACCCCACCGCATGGCCATAGACGGTGTGAACCCGCCCCAGGCTGCCGCTGTCCACGATCTCCTTCACCTTGCGATAGTGCTGACCGTAACGGTGCTGATGGCTGACGACCGTCTTCACATTCGCGGCGCGGACCGCTTCCCGGATCGCTATCGCTTCATTCATGGACAGGGCCATCGGTTTCTCGTAGGCGATCAACCTGGCCCCACAGGCGATACCGACCTGGATGAGCTCCAGCCGAACCTGAGGCGGCGTGCAGAAGCAGAAGATGTCCGGTCGGACCTCCCTGGCCAGGGCGAGGGGATCGGTGCTCGTGCGGGAGACCCCCAGTTCGCTGGCCGCCTGTTCCAGTTTGGCCCTATCCCGTGTGCAGATACCGGCCAGCTCAAAGCGGGGGTTGGCCTTGAATGCCAGCGCATGATGCTTGCCGCGCTTCCCCATTCCCACGACGACCGCTTTGTAGACCTTCATGGCTGCTCCTTGTCCCAGGCCAGGCACCGGTCAATCACGTAATCCACCTCTTCGTCCGTCAGCTCGGGGAACATGGGCAGGGAGAGGCAGGTGGCGGCATTCTGCTCGGAGTAAGGCACCTGGGGGCACAGGTCGGCGAGCTTGCCCCACGGATAGCCCTCCTGCTGGTGAATGGCAATCGGGTAGTGGAGTTTGGCATCCACACCGGCTTCAAGCAGGAACTGCTCCAGGCTGTCCCGCCGTGGGTGCTCAACAACGTACAGATGATACACGTGGCGATAGCCAGGCGGCTCGTAGGGCAGCGTGAGGCTAGTGTCCTTAAGGCCCTGCGCATAGCGCGCGGCCAGGGCGCGCCGCCGGTCCGTCCACTCGGACACGTATCGCAGCTTCACGCTGAGGATGGCGGCATGGAGATCATCCAGGCGGCTGTTGTATCCCATGCTATGGACCGAGCGCGCGAGGGAGCCATGATTGCGCAGGCGTCGAATCGCCGTGGCGACCTCCTCGCTGTTGGTAAGGACGGCCCCGCCGTCGCCGAAGGTGCCCAGGTTCTTCTGGATGATGAAGCTGGTGCAGACGGCATCACTGAACTCGCCCTGTTTCCAGCCATCTCCATGTCCATCAATGGCCTGGGCGCTGTCCTCGATCACGAGCAGGTTGTGCCGCCTGGCAATGGCGTGGATGGCCGGCATGTCGGCGCAGAGTCCGTATAGGTGCACGGGCACGATAGCTCGGGTTCGGGGAGTGATGGCCGCCTCGATTTTGTTCGGGTCAATGTTACGGGTCCTGGGGTCAATATCTACGAAGACCGGCTTGGCGTCCACGATCCAGATGGCCTCCGCAGTGGCGAAAAACGTGTTGGCCGTCGTGATGACCTCATCGCCCGGCTTGATGCCGAGGGCGAGAAAGGCCAGCCAGAGCGCATCCGTTCCGGAGTTGACCCCGACAGAGTATTGCATTCCGAAGTAGCTTGCTAACTCTTGCTCGAAGCGCTGGAGGGTCGGCCCCATGACATACTGGCTGCTCTCCAACACTGTATGGATGGCGTCGTCGAGTTGCGCTTGCAGGTTGTGATACTGGCGCACGTGCCCATAAAAGGGAACTTTGACCTGTGGCATCTTATACTCCTCGCTGTTCCAGAGCGTGGAACCCCCTGATATTTTGTCTTAAACACAGGGGACAATCCAACGGCTGCTCGCAGTCCGTTACGCTAATTGCTCAATTGCGGCCAGCCCGCGTCCTAGCCTTTCCTTGAGAGCCTCAGCCGCCTCTGGAGGCCACTTGTAGGCCCCCTTGCCAGTCTTTACTCCTAGCTCCTTACTCGCCACTTTCGCCTCCAGCCAGGCCAGAGCCTCCCGGGATCCTTCCAGTGTCGGGAACAACTGGGAGGCAATAGCCAGCCAAACATCCAATCCAGAGTTATCCAGCACCTCGAAGGGGCCGGCCACAGCCAGCCGCCTGCCGAAGCCGTTCTTCACCATCGTGTCCAGGTCGCGGGCGTCAACGACCCCCTGCTGCACCAGGAAGAGGGCTTCCCGCAGAAGCGCGGCTTGCAGGCGGTTGGCTACAAAGCCGGGTACTTCTTTGTGGAGCAGGATGGGGCGCCTGCCTACCCGGGTGAGCAGGTCGAACATGGTGGTCAGCGTCTCTTCGGAGGTCTGCTCGCTCCGCACCAGCTCCACACCCGGAAGCAGGTAGGGAGGATTGAAGTAGTGGGCTACCAACACCTTGTCAGGCCGCCCGGTCGTCGCAAAGAGGGCGCTCGGCATAAAGCTTGAGGTATTACTGGCCAGCAGCGTCCGCTCGGGACAGAGAGGGCTTAGTTCCGCAAATACCCGTTGTTTCAGTGCCAACTCCTCCGGTACGGCCTCGATGACCACATCGGCCTCTTCGGCGATCTCCGGGAGGTGAATACTGGCAGCGATCCGCCCTGGCGCCGCCTGCGCCTGCTCCGGCTGGACCAATCCCAATCGTAATAGCAGCTTTAAGTCGGCCTCGATTGTCTGGAGGGCCTGCTCCAGCCTTTGCTGGGTGCAGTCGTGCAAGCCGACCTCATAGCCGGCAACGGCAAATTCGAGGGCGATAGCGTGCCCCATCAAACCGGCTCCGACCACCCCGATACGTCGTATGGCCTCCGCGTGCATCGCCTCCTCCTTTCTCCGGAGCAGAAAGCCCCCTGGCCTCTTTGCGCTTCTTCAATCTAGCGCGTTATAGCATTTATGGATGAGCGGGTAGGTGATTTCTTCGACAAGGACACGCCGGTTCCTGCTGTTCCTCCACCGAAACACCGAAAACGAAAGGACCCTATGCATCCGTAAGAAATGCAGGGAAGCGCCAGATGTATAGGGAATATCTGGACGCCATGAAGCGTCCGGCCTTTTCCTGAGAGGAAAGGGATACGGATCGCCTGCATAGGCTATTTCAGCGAAGGAGTGAAAGTCATGTCACGACGCAAGACCGTTTGGCTGGTAAGCCTGTTGCTGCTGGTAATGACCGTTGCCGCTTCCGCCCAGATCGGCAAGATTTTAAAAGGCGGCGGCATCGCCTATGCCATTTCACAGTTCGGCCCGGAGATCAACCGCTTCATCAACGGCCTGACCAAGACCAGCAACGCCAGCCCCACCTACGAAACGAAGGTCGTGCCCGTGCTATCGGCGGGTACGGGCGCGTATGTGGGCGGCGTGCAGGTCATGGGGCCGCGCAGCGCCGTGGATAAGGTGCAGGCTGTGGTACAATTGGAAGGCAAGTTCAATCCGCTGGGAATGCGGGTGCGCGCCCTGGTTCCGGTCGCCACCAAAAGCGTCACCAATATCCGACGCATTCCCGGCGTGGGCATTAGCGGGCTGCTGGATTTCAAGCTCTAAGGTGGGAATAGCCCTCACCCCCGGCCCCTCTCCCGCAGCGCGGGAGAGGGGAGAGGCGCTTTCGTGCGAGGGGATGCTCACGCAGGGAGGGCTGAGTTGGAATGCTTACGTTCGTCGCAACCCCCATCGGCAACCTCAACGACATCACCCTGCGGGCGCTGGAGACGCTGCGCGAGGCCGATGTCGTCGCCAGCGAGGATACCCGCAAAACCGGCCTGCTCCTCAAGCACTTCGGCATCCAGAAGCCGCAAATCGCCTACCATGAATATAACGAGGAGCGGGCCGGCGAGCGCATTATGGCGCTGTTGGCGGAGGATAAGAAGGTGGCGGTCGTGACCAACGCGGGCACGCCAGGAATCTCCGACCCCGGCTATAGGCTGGTTCGGAAGGCCATTGACGCCGATATTCCGGTGACGATGGCTCCCGGCCCAACTGGATTAGTCATGGCGCTGGTGCTCTCCGGCCTGCCCGTTCACAGCTTTACGTTTCGGGGGTTTCCGCCGCGCAAGCCCGGCCCGCGCCGCCGCTTCCTGGAGGTGGATAAGGACTCGCCCCACACGCTCATCTTCTATGAAAGCCCCTACCGGCTGGAAGGGTTCTTTGCGGACGCCCTGGCGGTCTATGGCGACCGACAGGCGGCGCTTGCCAATGAGCTAACCAAGAGGTTCGAGAAGGTCGAGCGCGGCACGCTCTCCGCGCTGGCTCAGGGCCTCTCCGGAACGAAGCCCCGAGGAGAGTACGTCATCGTGATTGCGGGAGCGGGCGATGCGTAACGGCGTTCTTTCCCTGGCGCACGGCGCCCTGCGCCTGCCGGCCTTCCTGCCGGACGCCACGCTGGGCGTCGTGCGCGCCGTCGACTCCGCCGACCTGGAGGCGGCGGGCATCCAGGCGGTCGTGATGAACGTCTTTCATCTCATGCAGAAGCCCGGCTCCTCCACGATCCAGGCGCTGGGCGGGCTGCACAAGATGGCGGCCTGGCCGCATCCCATCGTCACCGACTCGGGCGGCTTTCAAGCGTATTCGCTCATCCGTCAGAACCCCAAGTTCGGCAAGATCAGCGACCAGGGCATTACCTTTCAGCCCGAAAGCGCAGACCGCAAGTTCCTGCTGACCCCCGAAAAGAGCGTTCAGCTTCAGATGGCCTACGGCGCGGACATCGTTATCTGCCTGGACGACTGCACCCACGTAGATGCTCCGCTCGCCGAGCAGCAGACCTCCGTGACGCGCACTATCAAGTGGGCCAGACGCTGCAAGGCCGAGTATGAGCGGCAGTTGGCCCAGCGCAAGAAAGAACCGGAAAAACGGCCTCTGCTGTTTGCGGTGGTGCAGGGTGGGGGAGATGTGGCGCTGCGACGGCAGTGCGCGGAGGCGCTGCTGGAGATCGGCTTTGATGGATTCGGTTACGGCGGCTGGCCGCTCGACAGCCAGGGCAAACTGCTGGAGGAGATCCTGGCGGCGACTCGCGCCCTCATCCCCGCCGAATTTCCCCTGCACGCCCTGGGCGTCGGCCACCCGGAAAACGTGCTGGACTGCGCCCGCCTAGACTACGGCCTGTTTGACAGCGCCCTGCCGACCCGGGATGCGCGCACCGGGCGGCTCTATACCTTCACCGCCAACCCGAACGCGCCGGATTTCCGCCTCTGGGGCGACTGGTTCGCCTACCTCTACATTGACGACGAGAAGCACATCAAGGCCGATACGCCCCTCTTTCCGGGCTGCGACTGCCACACCTGCCGCAGCTACGCGGTCGGCTATCTGCGCCACCTCCATAAATCCGGCGATACCCTCTTCTTCCGGCTGGCGACCATCCACAACCTGCGCTTCATGACGCGCCTCATGGACCTGATCGGGAGCGGCGCATGAGCGATTCTTCTCAACTGCTGGAGCAACTGCTTGCGGAAATAGGCGCCGGCCCGAAGTACCGGCACGTCAGCGCCGATCTGGTACGTCGTATCGGGCAGCGCGAGCTGGCGGCGCGGCGCAGCTTCAATGAGGCCGTGCACGCGACCCGGAACAAGCTCCACCAGATCGCGGGCGCCTATCTCGGCGGCAGGATGCGCTATACGAAATGGCTCGATCTGCTGGCTGCCGCCGCGCCCAATGGCGATCCGGCGCTGCGGGATGCCTGCGCGCAGATCATGGCCTATCACGCTTCGACGCGCGAACGCCTGTCCATTCTCGCAGAGTTCTACCGGACGACGCTCGCGCAGATAGCTCCCATTTGCTCCGTGCTGGATGTCGCCTGTGGCCTCAACCCGCTGGCGCTGCCCTGGATGGGGCTGGATCGAGACGTCGCCTACTATGCCTGCGACATCTACGCGGACATGATGGACTTCCTCAACGGCTTCTTCGCCATCGCAGGCGTGCCCGGCTGCGCCGAGGTCTGCGACGTGGTCGGCGGGCCGCCCGCGCACTCGGTAGACCTGGCGCTGGCGCTCAAAACGCTGCCGCCGCTGGAGCAGGTGGAGAAAGCGGCGGGATTGAACCTGCTGAAAGCCCTCCGCGCGCGTCATATCCTGGTCTCCTTCCCCACCCATAGCCTCGGCGGACGCGATAAGCAGATGCGGATTAACTACGAACAGCGCTTTCGGGAGATGGTGCGCGCCGAACGCTGGACCTTGCAGCGGTTTGAGTTTGCCACCGAGCTTTGCTTTCTCCTTTCGACCTGATACCTCTTTCAGATTTGCTTGCTGGACTCCCCTTTACGATGTATAATGGATCGAGAGATAATTGTTGACAACTGCCTATTAAAAAGGCATTCCATCCGTGCAAGATAGGGCAGTCGCACGGCAGCTAGAGCGGAAGGCAGGTGGCGAAGATGCTCTTTTTTCTGGCTCTTATGGTAGCGGGCTTCACCGGGCTGATCTTTCTGGCGCTGCCGGGAATGCTGCATCATGGCATGGGGTCGCAACATGCCGGGCATACCGGACATGATGGAGGTCACATCGGACACGGCGGTCATGCGGGACATACGATTGGCAGTCACCATGCCGGGCATCTTGCTCACTCGGGCCAGCACGCAGGCGGACATCCTACTGGGCATGCCGCGCATGGGCACGGCGCCCACGCCGAGGAGACGGCAGGAACGCCGGTAAAGAGCTTCGGCGGACTAGTACCCTCCCCGCGCGTTATCTTTACCTGGCTGGCGCTATACGGTGCGTTCGGCTATGGGCTGGTCGGGGGCGCGCACTGGACGCCGCTGCTGGCCGGGCTTGCGGCTCTGGTTCCCACCTGGCTGGTGGATAGACTGCTGGTCACGCCGCTGTGGAACCTGCTGTTCCAGTTCCAGGGCAAGCCGGATTCGCCTCTGGAGAGCCTGGTAATGGGCGATGCGGAGGCGGTGACGCCCTTCACGAACGGGCGCGGCATGGTCAGCGTCGTGCGGGATGGGAGACTGGTGCAGTTTTGCGCGCATCTGGCCGACGCGCAGGCCGGAATGCGCGTCCGTGTCGGTGATAAGCTGCGTATCGAAGAGGTGGATGCCGAGAACGAGCGCCTTACCGTCACCTTGCGTTAGTATTGTGGGGCCGGACACGGCGCGTTCGGCGGAGGCAGCGCGGCAACCTCAGCATCCGCGCAGAAAGAGAGACCAAGAGTGGAAACATTGCTGATTGTGGCCGGGGCCGTCGTAGGCGTCCTGATCCTGACGTCGATCATCATTACGACGTTCCTGCGCAGCGTGGATGCGGGCGAGATTTTGCTGGTAAGCTGGTTCGGTCGGGGGCGAGAGCGGCAGATTTTTCGCGGGCCGTGCAAAGCCTTTGTCGTGCCGCTCTTTACCCAGACGCGCGTGATCCCGGCCCAGGCGATCAACGTGGACATTGACATCACCGACCAGACCGCCGACGTGGACGCCAACGGCAGGCCCGCGCCGGTCAAGGTCACGGTCAAGGCGTCGGCCATCGTCAGCGTCGGAGAGGACGATGCGATGGTCAACACCGCCGCCAACAAGTTCTTCTCCAAGCCGCCGATGGAGCAGCTTGGCACGCTGACGGACGTGCTCTCGTCCGCCGGACGACGCGCCATCAATCTGCTCAAGCACGATCAGTTGTTCAACGCGCGCACGGGAGGGCCGACCGGCACGGCGCTGGCGGTGCCCGCGCCGGGCACGGCGACCGACCTGGTGCGCCAGCAGGACGATGATGAGCTCGCCGTCATCATCAAGGAAGCCTGTTCTCGCGAATTGCAAGACCTGGGCCTCTCGTTCAACAGCCTCAACATCAAGGCCGTCTTGAGCGAGGTCGCGGAGGCCAGGCGGCGCGAGTCGGCAGCCCGCGCGAAGGCTAGCGCCGATGTCGTGCAGGCCCAGGAGGAGCAGCGCGCCCGCATCGCCCAACTGGAGGCGCAGCAGAAGATCAACGATCAGGAGCGCGCCCTGAACATGCAGATCGCCGCCAACGGTGCGGCCATCGCCCGCGCGGAGGCGGAGCGGCAGGCCGCCGTGCGCGAACAGCGTGAGGCCGAACTAACCGCTAGCCAGATCACTCAGGCCCGTGCCGATGCCGAGCAGAACGTCATCCAGCAGGAGGCGGAAGGTCGCGCGCAGGCCGCGCGTATCCGTCTGACCGCCGAGGCCGAAGCGGATGCCATCCGCAAGAAGGCGCAAGCCCTGGCCGAGGCGGGACAGGCCTATCTCGACCTGCGCCGCCTGGAACTGGCGCCAGAGCTAACGCATGAGGTCGCGCTGGCGCTTGCCCGAGGCCAGTTCGTTAACTTCGGCTCCGGGGGTGCGGGCGGACAGAGCGCTGCCGCTTCCGGCTCCGACGATGTGATGCGCGTCGTCCAGACCTTGATGGCCGCTCAGATCATCACCAACAACGGACGCAGCGATGGCTTGCGGCGTGAGACTGGGGAGGCTATCGCAGCCGTTCCGCCGTCCTCCGAGCAGGCGGTCGTCACGCCTGCGCCCGGACAATCGGGGCAGTCGGCAGCACCGTCGCAACAAAGATCGGCCTTCCGAAAAAGCTGATCGGAGCGTGCGGCCATGGCCGGGCCATGAAAATACCTTAGGGTCTACTGCCGTTGCCGGGCACGGAAAGTACCCGGCTAGGGGGCCTAACGGCCAAGCGTCCTGGCGGACGCCCTGCCAAGCCAGGTTTTCCGTCCGAAGGACGGTCGGCGGCGTAGCCGCCCCGGCACTTTCCGTGCCCGGCTGGATTGACCAGACCGGTCCTTTATGGCCCGGCAAAACCCAATTGGTAAGATTCGTAAATAAGATGCAACCTCTGATTGGAATAACGACTCAAGAACTAGAAGCTGTCGCTCAGGAACTGGGCCAGCCGGCCTATCGCGGGCGGCAGCTTGCCTCCTGGATTTATAAGCGAGGCGCGACCTCCTTCGACCAGATGACCGACTTGCCGCACGACCTGCGCGCCCGCCTGGCCGAATCCTATACGGTCGGCACGTTGAAGATAGCGCATAAAGATGCGGCGGCGGATGGAACCATCAAATATCTGGTCGAATTGCCGGATGGCGAGAAGGTCGAAAGCGTCTACCTGCCCTATCCCGACCGCGTCTCTGTCTGCCTGTCTACCCAGGTCGGCTGCCCTGCCGGGTGCACCTTCTGCGCGACGGGACAGGGCGGGCTGGCGCGGAACCTGACGGCGGGCGAGATCGTCGGGCAGTTTCTGCTCATGCAATCCGGGAGCGCGCGGCGCATCACCCATGCGGTCTACATGGGCATGGGCGAACCGCTCTGGAACTATGAGGCTGTCGTGAAGAGCCTGCGCCTGCTGGGCAAGGAAGTCGGCGTGTCGCTGCGTAATCTCACCGTCTCCACGGTGGGCGTCGTTCCGGGCATCCGCGCGCTGGCCCAGGAAAACCTGCCCATCACGCTGGCGCTGTCGCTGCACGCCCCTGACGACGCCTTGCGCGCCCAACTCATCCCGACGGCCCGCAAGTGGAAGCTGGATGAGATCCTGGACGCCTGCAAGGAGTACGCAAGCAGCACGCACCGCAATCTGACGTTTGAGTATCTGCTGATCGGCGGCATCAACGACAGCCCGGAGCAGGCCCGCGCCCTGGCCGCGCTGCTCAAAGCGAAGCAGTTGCCCGGCAACGTCAACCTGATACCGTTCAACTACGTGGAGACCCCGCAGGGCTTCCGCCGCCCGTCGCGGGAAAGCATTCTCCGCTTCCGCGAGGAGCTGGAGAAGGCGGGCCGGGTCACCACGCAGCGCATGACGCGCGGCCACGCCATCTCCGCCGCCTGCGGGCAGTTGCGGCGCAGCCTGACGCCGGGGGCCACGGCGCGTCCGGCCTGCCTGCGGGGAACGATGCTGGCCCTGACTCCGCGCTGACCGCGCTGAGAGGCCGCGCCGGCAGCCATCGCGCAGGTAAGCAATTCCGACGACGTAGAGCCAGACCTTGCATGAGGTATATCCTTACATGGCCTCTGCCATAAATAGGGGGATCGCTTGCAGCCTGGCGCTCGCGCTGCTGCTTGTGGGCGTTGGGTGCGGCGGAGCGCGCGTCAAAGCGGCCAAAAAGCCGGAACCGACCGGCGCGGCGGAGACGCAGCCCAGCCTGCCCGGAGGCATTACCGGGCAGGAGTGGCATATTCTGTGGTCCACCCGCAATCCTACTCAGCCGAACGGCAAGCCGCTGCCCGTCGTGGACGCCCATGCCCGCACCGGCGAGCTCATGGACCGCGCCGAGGGCGATACGATCCTGCTGCATGACGTCCATGCCCGGCTCTATCGCAACGGCAAGCCCGCCGCCATTATAGATGCTCCGCAGGTCACGGCGAACCAGCGGGACCGTATTCTCGTCGGGACGGGCGGCGTTACCCTGATCTCTCTAGCCGACCCGCCGGATACGACGGTGAAAGCCAATAAGATCACCTGGAATACGCGCACGGATGAGATCGTCGGGGTCGGCAATACGCATATCGTTCGGCGATTGCGGGACGGAACGCCCTTTGAGCAGATCGGCGGGCGCGTTACCTATGATAGCAAGGCGAAAGATTTCAATATTGAGTGATAGGGCTGCGGATAGCGGTCCCATAAGACCGATCTCCCCAGGCAGGTTTTCCCAGGATGGCAGAGCGCCTGAGGGGATAGGCTTTAAGCGCATGGAGACCTTCAGGACAAAGGAAGTCGAATGAACCGTTTCGAGGACAGGAGAATCCTCGCCGCAATGCTGGTCGGCCTCGGCCTGCTGGGGCTGCTAGCCGGCCGGCCAGCGCGCGCTACCCAGCCGCCCGCCGCCGTACCGAAATCTGAGCGGCAGCCGGCCCGCCCCGCTCCCCAGAGCGGCCCGAAGATATCGCGCTTCGGCAAGGACGTTACCATTACCGGGTACACCCAACTCAAGGCCAAAGCCGATGGGTCCGGCGTCACCATCCTCGGCCCCAACACCCTCGTCGTCCTTCAGGATCCGCGCAGCCGCTCCACCCTCCGCCTGCACGCCGATACCCTCACCTCTCGAAAGGAAGGTACGGAGCTGCTGGGCCGGATTGATTTGAGCGGGAACGTGCGCTACACCATCACGCAGCGGACGGAATCCGGGACCCAACGCACGGTGGAGGGCACGGCGGGCCATGCCTTCTATCGGCGCGCGACCAACCGCTTAGAGCTGACCGACGGCGTGCGGGCCGCTCTCCTCGATCCCGAGCGTCTCAGCGGGCCGGGCTCGCTGTTGGCGGGCCGCGTCACGGTCGAGATCGGGCCGGGGCCGTATCGCTATATCATTGAGGGCAGCAACAACGATATCCGCTTTACGCCGCGTGAAAATGCCGGAAGCGCGGGCAGGCCGCAGCCTGGCGAAGTCCATATCTACGGCTACGAGTCCGGCGAGTTTGTGGTCGGGCAGAGGGCGCAGTTCTCCGGCGCGGGCACGACGGTAGATTTCGACAATCCGACGGATAAGACGCATACCCGCTTCCAGGCCAATCGCATCGCCGCCGCCTTCACGCCCGACCACGCCGCCTTGAGCCGCGCGGAGGCCGAAGGGGGCGTCCGCTATGCGATTGAGCGGCCCGCGCCGAGCGGACAGGGCCAGCAGGCTGTGAAGGGCACCGGTGCGCGCGTTACCTACGACGCTCAAAGCTCCCAGGTCGTGTTGCAGGGGAGGGTGCGCGCCGACATCACGGACTCGGAGGCGCTGCTCAGGCCGGCGCGCATGGTGGCGGATCGGGTGGTCGCCTTCCTGGGAACGGCGGAACAGCCCACGCACTATAAAATGACGGGCGAGGCGAATCAGACGCGCCTGCGCTTCACGCCGCGCCCGCCCGCCGGAGCGGAAACGGTTGGCAGCGAAGGGCAGCCCCGCAACTTTCCTATCGGTGAGGTGGAAGTTGTCGGCTTCACCGTCGGGGAGTACTATCCAGGTCAGAGCCTATCGCTGCACGGGCCAGCAACGACCTTCGGCACCTTCGACCGGGCCACGCGTACGCGCACGCAGTTCCAGGCCAGCCACATCCTCGCGGCCTTTGCCCGGAATCGCAACGTCACTAACGTCGAGGCGACAGGAAATGTCCGCTTTTATGTCGAACAACCTTCTACCGCCACCGAAGCTTCCGGAGGCTTGAATAAGAATCTGGAATCGGTGACCGGCACGGCCCAGAAAGTCGTCTTTACGAATACGCCGGAGGCGAAGAAGGTCGTGGTGCAGGGCAAGTTTGTCGCGCACGTACGCGACCCGGAAAACCTGCAAGGGCCGGGACTCATCCGGGGCGAGGCAGGCGGCACCCTCGCCGAGGCCGATACGCTGACGCTGGATCTGTCCGCGCGGCCCTATGAGTTCGATATCTCCAGCCCCAAGCAGACGGCCTCGATTGAGTTCCAGCCGCGCGAACGAAGCCAGGCGCAGGGCACGCCAGCAGGCAAGGCGCCCGCCTCCTCGAAGCCGGGAACAAAGAAACCATAAGACTTAACCCTGGGGAGATCAGGAAGCGCACGATTGGAAATTCGCACGGAAAATCTGGTTAAAATCTACCGCGGGCGTCGGGTCGTCAACAATATCAGCCTGGAGATCCAGGAGGGCGAGGTCGTCGGGCTGCTGGGCCCCAACGGCGCGGGCAAGACCACCACGTTCTACATGATCGTCGGGCTGGTCAAGCCCAACAGTGGGCAGGTGCTGCTCGACGGGCAGGACATCACGCGCCGCCCGATGTACAAGCGGGCGCGGGCCGGCATCGGCTACCTGCCGCAGGAGGCGTCCGTCTTCCGCAATCTGACGGTGTGGGAGAACCTGTATCTGGTTCTGCAAATGCAGCCGCTCTCCCAGGCCGAGCGCAAGGCGCGCGCCGAGGCGCTGCTGGAAGACCTGCATATCACCCACCTGCGCAATCACTACGGCAAAACGCTCTCCGGCGGCGAGCGGCGGCGCGTCGAGATCGCCCGCGCCCTGGCCGCCTCGCCACGCTTCATCCTGTTGGATGAGCCCTTTACCGGCGTAGACCCCAAAGCCATCGAAGACATCGAGACGATCATCTACCGCCTGTCCAAGCGGGACAAAATCGGCATCCTGATCACCGACCATAACGTGGAGGCGATGCTGCGGATCACGGAGCGCGCCTACATCATTGCCGATGGGGAGAAGCGAGTCTCCGGTCCCTCCCGTCAACTGCTGCACGACCCGGAGGCGCGCGCGGCCTACTTCGGCGAGCGCTACGGCCAGAGGCGCGACCTGGCGCGCGAGGCCGCCGAGGCGGAATTGCAGGAGAGCCTGGGCGGCGATTGGAGCGCGGAGACGCCGGAAGAGAATGGCGACGAGGATGAGGGAGGAAGCGGCAACGATGCGTCTGATTGATAAGCTGGTGTTCATAGACCTCATCGGCCCGTTCCTCAATGGGATGGTAATGTTCCTGACGCTGCTGTTCGCCGCCACCTACCTGTTCCCGGCAACGGAGCTGCTCGTGCGCGGCATTCCGCTGCTCACCGTCATTCGGCTGACCCTCCTGCTGCTGCCGAGCATCCTGACCCAGACCTTTCCGATGGCGATGCTGCTGGCGGGCCTGCTGGGCCTGGGGCGCATCTCCGCCGACCACGAGGCGGTGGCGATCTTTGCGGCGGGCATCAGCTTTCCCCGCGTCGTGCGGATCGTGCTGATTACCGGCACCCTCGTCAGCCTGATCGCCTTTCTCTGGAACGATAACGTGGTGCCGCCGGCCAGCGCTGCCGCGCTCAGAATTCGGCAGGAAGCGGAAAAGCATATCCAGAATCTAGATAAGCCGCTCAGCTATACCGTCGAGGGCAAACAAGGAGTCGAGGAATTTGTCAAAATAGATGGCGGCTTCGATGCGCAGACTCGCACCCTTCGCCGCGTCTCTATCGTTAAATACAGCCAGGATCCGCAACGGCAGGGGCAGCCGGAAGTCCTCATCTACTGCAGCCGGGCCATCGCCAACGATGAGAAGGGCCTGGACTGGACTTACTACGACGGCTACCTGCTCCCCATTACGCCCGGCAACGACCGCAATAGCATCGATAATTCCCTGGTTATTAACTTCAAAGAGCTGAGGGCGCTGCCCCGCGGGGCCTCCATCGGCAAGCGATGGGATGAGGTCCTCAGCGTTCAGCGTGACGACCCCAACAGCAAGAGCTTTAGCCAGCTGCGCCAGGAGATCGAGGCCGAGCGCCAGAAGGGCATGGATACCGGCGGCAAAGAAGTGGATCTCTACGGCAAGATCTCGCTGCCGCTGGCCAGCCTCATCTTCGGGATGGTGGGCGCGGCGCTGGGCCTCAACACGCAGCGCGGCGGCGGCAAGACCGTCGGCTTCGGCATGGCGATCTTTATCGTCTTTCTCTACTGGATCTTCTATCACTCTATGTTCGTGCTCGGCAAGGGAGGCAGCCTGCCTCCGATGCTGGCGAGCTTCCTGCCCGATATTGTGGGGGCGGTTGTCGGCGTTATCCTGACCGTGCGCGCATCCCGTTAATCTCTCGCGACCGATAGGGAGCCGGGCACTGAAAGTACCCGGCTCTAGGGCCTACGGCCAAGCGCCCTGGCGGACGCACAGCCAAGCCAGGTGTTCCGTCCGGGAGGACGGTTGGCGGCGCAGCCGCCCTCTAGACGGGTACTTTCCGTGCCCGGCACGGATCGGAGGTTTTCAATGCCCGGCTAGGACCTTTGTGCGAGGTTCCAGCGGACAAGGGGTATCCTGCCATGTTATGGACACTGCTCGCCCTGGCGTCTCTGGTGGCGCTGGGCGGGTTTATCGCCTATTATGGGGATCTGCAGGGGAGGCGCTGGGGCAAAAAACGGGTCTCCTGGTTCGGCCTGCGTCCTAAACATACCGCGATCCTGATCACCAGCCTGACCGGCGCGTTCATCTCGCTGCTAAGCATCGTCACGCTGCTTGCCATCAACCAGCCGCTGCGCGAAGCCATCCTTAACGGCGAAACGGCCATCCGCGAGAACAAGCGGCTCAACTCGCAGTTAGTTATCGAGCGTATTCAGTCGGAAAACAGCTTAAACGAATCCCGCTCCCGGGAACAGATCGCCCGCGCCAACTATGAAAATGCCTCCCGCGCCGCCGCCGATAAGCAAAGACAATTAGAGCGACTCAATGCCAAGCTGGCCGATCTCAACACGCACATCCAGAAGCTGCTGGCGCAATATAGTGCCCTGCAGCAGCAGTATTTCCGTGAGCAGCGTGCGGTCCTGGCCGAACAAAATAAGAACCGTAAGCTGCACGCCGACAATCAGGAATTGACACAGCTCAATGAGACCGCCGGAAAGATCAACGAGGCCATCGGCAAGCAAAATGTGGACCTGGCCCGGCAAAAAATCGAGCTGAGCAAGAACAACCAGAAACTCAAGCAGGCCAACGCCAGGCTCACCGAGGGCAATAAGACCCTGCTGACCGTCCGCGATCAGCAGATTGAGAAGAACGCAGAGCTTTCCAGACAAAACGCGGCGCTGGCCGAGGCGAACAAGCAACTGCTTGGCAGCAACCGGGATCTGGAGCAGCAGGCCAGAGACCTGCAAGCCCGGATCGCTCAGCTCAATCAAGAATACGCCTCGCTCTCCGGCGAACGGCTCAATATCGCGCGCAGCTATCTGGCGCTGCGGCAGGGCAAGTTCAGCCTGCGGGCCGGGGCGGAATTGGCGCGGCGGACCTTTGATGCCCACCTGCGCCCGGAGGCCGTGCGCGCCCGATTGAGCGATCTGCTGGATGAGGCAAGCGCAATGGCGATCACGCATGGAGCCGTGCGCGCCGACAATGGCCGCGCGGTGCGAATCGTTACCAAGCGCTTCCTTCTGCTGGCGGGCCAGATGGACGCCGATGAGCGGGCCAGCGTGGATGCCCTGGTGGATCGCCTTACCGCCAGCGATACGCCGGTCGTCGTGGTGGCCAACGCCGTCAACAACAGCGTGGAGGGCGAGCAAGTGCTCATCGAGCTAACCCCGTTCGCCGTGCGCCGCGTTTTCGGCAAGGGTGAGCGCGTCGCTTCCTGCGTGATCAACGCCCGCCAGCCCACCGACCGGATCTTCGACTCCATCGTTCAGTTCCTCAACCAGGATGTGCGCGATGCGGCGCTCAAGGCCGGCACCATCCCGCAGACCGATCCCGAGACGGGCCAGCGCCGGGTCGGCAGTATCGAGACGAGCGACCTGCTCAAGCTGACGGAGCGCATCCGCCGCATGAACGGGCAGGTGCTGCTGACCGCAATCGCCAAAGAAGAGACCACTTCCGCCGACCCGCTGCGCCTGGACTTCAAGCTCTCGCGCCCGGCAGAGGGGTCCTGATACCAACTCCAGTGGAATTCTTAGTTGATCCACGCTGGCCAGCCTCGCACGCAACTGCTAGCCAGTGGAATCCTTGGTGTCTCGCTACCTCAAACAGCGGCGCATACGGGAACGACTCCACCGGAGGGGATATAAAATGCCGGTGAACGAACCTCACTTTTCGGAGGTCGCTCTGACGCCGTCGGCAGCCGGGGAGGCGCGCGTCATCCTTGCCGTGGATCCGGGCAGCGCCAAATGCGGCGTTGCCGTCGTGCGCTCGGATGGGGTTGTGCTGTTTCGGGCTATCATGACGGTAGATAGCCTGGTGGAGGAGGCGCGCGCCCTGGTCGCCCGTTTCCGGCCCCTGGCGCTGCTGGTGGGCGGGGGAACCGGCTCCGGGACGCTGCTGCGCGCCCTGGAGGCCGCCCGGTTACCGGTGCCGGTGCGCCGTGTGGATGAGGCGCATACCTCGGAGGCGGCGCGCGCCCGCTTTGTGGCGGAGAATCCGGCGCGCGGCTGGCAGCGGCTGTTGCCCCGCAGCCTGCGCACGCCCTGGTGCCCCTACGACGACTATGTCGCCATCATTCTCGCCGAGCGCTATTGGAACGCGGAAGCTGGCGGACTCCCCTGAACTGCCCGCTGTGCCTGCATCCCGCAAAGCGCTTTTGTTGCTGCTCTTGCCGAGGGAATCCCAATAGAGGAGGAACCTTTTGTCGCTTGCTATCGTCTACCGCATGGATAGCGTGATGAGGCGTCTCGCGGAAAAATCAATAAAACGAGACGGCCGGGTGTCACTGCTTTCCCTGCCGTCTCGGAGCATTTACGGCCGAATGTGGCAGCGGGCTGAATCTTACGTCATGGCAAGAGAGCCCGCCGCTCGCGCGTAAATGCAACGATGAGACGGCAGAAGGCCGTTATGGGTTCCCCTGTTATCACAGGCAGTACAATGTGAGGGATGAGGACGCAGCGCCGCCCCGAGCCAATGCAAGAGTTCTGTGCAAGTGATGAGGCCGCAGAAACCAGCTTCTGGTGTTTCTGCGGCCTTTGTTCTGCCAGGAAGGCTCTTTTGCGCCTACTTAATAGACCTCACCCCCGTCCCCTCTCCTTCTAAAGGAGAGGGGAGAGGACTTCACTCTCAGGTACTTCGGTTCTGCCTGATCTCCCCTCATCCCCGTCCCTTCTCCCTGCAAGGCAGAAGGGGGAAGAGAAGCCAACTCTGTCTCTCCCCTCCCCCAATTCTAGGGGAGGGGATAAAGGGGTGGGGGCCGCTCCCCTCTGCCGCAGCGTGGATCGCAAGGCGGAGGCCCGAACCATGGCAGGGCCGACCCTTGCAGTAGGGGTTGGGGGTGAGGGCCACAACCATCTCAAGTTGGGTCACCCCCTTCCCTCGTAGGGTCGCAAGGCGGAGGGCTGTGGCAAGGCGGAGGCAGGGGCCCTAACCCTGCCGACGGCCAGTATTCGCAACCCTTCCACCTTAGATGTTGATGTCGTAAGGCGGAGGCAGGGGCCGTAACCCTGCCGACCCTGGCAGTCCATTGCAGGCCCGACCCTGGCAGTGGTGCGAGCGTGCGCAGCACCGATCCTAGCAGTGGGGGACGGGGGGTTAGGTCAGCCAGTGGAGCAGCAGCGAGGCCAGCCAGAGGAACACGCCGAAGCCGATCACATCCTGAAAGGCGGTCTCAAACGGCCCGGCGGTGGTCGCCGGGTCGAAGCCGAGGCGCTTGGAGATCATCGGAATGATGGTTCCCATGAAGCCTGCCGTCAGCATCGAGCAGGTCAGCGCGCCGCCAATCACCAGCCCGAACGTCAGGCGATGCGACCAGATCGCCCCGGTCACGCCCAGCAGGATGCCGCAGGCAAACGCCATCAGCAGCGAGGTCGCCAGCTCCTTGGCCACCGGACGCCACCAGGAGGTCAGGCTGACGTGGCCCGTATCCAATCCGCGCACGACGATGGCGGCAGCTTGCAGCCCCACGTTGCCGGAGATAGCCGAGATCACCGGCATGAACGAGGCCAGCAGCATGACCTGCTTGAGCACGTTGTCGAAGTGGGCGATGATCAGCCCGGCCATCAGCTCGATCAGCATGGTGCCCAGAAGCCAGGGCAGGCGCAGGCGGGCCACCTGCGCCGGAGTGCGCCGCTCCATCTCCTCGGCGTCCGAGCCCACCAGGCGCAGGTAATCCTCGTTGAACTCCTCCACGAGAACATCAATGACATCATCCACCGTGACGATCCCCTGCATGCGGCCCGCCGCGTCCACCACCGGCACCGCCAGCAGGTCGTAGCGGGAGATGAGCCGCGCCACCTCCTGCTGGTCGGTCTCCGGCGAGACCGCGATGAGGTCGGTGATCATGAACTCCCGGATCGGCCGATTCAGGGGCGCCACCAGCACGTCGCGCAGGGAGGAGACGCCAACCAGCCGCTCGCCGCCGTTGAGCACATAGACGATGTTGACGGTTTCCAGGACATCGGCGTTGCGGCGCAGATAGTCGAGCGTCTGGGCGGCGGTGGTGTCCGGCGAGACGACGGCAAACTTGTCGGTCATCAGGCGCCCCGCCGTCTGCTCGGGATACGAGAGAAGCTCGCGCACCTCCTCCGCGTCGGCGCGGGGCAGAGCGGCCAGCAGCGGCCCGGCCTCCGCCGAACCAAGCTCCGAGACGACCTCCGCCGCATCGTCCATCGGCAAGATGTCCAGCAGCGAGACCATGCGGTCGTGCGGCGAGTTCTCCGTCAGGTAGCGGGCGGTTTCCGTGGAGACCTCATCCAGCACCTCGGCGGCCCGCTCGGCATCTAAATGCGCGAAGACGATCAGCGCTTCCGGCAGCGTCAGCTCCTCCAGGATGAAGGCGATGTCGGAGGGATGCAGCTCCTGAAGAAGCGCCGTCAGGGTGGCCGCCAGGGCCGGCCCTGTCTCGCGGTCCAGTGCCTGCCGCACGCGCTCGATGATCGGTTCCGTCGTGATGACTCGCATGGTCGTGTCCTTTCCCTCCCCTCCGCAGACGCCCGACTCCGGGCGCGGCGCACAACCGGGCACGTCCGGGGCGTTCGCGGGGCGTGCGGATGAAAGCGTGATCTACTTTTAGGCCGGAAAGGAACGAAGGAGGAGGAAAAGAAGGAGGGGACCTCCCGCTTCCACCGTGGGCCGGGGCGGCCTGGCGGAAGCAGAGGCGAGGAGTCGCCTTAGCGTCCGAGGCGCAGGCCGGGCGGCCTATCGTTCCTGCCGCGTTCGTGACTGTCGTCTGACATGGACTCTATCCATCCTTGCGCTGCCGGGGTAAGATTACAAACGCAGCGCCGTGTCATTATATCCCCCTTCTCTGCGCTCTGTCAACCCGGACAGCGGTACTTTGCGCGCTTTTTCTCGGTTGGCTGCGCGCGCCTTTTTCCTGACGCGCCGGTTGGCAACTTTGTTCGCCAAAATCAGGGATTCGGCCAGAGCGCAAACATACCAACGACGAATTCGATACTCCAGCACTCAGCCGGGATGGACAGCCGGCCCAAAATCCGTTACAATAGAGCGGCCCGACATACGGGGCTATTTCCCTTTTCTGGTGGCACGCATGACCGGACCGTCCCGAACGCTGCGCGAACTGCCCACCCTCCTTCTGCTGCTGGTCGTGGGCGCGCTGATGGCCGCGCCCATTCCCGATCTGCATCTGCCGGGCCGGCTGGGCGCCTTCCTGGCGTCCTGGCACAATATCTCCACGGCCTTTCGTTCGCCCGGCAACCTAACCACCCTAGGGCAAAACGCGGCGTTCATCGGCATCATGGCCTGCGGCGAGGGCCTGGTCATCCTCAGCGGTGGCCTGGATCTGTCGGTCGGCTCTATCCTGGCGCTGGCTAGTTGTCTGACCGCAATGGCGCTGGCCGCCAACTGGGCCTGGCCACTGGCAGCGCTGGCCGGGCTGGCGGCGGGCGCACTGGCCGGAGCCTTCAACGGCGCGTTCATCACCTATCGCCGCCAGCCACCCATCCTGACCACGCTCGCCACGCTGCTGCTGTTCCGCTACGGCGTCAGCATCCTGTCCCATGCCCGCAACTACGGCCCCTTCCCGGCAGAGTTCAACCGCATCGGCGCTGGCTGGACGCCCGCCGTCCTGTTCGTCCTAGTCACGGCGCTGTTTGTGGTGGCAATGCTGCGGACGCCCTTCGGGCGCTGGGCCATCGCCGTGGGGGGCAGCGAACTGGCGGCGCGACTCTCGGGCGTGCCGGTAGACCGGGTGAAACGCGCAACCTATCTGCTTTCCGGGCTGTGCGCGGGCCTGGCCGGGCTGATCACCATGGCCTTCAACAACAACACGCAGTCCACCGCCGGGCAGGGCTACGAGTTGGACGTGATCGCCGCCTGCGTCGTCGGGGGCGTGCGGATCACGGGCGGCGACGGCACGGTCCTGGGCGCGGCGCTGGGCGCACTGCTGATCGCCCTGCTGCGCGACGCCCTGATCCTGACGGGCCGTCCGGTAGAGCAGTACGGCCTGTTTACTGGCGCGGTCATCCTGGCGGCGGCGGCTCTGGAGCAGTGGCGCGTCTGGCGGCAGGAGCGGCGCCGACAAGCCAGCGCCGGTTGATCCAGGGACGGAGCCATGAACCCATTGACTCGGGGCCGCGTCGCGGCCATCATTCTGGCGGCGGGCAGGTCGCAGCGCATGGGGCGGCTCAAGCCGCTGCTGCCCTTCGGCGAGAAGCCCCTGCTGGCGCGGGTGATTGAAACGCTCGTTACGGCGCAAAATATCTCTCCGATTTTCGTTGTCACCGGCCATGCCGCGCAGGAAATCGCTGCCGCCGTCGGTGAATATAACATTCGGCTTGTACATAATGCGAACTATGCGGCGGGCGAAATGCTCTCTTCGGTGCAGGCGGGCGTGCGCGCGCTTCCTGCCGACTGCGCCGCCTTCTTTCTGGTGTTGGGCGATCAGCCGATGGTGCAGCCGGAAACCTTCCGGGCGCTGCTCTCTGCCTGGCGTCAGAGCGATGCGCCCCTGGTGGCGCCGACCTTTGAGGGCAGGCGCGGGCACCCTGTTCTGTTCTCCTCGCGTTGCGCTGCCGACATCCTGGCCCTGCCCGTCGGAGAGACCTTGAAAACGGTCGTCGCCCGCTATGCCGCCCAACGGCGGGAAGTCCCCGTCTCCGACCCGGCCATCCTGGCCGACGTGGACACCCCGGAGGACTACGCGCGCGCCCTGCGGCTCTGGCAAGACCAGACCGAACAATACGGCAGTGGGGAGTAGGATCAAAACCTTTGACCCTCTCAATCGGTGCTCTGCCCGCGAATGTGCCGCCAGGAGGAGGCCCGACCCTGAAGCGGCAGGCTAAACCCTGCCGCTCGGGGGCGCAAAGCGCCCGTCGCCCACCTACGTGGGCGAAAAAGGTGTTTTGCCCGCGTAGGTGTCGCTAGGCAGAGCCGTGTCGCAAGGTGTCGCAAGGCGGAGGCAAGGGCCGTAACCTTGCCGACCCTGGCAGTGGCGCGAACCGTTGAGCGCCGACCCTAGCAGCCAACGAGCCTCGCTAGGCGGAGGTTTCCGAACCGTTGAGGAACCGACCCTAGCAGAGCCCCACAGCGGCAGGGTTCAGTCTGCCGGGAGAGAGCTACTCTACTGCCTACTCAGGAGGAGTTTCCCATGCCTCATGACAAAGACGAACTATCCCGCGATGGAGGCGGGCTGAGCCGCCGCCAGTTCCTCAAGGGGGTTGGGCTGGTCGGCGCCGGATCGGCGCTGGCTGCCGATCTGCTCGCGCCCGAAACTGCCGAGGCCGAGCCAAAGCCCCTTCAGGAAGCGCCTGCCGGGGAGACGCTCAAGAAAGGCTTCCTCCCCATCACCCTCAACGTCAACGGGCAGGCGGTGAACATGCAGGTCGAGCCGCGCACCACCCTCCTCAACGCGCTCCGCAACCATGCCGATCCGCCCATCACCGGCCCCAAACTCATCTGCGACCAGGGCGCCTGCGGAGGCTGCACCGTGCTCGTGGATGGCAAGACCGCCTACGGCTGTATGCTGCTGGCCGTGGATATGGTCGGCAAACAGATCACCACCGTCGAGGGGCTGGCGCAGAACGGCCAGCTCAACCCCGTTCAGGAGGCGTTTGTCGAGAAGGACGCGCTGATGTGCGGCTTCTGCACGCCCGGCTTCGTCATGTCCGTGCACGCGCTGCTCCAGTCCAACCCGAACCCGACCCTCGACGACGTCAAGCACGCCTGCGCGGGCAACGTCTGCCGCTGCGGCACCTATCCGCGTGTATTTGAGGCGGCCCTGGCGGCGGCGCAGAAGATGCAAGGGAGGGCATAACCAATGGCCTTGCAAGAACAGCCCAAGAAAAAGAAGAAGATCAAGGTGCCCAAGGTCATCAACGGCGAGACCACGCTCGTTGAGGTCGAGGTAGACGATACCAGCGGGCCGGTCTGGGGACCGAAAGACGCCCACACGGTCATCAACCATCCGATCCGGCGCGTGGACGGCCCGGCCAAAGTGACCGGCCAGGCCAAGTATACCTACGATGTGCGCGTGCCGGGCATGCTCTACGGGCGCATTCTCCGCTCCCCGCACGCCAGCGCCGAGATCGTCAGTATAGACACGAGTCCGGCGGAGAGGATGAACGGCGTCAAGGCCGTCATCAGCTACGCGGATAAGAAGCAGCTCAAGTACGAGGGCGATCCGGTCGCGGCGGTGGCCGCTATCACCCCCGAGATCGCCGAGGATGCCATCCGCGCCATCAAAGTTACCTACAAAAAGCTGCCGCATGTGGTCACGCCGCAACAGGCCATCAAGCCGGACGCGCCCCGCGTCTTCAGCGGCCGCGAGGAGGCCGACCTCAAGGGCAACCTGCGCCCCGGCGAAACGCGCGGCGACAAGGCTGAGGTGGAGGCCGCCCTCAAGACCTGCGACGCCGTGGTCGAGCGCGAGTTCATGATCACCATGCAGCATCACGCCTGCCTCGAGACTCACGGCATCGTGGTGGACTATAACGGCGGGCCGACGGCCACGGTTTACGCCTCCACGCAGGGCACCTTCACCATTCCCGGCGAGGCCGCGCAGACGCTGGGGCTGCCCAACCAGCAGGCGGTCACGGCGGTAGTGGAATATATGGGCGGCGGCTTCGGCAGCAAGTTTGGCATTGACCTGCCGGGCGAGGTGGCCTGCCAGCTGAGCAAGAAGGCCAAAGCGCCGGTCCATCTGATGCTGACCCGGGTAGACGAATTCCTGATGGCCGGCAACCGCAGCGGCGCCTGGCAGAAGGTCAAGGCAGGCGCGACCAAAGACGGCAAGCTGGTCGCCGTCTCCGCCACGCAGTATCGCCTGGGCGGGCTGGCGGAAGGCTCACAGGCGGGCATTCCCTACATCTACCACGCGGAGAAGGTCTATCGGGAGGTCGCCGCGCTGCACACCAACCAGGACGGCTCGCGCTCCTTCCGCGCCCCCGGTCACCCGCAGGCGTGCTTCCCGACCGAGTCCATCATGGACGACCTGGCCGCCGCTATCGGCATGGACCCGGTCGAGTTCCGCAAAAAGAACGTCTCCGATCCGGCCTATCACCGCCAGTTGGATGCGGGCGCGAAGGCCATCGGCTGGGAAAATCGCAACAAGACTCCCGGCGGCGGCCCCGGCTCCGGCCCCAACAACGCGCTCAAGCGCGGCATGGGCTGCGGCTGCGCGACCTGGGGCGGCGGCGGCGGGCCTTCCTGCCAGGTAGATGTCTTCATCACCCCGGACGGCGGCGTCGTGGCGCAGGTGGGCACGCAGGACCTGGGCACCGGTTCGCGTACCATCACGGCGGCGGTCGTCGCCGATGAGTTCGGCCTGCCGGTGGAGGCCATAGAGACGCGCATCGGCCACAGCACCTACGGCAGCGCCAACCCCTCCGGCGGCAGCACGACGACGGCCTCGCTGACTCCGGCGGTCAAGGACGCGGCCTACAACGCCCGCACCCAGTTTGCCGCCAAGCTCGCCCCGATGCTCAATGCCAAGCCCGAAGACCTGATCTTCCATGACGGCAAGGTCTATGCCGCTAACGCCCCGGACAAGGCGCTGACCTGGAAGCAGGCGTGCGCGGCGCTGGGCATGGCGGGCCTGTCGGCGCGCGGCGAGTGGAAGCCGGGCCTGTCGGGCAACGGCGTGCATGGCGTCCACTTTGCCGAGGTGGAGGTGGATACCGAGACGGGGCAGGTGCGCGTGCTTAAGATGGTCTGCGTGCAGGACTGCGGCCTCTGCGTCAACCGCACGGCCACGGAGAGCCAGATAAACGGCGGCATGATCCAGGGCCTCGGCTACGCGCTCTACGAAAAGACGGTGGCCGACCCCTTCACGGGCAATATGCTCAATACCACCCTGGACGAGTACAAGCTGCCCGGCTGCATGGAGATGCCGGAGATGATCCCCATCATTGACGACGGGGATGAGCGCAACGTGGTCATCGGCATGGCCGAGCCGGCCACCATTCCGGCAGCAGGCGCCATTGCCAACGCCGTCTACAACGCCTGCGGCGTGCGCGTCACCTCGCTTCCCATCACGCCGGATAAGATCCTGGACGGCCTGGCCAAGCTGCGGAAAGGCTGATTAAGGAGACACACCCGATGAGCATGAACTCGTTTGACCTACATAATCCGACCAGCCTCCAGCAGGCCATCGCGCTTCTCGATCCGACGGATGCGAACAACCGGCGCGTTCGCATCCTGGCGGGCGGGCAGGATCTGCTCACCGAGATGAAGGATCACATCGTCGAGCCGGAGGTTGTAGTCAATCTCAAGCACATTCCCGGCCTGGATACGCTCGCCTATGACCCGCAGAAGGGGCTGACCATCGGCGCGCTGGTCCGGGTAGCCGATGTGGCCGACAACGCGGACGTGCAGAAGAACTTCCCGGCGCTGGCGATGGCGGCGGGCAGCGTGGCCTCGCCCCAGATCCGGCACATGGGCACCATGGGCGGCAACCTCTGCCAGCGCCCGCGCTGCTGGTATTACCGGAACGAGCATATCGTCTGCATCAAAAAGGGCGGGGACCGCTGTTACGCCGCGACCGGCGAGAACAAATACAACGCCATCCTCGGCGGCGGGCCGTCCTGGATCGTCCATCCGTCCGATACGGCGACGGCGCTGGTCGCGCTCAACGCCAGCGTCACCATCACCGGGCCGAAGGGCACGCGTACGATCCCGCTGGAAAAGTTTTTTATCTTACCTAGCGTAAACGTGCGCCGTGAAAACGTATTAAAACCGGATGAGATTGTGACGAGCATCCTGGTTCCCAATTCGCCGCTGGCGGCGCGCAGCGTCTACCTGAAGTTCCGCGAGAAGAGCTCGATGGATTGGGCGATGTCGGCGGCGGCGGTCGCGCTGACGACGGCGGGCGATACCGTCAAGGAGGCGCGGATCGTGCTGGGCGGGGTCGCGCCGATCCCCTGGCGGGTTCCCAAGGCTGAAGCCGCGCTCAAAGGCAAGCCCGTCAACGCCCAGACGTTGGAAGCGGTCGCCGAGGCCGCGCTGGACGGCGCACTGGCGCTGGCCCAGAACGGTTATAAAATTCCGCTGACCAAGGCCATCCTGCGCCGCGCTATTCAGCAAGCCGTTGCGTAACAGGCAGTGGGGAGTAGGCAGTTGGCAATCGTAAAAGCAACAGATCGGTTCTCCGACTGCCAACTGCCTTTCCCCGACAGCCATCAAAAGGTGAAGACGATGTCCCAGGAAACCGAAACAATCTCTATCCAGACGACAACTCAAGAGGCAGGCGCGGCGGCAGGGCCGGTACAGAGCCCCTACTGCCGCGAGCTGCGCAGCAAACGTTACTACTTCTTACAGGAGGTGCCTACCGAAGAGCATCATCTGCTCGACGGCAGCAACCGTTGCTGGTGCCGCCTGACGATGCAGGTCATCGGGCCTGATGGCGAGTTGGCCCGCCCGAAAGACTGCACGCCGGGCCGCGCTTGCTATAAATCGCTCTTTGAGACATCCGATACTGCCTAACGCGGGTGCGCCGGAGGTTCGGTCTTCGCGTGCCCGGCCTGTTCTTTTGCAAGGAGATGAATGCTATGCGAAACTTCCTTCTGACATTGGCGCTGGCTTTGTCGGTGGGCGCGGCTGCCAATGCCGCCCCAACCAAGTCGCAAACGGGCAACCATTTGCGCGGTGACTATGTCGAAGCCCGCACCGCCAGCGTGTTCGCGGGCGCGTGCCACTTCGGCGGCGAGGTGACGACGACCGGGCGGGAGGCCGAGATGGTCTGGCATGTGCGCGATGGCGCATGGAACGGCGTCTCCCTGGAGGGCCTGAACGCGATGGCCGCTGTCGTCGGCAGCGAGAACCTGCGCGATGAGGAGGCAGCCCGCCGCTCTGTCCTCTACATTGATGTCAAGGCGACCCCGGCCCAGGCCGAGGCGCTGACCGCCGCGCTGCAAGCCAACTACGGCAAGTCGCTTGGCAAGCTCGTGGCCGTCAAGCGCGTGCCGATCACGTTCGCCCGCCAGGACGAGAGCTATCGCGTCGAAGCGAAGGGCGTGGGCAATCTGGTCGTGGATGCCATGCCCAACCATGAGTGCTGCAAGCTGCCCAACATGGTCTGGTACACTCCGCTCATCGAGTTGAGCAACCGCCGCGTCGGCTACACCCGCACGAGCAGCGTTCTGGATAAGACGCTCGGCGCCAACTGGACCAAGAGCGGCCAGAACACCGCCTTCTACGGCGAGTTCTCGCTGTAAGTCTCAATCCACGGCCCTCACCTTCACGGAGAGCTAGATCGAAGTTTAACTTTTCCAGCCGCAGGACAGAGAACTTGCTTGTCCTGCGGCTATTTCGTATTTCCGGTTTTCACTACCGTACACTTTTTCTGTCGGGGCAAAGTCTCCGTATGCTCAAC
>Ga0070741_10004529_pt1 | contig 32355 bp, 30 predicted proteins | sample Coa_R1_4_FD_66440 | JGI IMG/M metagenome (GOLD analysis project Ga0070741, IMG submission 66440) | Surface soil microbial communities from Centralia Pennsylvania, which are recovering from an underground coalmine fire - Coalmine... | ecosystem: Environmental > Terrestrial > Soil > Unclassified ... | reverse complement strand
GCTCGCGCTGTTGCTGGCCATACCGGTGCTGGTCCTGAAGCTGGCGATCGGCGGCTTTCTGCTCGCGCTGGTGGAAACGCTCAACGCCAAGATGCGCATCTTCCGCGTGCCGGAGTTTCTCGCCACCGCCTTCCTGCTGGCCGTCATGGCGATGCTGATCCGCATTCTCCTCGGCTCGTAGAAATGAGCGCGCTGTTCGGTCAGCTCATCAACCTTTTCGCCGCCCTGCTGCTGCTGCTCGCGTTTGCCATGATTTCCCAGCGGCGCGTGCTGTCGCTGATCCATCTTTTCACCTTGCAGGGCGTGGCGCTGGTCGCCGCCACTACCGCGGTGGCCTATGCGACGCGCCAGCCGCATCTGTATTTCTCCGCCGGCATCACCCTGGTGCTGAAGGTGTTCGCGATCCCCTGGCTGCTCCACCGCGTCATCGACCGGCTCGGCGTGCGCTGGGACGTGGAGACGCTGATCAACATACCGACGACGATGCTGATCGGCATCGTCCTGGTCATCTTCGCCTTCAACCTCGCGCTGCCGCTCTCGCAGTTATCGAGCACCATCGCCCGCGGCACGCTCGGCATCGCGCTGGCCTGCGTGCTGCTGTCGTTCATGATGATGATCACGCGCTCGAAGGCCGTGCCGCAGGTGATCGGATTCCTGTCGATGGAGAACGGGCTGTTCTTCGCCGCCACGGCGGCGACCTACGGCATGCCCATGGTCGTGGAACTCGGCATCGCGCTGGACGTGCTGGTGGGAATCCTGATCCTGGGCATATTCATGTTCCACATCCGTGAGCAGTTCGACAGCCTCGACATCCGCCACTTAGAGAAACTGAAAGAAGAATGATCGATCCGCTGCTTTTCGTGCTCGGCATCCCGCTCGCGGGCAGCGGGATTCTCGGAATGACCGGACACCGCAACTTCGCTCGCGACGTCAATGCCGCGTTCAGCCTGGGCACCCTGATCGCGGCCTGCGCCCTGACGGCGAGGGTGATTTCGGAGGGACCGATCTTTGCCTGGGACCGCCAGTTCTTCGTCGACCCGCTCAACGTCTTCCTCGTTACCCTGACCGCGTTCGTGGGATTCACCACCGCGCTGTTCTCCCGCCCCTACATGCAGGTGGAGAAGGAACACGGGAAGATGACGCCGAGGAGGCTGCGCCTCTACCACAGCATGTACCAGCTGTTCAGCTTCACCATGCTGCTTGCGCTGCTCACGAACAACATGGGCATTCTGTGGGTCGCGATGGAGGCCGCCACCCTCACCACGGTGCTGCTGGTGAGCGTCTATCGCACCGCGGCGAGCCTCGAGGCGGCCTGGAAGTACTTCATCCTGTGCGGCGTGGGGATCGCGCAGGCCCTGTTCGGCACGGTTCTGCTCTACATGGCGGCGGAGAAGGTGGTCGGCGCGGAAGGCAGTGCCCTGCTCTGGACCCACCTCGACGAGGTGAAAGGCCAGCTCGATCCGCGGATCATCACGCTCGCCTTTGCCTTCCTTTTCATCGGCTACGGCACGAAGGTCGGGCTCGTGCCGGTGCACAACTGGCTGCCCGACGCCCACGCCGAAGGTCCTACGCCGGTCTCCGCCGTTCTCTCGGGCCTGCTGCTCAATGTCGCGCTCTACGCCATCCTGCGCTGCAAAGTGCTCACCGACGGAGCGCTGCAGAGCCCGCTCGCCGGGCAGCTCATGATGGGCTTCGGGCTGCTCTCGGTGGTGGCGGCGGCGTTCTTCCTCTCCCGCCAACGCGACGTCAAGCGCATGTTCGCCTACTCTTCCATCGAGCACATGGGGCTCATGACTTTCGCATTCGGCGTGGGCGGGCCGATCGCCACCTATGCGGGGCTGCTGCACATGACGGTGCATTCCCTGATCAAGTCCGCCATTTTCTTCGCCGTCGGCCATGCATCCCAGAAGGCGGGCACGCAGATCATGAAAGACATCCGGGGCCTGATCAAAGTCAGCCCGATGGTCGGGTGGGGCATGATGATCGGATCGCTCGCCATTCTCGGCATGCCGCCGTTCGGCGTGTTCGCAAGCGAGTTCCTGATCCTGACCACCGCCATGCGTGAACAGCCGTGGGCGACGCCTCTGCTGCTGGTCGCCCTCGGCGTGGCGTTTGCGTCGGTGTTCAGCCGGGTGCAGCCGATGGTGTTCGGCGAGACCGCGCTCAGGCCCCTGCCGCACCAGCCGGCGGCGGTTCCGGTGTTCGTGCATCTCGGTCTCGGCCTGATGCTCGGCTTGTACATCCCTGCGTACCTGGACGAGTGGTACCGTCAGGCGGCGCGCATGATCGCGGGTTGAAGCGATGCAGATCCCCGGATTGAGACTCCGTGTCGAGCGCCTGCGCGCTCCCCTGCCCGTGTTCCGCGGAACCGTCGACGCGCACGAATGGAAGGAGGCCGCGCGGGCCGTGGTTGCGGCCCACGGTCGGCTGGTTTCTACGTGGGGCTCTGACGTCGACGACGGCGCACGCGGATTCGCGGTCTGCGCGGCGTACGCCGTGCCCGCGGGACTGTTCTGGTTGCAGCTGCCGCTGGGAGGCGCGACGAGCTACCCGGATCTCGCGTCGCACTTCCCGTTTGCCGGTCGCATGCAGCGCGCGACCGCGGACTTGCTGGGTCTTACTGCGGACGGGGCGGTCGATCGCCGTCCCTGGTTGGCCCACGGCGCCTGGCCGGCAGACTTTTTCCCCCTGCGCCCGGATCGCCCGGTTCCGGACCGGGCGGGCGAGGTGAAGGATTACCCGTTCGTGTCCGTGCAGGGCGACGGCGTGCATGAGATCGCGGTGGGGCCGGTGCACGCGGGAATCATCGAGCCGGGACACTTCCGCTTCTCGGTGGTGGGCGAGAAAGTCCTTCGTCTCGAGGAGCGGCTCGGCTACACCCACAAGGGAATCGAGAAACGCTTCACGCAGCTCGCGCCGCTGTCGGCGCATCGTCTCGCGGGCCGGGTATCCGGCGATTCGACCGTCGCCTACGCATGGGCTTACTGCATGGCCCTCGAAGCCGCGGCGGGTGTCCTGATCCCCGGCCGCGCCGCCTGGCTGCGCGCGCTCCTGCTCGAGCGGGAGCGCGTCGCCAATCATCTGGGCGATCTCGGCGCTCTGGGCAATGACGCGGCGCTTGGCTTCGGGCTGGCGCAGTTTTCCCGCCTGCGCGAAGACTGGCTGCGAGTCTCGATGGAGATTTTCGGCCACCGCCTGATGATGGACTGCGTGGTGCCGGGCGGCGTCGCCGTCGACGTGGAAGGCAGCGGGCTCAATCGCCTCCGCCAGCAGTGCGACGAGGTCGAGGCGGAACTGCGAATACTGCGCGACATCTACGACGAACATGCCGGCCTGCAGGATCGCTTCATCGCCACAGGGCGGGTCCGGCCGGAGCTGGCGGCGGCGCTGGGCCTCGCCGGACTCGCCGGCCGCGCCAGCGGCCAGGCCGTGGACCTGCGCTGCAAACCGTCCTGGACGCCTTACGATGCGCTGAGGGTGCGCATGGCCACCCACAAGAACGGCGACGTCGCCGCGCGGGTAGCGGTTCGCTTCGAGGAAACGCTGGAGTCCCTGAGGCTGATCCGCGCCTTCTGTGGCGCGCTGCCCCACGGCGCAACGCAGGCGCCGGTTGCGCTGCCCGGCGCCGCGGCCTGCGGCGCGGGCTGGATCGAGGGCTGGCGAGGCGAGATCCTCGTCACGCTCGAACTGGACGGCACGGGCGCCATACGGCGTTGCCATTGCCACGATCCGTCCTGGCAGAACTGGCCGGTGCTGGAACACGCGGTGATGGACAACATCGTTCCCGATTTTCCCCTCATCAACAAATCCTTCAACCTCACGTACTCGGGGCACGATCTCTGATGTGGAAGATCCTGAAGCAGGTCGCCCGCAACGGCATTCGCAGCGAACCGCCGCCCGCTTGCATCGACGCAACGGCGGTGGAAGTCGAGCGCATCCAGCGTGAAATCCTCGAAATTCTCGGCCAGGCGCTATCGATCCGCGAGGTGGATGCCGGCTCCTGCAACGGCTGCGAGCTGGAGATCCACGCCTTGAACAATCCCTACTACAACCTGGAAGGCCTGGGAATCAAGTTCGTCGCGAGCCCGCGGCATGCGGACATGTTGCTGGTTACCGGCCCGGTATCGCGCAACATGGAGCTCGCCCTGAAGCGCACTTACGCCGCCACGCCGGATCCGAAGCTCGTCGTCGCGGTGGGCGATTGCGGCTGTGACGTCGGAATTTTCGGCGAAAGCTACGCCAGCTGCGGCAGGGTATCGAACGTCATTCCGGTGGACGTTTCCGTCCCCGGATGCCCGCCGCCGCCGATCGACATTCTGCGCGCCATTCTGACCGCGGTTCGTCGTTGCAAACCGGCCCCGGGCTGAGGGATTTCCATAACGGGAAATCCAGAGGCGCAATAAGCGCCCTGCGCCGAGACGGCGCGAGTGTCCTGTCCCTCTGATTCGCGGGATAAGTCCGGAACATAATGGTGCCGATTCTCGCCGGATTTTCTGCCACGAATTAACGGAACAGGACACCAGCCTCAAGCGCGCAGATATTCCTGCCTGCCGCCGAGCCAGCGCTCGAGATGACGCTCCACGAGCGCAGGATGGTCGCGGATCAGCTGCGGCGCCACGTTGCGCGCCGCCTCGAGCAGATCGACGTCGCGCTCGAGATCGGCGAAGCGCAGCATCGGGATGCCGGACTGGCGCGCGCCGAGGAACTCGCCCGGCCCGCGCAGCCGCAGGTCCTGGCGCGCGATCTCGAAGCCGTCGCTGCTCTCGTAGACGATTCTGAGCCGCTCGCGCGCGGTCTCGGACAGCGGCGCCTGGTAGAGCAGGATGCAGACGCTCGACTCGGCGCCGCGGCCGACGCGCCCGCGCAGCTGATGCAGCTGCGACAGGCCCATGCGCTCCGCGTGCTCGATCACCATCAGCGAGGCGTTGGGCACGTCCACGCCCACTTCGATGACCGTGGTGGCGACGAGCAACTGGATCGCGTTGCTCTGAAACCGCTCCATCATCTCCTGCTTGTCCTGGTTGGGAAGCCGCCCGTGCACCAGCCCGACCTTCAGCTCCGGAAACTCGCGCTGCAGCCGCGCGTGGGTCTCGATCGCGGTCTGCAGCTGCAGCGACTCCGACTCCTCGATCAGCGGACACACCCAGTAAGCCTGGCGCCCTTCCAGGCAGGCGTCGCGCACGCGCCCGAGCACCTCGTCGCGGCGCGATTCCGAGACGAGCTTGGTCACCACGGGCGTGCGACCCGGCGGCAGCTCGTCGATCACCGATACGTCGAGGTCGGCGTAGAAACTCATGGCCAGCGTGCGCGGGATGGGCGTGGCGCTCATCATCAGTTGGTGCGGCTGCAGCGCGGCGTCGGCGCGGCTGCCTTTGAGGCGCAGCGCGAGGCGCTGGTGCACGCCGAAGCGGTGCTGTTCGTCGATGATCGCGAGGCCGAGCTTCCTGAAGCTCACCTGGTCCTGGAACAGCGCGTGGGTACCGACGGCGAGCATCGCCTTGCCCGACTCGACGGCGGCGAGCGCGGCCGTCTTCTCTTTCTTCTTCAGGCTGCCGGAAAGCCACGCCACCTCGACGCCGAGCGGCTCGAGCCAGTGCGCGAACTTCCGGCAGTGTTGCTCGGCGAGGATTTCGGTCGGCGCCATCACCGCCGCCTGGTAGCCGGACTCGATCGCCTGCAGCGCGGCGAGCGCGGCCACGATCGTCTTGCCGCTGCCCACGTCGCCCTGCAGCAGCCGGCGCATCGGATGCGGACGCGCGAGGTCGCGGCGGATCTCCTCCAGCACCCGAAGCTGCGCGCGCGTGAGCCGGAACGGCAATCGCTCCACCAGCTCACGCGACAGCCGGCCGTGCTGCAGCAGCGGATGCGCGCGGATGCGGCTGCGCAGGTCGTAGTGCAACCGCATCGACAACTGCTGCGCGAGCAGCTCGTCGAACTTCATCCGCCGCCATGCCGGATGCGCGTGCGAGGCGAGCGCGAGCGCGTCGGCATCGGGCGGCGGATTGTGCAGGTAGCGCACCGCCTCTGCGTGCCGCTCGAGCCTCAGCTTCCTGCGTACCGGTTCGGGCAGCGTGTCGGAAAGATCCGCCGCCAGCAGCGCGCGGCCGGCCAGCCTGCGCAGCACTTGCTGCGACAGGCCGGCGGTGGTCGGATATACCGGCGTGAGCGAGCGCGCCAGCGGCAGCTCGCCGCGCAGCACGCGCAGCCGCGGGTGCACCATCTCCGCGCCGAAGAAACCCTGGCGGATCTCGCCCAGCACGCGCACCCTGGCGCCCGGCGCCAGCGCCTTCATCTGGCTCGGGTAGAAATTGAAGAAGCGGACGGTGAGCGTGCCGCTCGCATCGTCGATGCGGCAGACGAGCTGGCGCCGCGGCCGGTAGTGGACTTCGGTCTGCACCACCCTGCCCTCGACCTGCACCGTTTCCCCCGAGGGCGCCTGCGCGATCGCGGCGATCTGGGTCTCGTCCTCGTAGCGCAAGGGCAGGTGCAGCACGAGGTCGGAGAGCTTCGCGATGCCGAGCCGCGCCAGCTTGTCGCGCACCGCGGGCGTGGCGAAGGAGAGAGAGGGATGAGCAGCGAGGGGCGAAGCGCGAGGCGCGCTTTCCTTAGCCGAGTTCCGGTCCGGTGCGAACGGGGCTTCGCCTTCGGGGACGGAACCGGATCTTGCGCCCGCGTTCCCGGCCGGGGACGCCGGTTTGCGCCTCGGCGTCGCCGCAGCCGCTGCCTCGCCGTCAGGGCTGCGTGCGGCTGTTCCGGGTTTGCTGCCTTCGACCCTGGTCCCTCGCCCCGCGCGCGCCACCGCCAGTCCCTCAGCGCGGCACCAGTATCGCCTCCACCTCCACCAGCGCCCCGCGCGGCAGCTGCGATACGCCGACCGCGGAGCGCGCGGGGAAGGGCTGGCCAAAGTACTGGCCCATGATCTCGTTGAGCTTGGCGAAATTGGAAAGGTCGGTGAGGAACACGGTGAGCTTCACCGCGTCGTCCAGACTCGCGCCGGCCGCCGCCGCCACGGCGCGCAGGTTGGCGAACACGCGATGCGCCTGCGCCTCGAAGCCCTCGACCACCTGCATGGTCCGCGGATCGAGACCGATCTGGCCGGAGAGATAAACGGTATCGCCCGCGCGAATCGCCTGCGAGTAGGTACCGATGGCCTGCGGGGCTTCCGCGCTGTGGATCGACTGCTTGGTCACAGCTTGCTCCCGGGTATAGAATGCTGCGCCACATCGCGGCCGGACATTTCGAACCCGGCCGCATATTTCTGGATGATACCGGATGGGCGCGGTGCGAGGCCGCGCGCCCGTCGCGAGGACCGATCCCGGTAATCTTCGGTGCCGATCCGGAATCCCGCCCGTCGGCGGCATCCGGTTCTGCGCCCGACCGAATGACTTCGCAAGACAGACAAGATTCCAGACCCGGCCTGCTCGCGCTGGCCGTCGGCGCGGTAGGCGTGGTCTACGGAGACATCGGCACCAGCCCGCTCTATACCGTCAGGGAGTCCTTCGTCGAGGCGCACGGCGTGGCGTTGACTCACGACAATGTCCTCGGCGTGCTGTCCCTGATCTTCTGGTCGCTGCTCACGCTGGTGACCGCCAAGTACACCGTCCTCATGATGCGCGCCGACAACCGCGGCGAGGGCGGCATCATGGCGCTCACCGCGCTGGTCCTGCGCGGCGCGACCGGCGACCCCGGGCGGCGCCGGCTGCTGATGACGCTGGGCCTGTTCGGCGCGGCGCTGTTCTACGGCGACAGCATGATCACGCCGGCGATCTCGGTGCTCTCCGCCGTCGAGGGTCTGAAAATCGCCGCGCCGGTCCTGGACCGCTACATCGTGCCCATTTCGATGGCGGTCCTGGTCGCGCTGTTCGTCTTCCAGCGCCGCGGCACGGAGCGGGTCGGCAGGCTCTTCGGCCCGGTCATGGCGACGTGGTTCGCGGTAATCGCGCTGCTGGGCGCGATGGAAATCGCGCGCCACCCCAGCGTTCTCGCCGCGCTGAATCCGTACTACGGCGTCCGGTTCTTCCTGAACAACCGCTGGAATGCCTACCTCGCGCTCGGCGGGGTGGTGCTCGCCGTCACCGGCGCCGAGGCGCTCTATGCGGACATGGGCCATTTCGGCAAACGTCCGATCCGGCTGGCCTGGCTCTGCTCGGTCCTGCCTGCCCTGGTGATCAATTATTTCGGCCAGGGCGCGCTGCTGCTGTCCGACCCCGCGGCGGTGCGCAATCCGTTCTATCTCATGGTGCCGGACTGGGGCCGTTACCCGATGGTGGTGCTGGCGACGATGGCCACCGTGATCGCCTCGCAGGCGGTGATCTCCGGCGCCTATTCGCTCACCCGCCAGGCGATCCAGCTCGGCTACTGCCCGCGAATGGAGATCACCCATACTTCGGAGCGCGAAATCGGCCAGGTCTACATGCCGTGGATCAACTGGGTGCTGCTCGCCGCGGTGGTCGCGTTGGTCGTCGGCTTCGGCAGTTCCAGCAGGCTCGCCTCGGCCTATGGCATCGCGGTGACCGCAACCATGGCGATCGACTCGGTGCTGCTGTTCGTGGTGATGCGCGGCCTGTGGCATTGGCCGGCCTGGCTCGCGGCTTGTATCCTCGGCCTGTTTCTGGTGCCCGATCTCGCGTTTTTCAGCGCCAACGCACTGAAGATCCTGCACGGCGGCTGGTTCCCGCTGCTGATCGGCATCGCGGTGTTCGTGCTGCTGTCGACCTGGCAGCGCGGCCGGCAGATCCTGTTCCAGCGCCTGCGCCCGGGCGCGATCGCAGTCGAGCCCTTCCTCGACAGCATCAAGATCCATCCGCCCACCCGCGTGCCGGGCACCGCGGTCTTCATGACCACGTCCACCGAGGGCGTGCCGCACGCGCTGCTGCACAACCTGAATCACAACAAGGTGCTGCACGAACGCAACGTGCTGCTCACGGTGGCCACCGACGAGATTCCGCGCGTGCCGGAGGAGGAGCGCATCGAGGTGCAGCCGCTCGGCGGCGATTTCTTTCGCGTCAAGGTACGTTACGGCTTCAAGGACGATCCCGACATCCCGCGCGCGTTGCAGCTCGCCAAGCGCTTCGGCCTGGAATTCAACCTCATGGAGACCTCGTTCTTCCTGTCGCGCGAGACGCTGATCCCCACGGTCGCGCCGGGAATGGCGCTGTGGCGGGAGAGGCTCTTCGTCGGCATGGCGCGCAACGCCGGCACTGTCACCGGTTACTTCAAGCTGCCCACCAACCGCGTGGTGGAACTGGGCACACAGATCGAGCTCTAGCCGCCGGCGCGTTCCCGAAATGGAGCGTCAAACCGCGATTCGCAACCTGGAAGCGCTGCTCGCGAAGGGCAAGGAGTCCGCCTTGCTGCGCTTCGGCCTCGGCAACGAGCACCTGAAAGCCGGCGACGCGCGCACGGCGGCGGCGCACCTGAAGCGCGCGATCGAGCTCGATCCGGAGTACTCCGCGGCATGGAAGCTGCTCGGCAAGGCGCTCACCGGCTGCGGCGAAGCGCGCGATGCGCTCGACGCCTACCGTCGCGGCATCGAGGTCGCCGAACGCCGCGGCGACAAACAGGCCGCGAAGGAAATGGCGGTATTCGCCGGCCGCCTGGAAAGGCAGATCGGCTCCCGCAAGCCTTGATCTGGATCAGCACGCCTCCACCCGGCTGCCTTCAAGCTGGCCGCATGCGCGAGGAGCGACAGCTAAGGCATGCGTCGGGAAACGGATCGCGCGAGTGGGCAAGATCGGTGGCCGCGCTTACGCTCACCGCCTTCGTCGCCGCTTGCGCGTCGCAGCCGCATGACTCGGTGCGCGGCGCGGATCCGGCGACACGGCCCGACTGCAAGCGCAGTCGGTGGCGGTGGCGGCGGGCGGATTCACGCCGCAGGCGCATCTGGAAACGCTGGTCGAAGCCACCAAAGGCAAGGCGGCGCCGGCCCGGCGAGCGCCCAGTCGACGACCGGATTGAACGACACCAGCCATGCGCCGCTGCGGCCGCCGATGATCGGGCGCAGCTCCCATAACGAGCAGCCCTGCTCGAAGCGTTCCGCCACCCTGGACAGCTCGTTGTTCAGGCCGAGGAACCAGCCCTCGCCGCCGTCTTCCTGCCGCACCAGCAGCCACTTCAGGCGCAATCGCGGGCCGGCAAAATAAGTCGTGCCGCTCGCATCCCGCACGACGGGCAGGTACAGCCCCGGCTCGAGATCGTCGGTCAGGCCATACGAAAACTCGGGCGTGACGCGCAGCCCGTGCCACGGCGTGATCTCGCCCCGATAGTCCGGAGCGCTGCGCCCGCTCGGGGTGGTGTTGACGTGCAACTCCAGTCCGGCCTCGCCGGGCTGCCTGATGTCGTCGGTATAGACCTGGATTTCGTCGGGTAGCGCCGCCCGCGCGGCCGGTGCGCATGACGCGGCCGCCAGCAGAGCAAGCAAACACCGCCCGCACGGCACCGGGCGAATCCGGGTCCGAAAGGAAAACCCCGACGCGCTGCGCACGGCAGTCGCATGGCGGGCGGAATCGTTTCTCATCGGGTCATCTGGCTGTCGGCGCTCAAACCGGTACACCGAACACGACTGCGTCGCTCGCCAATTAAACAAAAAGCCACCCGAGGGTGGCTTTTGCATTTTGGTGGAGACGAGGAGGATCGAACTCCCGACCTTCGCATTGCGAACGCGACGCTCTCCCAGCTGAGCTACGTCCCCGGATTTCCACGCCGACGTTGAGTCCCGGCGGCAAGGAGGCGTATTTTATACGCGATTTCTCCCCCGGCAAATCCGATCCGACAGGCCATGGATATCGCACCCCCTTACGGTTACGGCGGCATCGTGCCCCTGCGCAAGGACCATCGTGTCGCCTTGCCGGAACCGGGAAGCGCGCCTGCCTTCTCCCACGTCCAGCATGCCCTGCCCCTGAGCTTCGCGGAGTTCGCGATCGCCGCGCGCGATTATCCGCTGGTGTTCGCCTCGGGCGACGGGAAGAGCTTCGCACCGATGGCGGTGTTCGGTCTGCAGCGGGGGCAGAACCTGTTCGTCCTGCCCGAGGGCCTGTGGGACCGCCGCAGCTACATTCCCGCATACGTGCGCCGCTTCCCCTTCTGCACCGCCAAGGTGACGGTGGACGGCAAGGAGCAGAAAGAACGCGTGGTCTGCTGCGTCGAAGAATCGGCGCTGCGCGAGGACGGCGTGCCGCTGTACGACCAGGCCGGCAGCGCGCTGCCGGCCTCGGAACCGATCGAGCGGCTGGTTCTGGACTTCGACCGCGACTTCGCGCGCGCGGAGCAGATGTGCGCCCTGCTCGCCGAGCTGGAGCTGTTCGAGCCGTTCTCGATGAAAACCACTCTGAGCGACGGCTTCATCATGCAGATCGACGGCATGTACCGCGTGCGGCGCGCGAAGCTCGAAGCCCTGCCGGAGCCGTCGCTGCGCCGCCTGTTCGGCCTCGAGGCGATGGACAAGGTCTACGCCCACCTGATGTCGCTGGACAACTTCCGGCGGCTCGCGAATCGCCGCAGCTTCTTCTCCGCCGAGCCGCAGCGGCACGCGCGCGCGAACTAGCGACGCTCCGCACGGGGCCGCCGATACGCCCAGGCGAGCATCCCGATGCCCAGCGCCACCATCGGCAGGCTCAGCCACTGTCCCATCGACAGGCCCAGCGCGAGCAGCCCGAGAAAGCTGTCCGGCTCGCGCGTGAATTCGACCAGGAAGCGCAGCGTTCCGTAGCCGATCAGGAACACGCCCGAGACCGCGCCGAGCGGACGCCATCTTCGCGAGTACAGCCATACGATCGCGAACAGAAGTATCCCCTCGAGCGCAAATTCGTAGAGCTGCGAGGGATGCCGCGGCACGCTGTCCGCCTGCGGGAAGATCATCGCCCACGGCAGGCTGCTGGCGCGCCCCCACAGCTCGCCGTTGATGAAATTGCCCAGCCGTCCCGCGCCCAGGCCGAGCGGACACAGCGGTGCGATGAAGTCGGTGACGGCGAACCAGTGCTTGCCGCGGCTGCGGGCGAACCACCACATGGCGAGAATGACGCCGAGAAACCCGCCGTGGAAGGACATGCCGCCCTCCCACACGAACAGCACACGCAGCGGGTCGTGCAGGTATTCGAGCGGCTTGTAGAACAGCACGTAGCCCAGGCGCCCGCCCAGCACCACCCCGAGCACGCCCAGGAACAGCATGTCGTCGAGGTCCCGCTGCTCGAGCCCGTGCCACGGCTGGGTGCGCAGCCGATACCGCCCGAGCAGGAGCACGATGACGAACGCGGCGAGATACATCAGCCCGTACCACCGCACCGAGACCGGTCCGAGATGGAAGGCGACCGGGTCGAACTGCGGATGGACGAGCGCGGTGGTCATGGGCGGGCGGATTATACGCGAGGCACCTTCACCGGCACGACGTCAAGGCACCTGGACCTCATCCATGCGCGCGAAAATGGTCGAAGCGCGCTGTTCGAGCAGCGGCGTGCTCCCCACGCGCTCGTAGAAGCGCGGCTTGGGAACCATCGCTGCGAGCCGCGCGGCCTCGTCCGCGGTCAGCGCGTCGGCGCCGACGTAGAAATAATGGCGCGCGGCGGCTTCCGCGCCGAACACGTCGTCTCCCCATTCGATGACGTTCAGGTAGATCTCGAGGATCCGGCGCTTGGACATCACGGTCTCGATCATCACCGTGATCGCGGCTTCCTCGATCTTGCGCCAGGGCGTGCGCTGGCCGGAAAGCAGCAGGTTCTTGGCGAGCTGCTGGCTGATGGTGGAGCCGCCGGCGACGACTTTCCCCCTGCGCAGATTCTTCTCCGCCGCCTCCTGGATCGCCTCCCAGTCGAACCCCGAATGATCGAGGAACTTGGCGTCCTCAGCGGCGACGAGCGCCCGCTTCAGGTTCACCGAGATGTGGTCGTAGGACACCCATTTGTGCTGCAGCTCCGCCCTCGGATTCTTCTTGCGCAGCGCCTCCAGGCGGGCGTCCATGAACGCGGTGGTGGTGGGGTTGAACCACATCCAATACACCACGTGGCCGAAGAGCCAGAACTGGTAGACGACGAGCGCGCCCGCCGCGAGCAGCAGCACGCGCCCGAGCAGACGGGCAAGCAGCCTCGCCACGGCGCTATTCGGCGCGCAGCGCCTCGATCACCGGGCGCGTGTCCGGCCGCACTCCGCGCCACAACAGGAAGGATTCCGCCGCCTGCTCGACCAGCATGCCGAGCCCGTCGGCGAGCCGCACCGCGCCGCCGCGCGCGAAGGCGAGAAATGGGGTGACGCCCTTGCCGTAGACCAGGTCGTAGGCCATCGAGCCGACGGCGAAGATCCCGGGCGGCAGCGGCGGAAGCTCGCCGGTCAGGCTGCTCGAGGTTGCGTTGATGACGAGGTCGAAATGCCGGCCCGCCAGCTCGCCGTAGCCCGAGCCGGAGACGACCGTGTGGGTCGCGGCGACGTGGTGGCGCAAGCCTTCGGCGAGTCGCAGCGCCTTGTCGGGCGTGCGGTTGGCGATGGCGAGGATGGCCGGCCGCTGCCCGAGCAGCGGGACGGCGACGCCCTGCGCCGCGCCGCCGGCGCCCATCAGCAGCACGCGCCTGTCTTCGATCGGGAAGCCGAGATTGACCGTGATGTCGCGGACCAGGCCGGCGCCGTCGGTGTTGTCGGCGTAGATCCGCCCCGCTTCGAAGCGCAGGAAATTGGCCGCGCGCGCGTCCTTGGCGCGCGGCGAGACTTCGTGCGCCAGGTCGAACGCGTCGAGCTTGAACGGCACGGTGACGTTGGCGCCCCGCCCGCCTTCCGCGATGAACGTTTCCACCGCGGCGCGAAAGCCGTCCAGCGGCGCGAGCAACCGCGTGTACTCGATCTTCTGCGCGGTCTGCCGCGCGAAAGCCGCATGGATCTGCGGCGACTTGCTGTGGGCGACCGGGTTGCCGATCACCGCGTAGCGGTCGGTCATGGAACGGCGGTGAGCTCGAGGTCGCTGCGCGTGAACGACCAGTTGCGAGTGATCGACAGGATGTCGTAGTGGGCGCGAATCCCTTCCGGAAACGGCGAGAACGGCCCGGCGAGGTGCACGATGCGCAGCGCAGCTCCGTCCAGGACCCGGCTGCCGGAGGATCGCTCGATCTCGACCTTCTCGACCGTGCCGTCGGCCTTGATCGACACCGTGAGCAGCAGCGAGCCGTAGATCTGCCGGCGCCTCGCCTCGTCGGGAAAATGATCGGTGCCGACCTTCTCGATTCTGCGTCGCCACTTGTCGACGTACTCCGCGTACATCACGCCCTCCATGCGCGCGCCGATGAACTTGCGGCGCGGCAGCTTCTGGTAGCTCTCCCATTCCTTCGCGATCTGCGCCTCAAGCTTGGCGATCTGCAGACGTCGTTCCTCGAGCGCCGGGTTCTCGAGGCGGTCGCGGGCCGCGCTCTGCGCGACCGGCTTGCTGCGCAGCTCGGTGGCGGTGGGCTGGCGCCCCGCCAGCTCGAGCAGGCGCCTGGTCTCCTGCTCCAGCTGCTCGACGCGGCGCGCCGAGAGCTGCACCGTCTCCGCCGCCTCCATGTCGCGCAATACCGGCAGGCTCGACTTCGCGCGGCGGTCCGCCTCGGTGTTGCCGCCGCCGTCCAGATGCGCCTGCGCCAGTGCGTCGGCATGGACCGGACGCGACGCCGATCTCGCGTTCACCAGCACCACGTCGAGCTGCGGCACGAACTTCTCGGCGCCGGCGTGGTGGTCCTTGAAGGTCAGCAGCAGCAGGAGGGCATGCAGGACGAGGGAGAAGGCCATCGTCACCGGCAGCACCTCGGAGGAGAGCGGAAGCCGGCGGGCGAGGCTCGCGGGCGCCAGGGCCCGCGGGGCGAATGCGCTCAGTGTCTGTTCCGGCAAATGCGGTCGATCGGCAGTCTCGGCATGGCGGAATTCTAAGCGCCCGCCGCCCGGCTGTCAGCGCCCTGCGCGCCCAGCCGGCGCACGAACTCGCAATGCACGGTCAGATCGAGCAGATCGATATCCGACACCGCCACTTCGACCGGCGTGCCGGCCGGCAGGGGCGGCACCGACACGCTCCGGCAGTACAGCGGCAGGTGATCGAGCCGGACCAGCTCCTCGCGCACCACTTCCGCGGCGCTCACCTTCACGCCTTCCTGGATCAGCCAGCGCAGACACCAGAACCGCTCCATCTGGCGCTGGAACTCCGCATAGGCCTCGTAGGCGATCTCGAAATCGCGCAGAATCGCGAGCAGCCGCTCGTCGCCTGCCGGATACACCGGCGGCTCGCCGCGGATCAGGCTGAGCAGCTGGCGCTGGTTCACGAGGTCGGCATAACGCCGCAGCGGACTGCTCGCCCAGACATAGTTCTCCACGCCCAGACCCTGGTGCGGCGCCGGCAGGGTGGACATGCGTACCTTGCCGTTGGACTGGGCGCGGTACAGGGCCGGCAGCTTCGCTTCGGCAAGCGCGCGCGCCCAGGACGAATTGACCAGGATCATCATTTCCGAGACCACCTTGTCCAGCGGCGAACCGCGCTTGCGCTCGACGATGCGAACCCGTTCGTTCTCCACGTAGAAGCTGTACTCGGGGCGGGCCGGACCGGCGTCCGCCTTGCCGCGTCCCTTCTCCAGCTTCGTCGCCAGACGGTGCAGCAGCAGCAGCGCGTCGCCGAACGGAAAGTCCGCGCGGCCCGCGGCGACCGCGGCTTCGTCGAAGCCGGCATCGAGGCTGTCGTGGCGCAGGTTCGACACGATGCGCACCCGCTCCTCGACGGTGCGCACGGCGGTGATTTCCAGCGCCGGCGAGACGTCGACGTACATCGACAGCGCCGGGCAATCGCGGCCCTCGGCCAGCGTGAAGCTTTGGATCACGGCCTGCGGCAGCATGGTGATCTTGTCGCCCGGGAAGTACACCGTGGACATGCGGCGCGCGGCTTCCGCGTCGAGCGGGGAGCCGGGGCGGATGCCGAGTGCCGGCGCCGCGATGTGGATGCCGATGCGCCAGCCGCCTTGCGCGAGCGGCGACACCGAAAACGCGTCGTCGATCTCGGTGGTGGTCGCATCGTCCACACTGAAGGCTTCCGCCTCGGCGCGCGGCAGGCCTTCGGGCAGCGGCGCATCCAGGGCGGGATCGAAGCCGCTGCCCCTTGGAAAGTACTCGAACAGGAAGCGGCCGAGGTGGTAGTCGTGCGCGGAGGGCAGCGCGCCGCATTTTTCCAGCAGCCTCGGTGCGCTCAGCTTCAGCTCCGTGCAAGCCGCTTCCAGCGCCTTGCCTTCCACCGAGCCCCGGTCCGGCTTGTAGAGCAGCTGCGGCAGGGCGGCGCGAAACGCCTCCGGCAGCTCGAAGCGCCGGAGCTGGTCCAGATATTTCGCCTCCAGGATGGCCTGCTGGCGCTTGCGCTCCAGCGAGGCGAGCGCCGCCTTGAGCGCCTCCGGCGGCGCCGGTTTGTAGCGGCCCCTGCCCTTCCTGTAGAAATGCGTCGGGGCGGAATGCAGCCGCATCAGCAGCCCGGCGGCCTCTTCCGGCTTCGGTTCGCGCCCGAAGTAGTCGCGCCCCAACCCCTCGAAGGAGAATTCTTCCTGCCCGCACACTTCCCAGAGAAAACCCGGGTCGATCGCTTCGGCCACCGCCTGCGCGGCGGTCATGAACTCGCCGAGCGAGCGATGCTGGAAGCGCAGCAGCACCCCGTTCGCCTTGACCTTTGCGCGCTTGCCGTGCTGGGTCTCGACCTGCAGCGAGGTGTTGTTGTCCTCGAGAACGATGCCGGCCTTGAAGCCGCCGTCCTCTTCGTAAAAGACGTTCATCTACTGCAGGCGCGAGGGGCGAGGACAGAAGGGGAAGGAAAACGAGAGCACGCGATTATAAGCGAACGCGCCAGCCCGCTCAGGCAGCGGCGGCGAACTCGAGCACGATGTCGAGATAGTCGCCGAACTCGCCGAAGCCGTGATCGCCGCCGTGGACCGCGATGTGGCGGCAAGCCGCGTAACGGTCCACCGCGATGCGCCAGTCCAGCACTTCGTCGCCCGTGGTGACCATCAGCAGGTAGCGATCGAACCGCTTCGGCGCGGGTACGTACAGCGCGGCGAGCTGCGCGAGATGCTCCTCGGTGAGCACGTATTGCTCGCCGGTATAGAGGTTCTGCTGCGGGCCGAGCCAGGCGCGCAGGCCCTCGTGCGGCGTGATCGCCGGATTCACCAGCACCGACCGGCAGCCGTACTTTTCGGTGAGCCAGGTCGCGTAGAACCCGCCCAGCGAGCTGCCGACCAGGGTCGTGCGCGGCGCGCCGGCCGCCTCCACCGCGCGCTCGAGCAGCGCCATCGCCTGTTTTGGCCAATGCGGCAGCGCCGGGCAGGCGAACTCGGCCTCGCGGCCGAGCGCGGAGAGTCGCGCGCGCAGCTGGTTGGACTTGTGCGAGGCGGGAGAGCTGTTGAATCCGTGGACGTAGAGGATCATGCGGCGGCGAACCCGGACGCGGTGCGCCGGTATTGTGCCCGACGCCTTCGCGGCGCACACAGAACGCGCGCCCGGCGCGCACAAGGCTTCTGCGATCGGGGCGCTTTGGCGGCAACATGGACATCCGCGAGCTCACCGAGGGCACGACGCTGTACCTGCCGGTATTCGTCAAGAGAGCGCTGCTGTGGTCGGGAGATTCGCATGCCGCGCAGGGCAACGGGGAAGTGAACCTCACCGCGCTCGAGACCGCGTTCAAGGAGCTGAGCCTGACGGTGGAAGTCGTCAAGGGCAAGCCGCTGCAATGGCCGCGCATCGAGACGCTGGCGCACTGGATCACCATGGGCTACGACAAGGACCTGAACGTCGCGCTCGATATTGCCGAGTCGTAGACGCTCGGGTTCCTCGCCGAGCAGCGCGGGCCCAATGCCGCGGCTGCGCATGCGGTCATGCGCAAAGTGGCGGACTGCCGTATCGCCGAAGTCGTCAACGTGAACATTCGCTCGCCAGCATGACGATGGATTGCCGCCTCGGCGCGATCGGCGCGGACAAGTCCGTCCACTGCCTGGTGCCGAAGAGCCTCTGGAAGAAGCCCCTCGCCCCGCGCGCTCGTCCCTAGCGAGGAGAGGACGGGGGATCAGCGAGGAGAGGACGGGGGATCAAGGGATGCGAGCGCTTCGAGCAGCTTGCCGTGGATGCCGCCGAAGCCGCCGTTGCTCATCACCAGCACGTGGTCGCCGGGCCGCGCGGCCTCGACGATCGAGCGCACCAGCTTTCCGAGATCGTCGTGACAGGCGGCCGCCGGTCCCAACGGCCGCAGCACGCCGGCGGCGTCCCATCCGAGGCCGTTGGTGTAACAGAACACCAGATCCGCTTCGCGCAGGCTGGCGGCCAGCGCGTCTTTCATGACGCCCATCTTCATCGTGTTGGAGCGCGGCTCCAGCACCGCGAGAATGCGCCCGCTGCCGGCCTTGTGCCGCAGCCCGGCGATGGTGGATTCGATCGCGGTGGGATGGTGCGCGAAGTCGTCGTACACGGTCACGCCGTTCGCGGTGCCGCGCAGTTCCATCCTGCGCCTGACGCTGCGGAACTGCGCCAACGCCTGGATGCCGCCGGAGACCGGCACGCCGGCATGGCGCGCGGCGGCGAGCGCGGCCAGCGCGTTCATGCGGTTGTGGCCGCCGAGCAGCTCCCATCGCACCCGGCCCTGCGGCTTCCCGGCGAAGAAGACTTCGAATTCCCCGTCTGCCGCCGGCTCGGCAGCGGTCCAGCCGTCCGCCCGCCCCAGCCATTCGATCGGCGTCCAGCAGCCGCGATCGATCACCCGCTGCATGCTCTGCTCGCGCCCGTTGGCGAGGATCAGTCCGTTGCCGGGAACGGTGCGCACCAGATGGTGAAACTGGGTCTCGATCGCCGCCAGATCGGGAAAGATGTCCGCGTGATCGAATTCCAGATTATTGAGCACCGCGGTGCGCGGCCGGTAGTGGACGAATTTCGAGCGCTTGTCGAAGAACGCGGTGTCGTACTCGTCGGCTTCGATGACGAATAGATCCGAGCCCGTCAAACGCGCCGACACGCCGAAGTCGAGCGGCACGCCGCCGACGAGAAAACCGGGGCCGCGACCGGCGTGTTCCAGAATCCAGGCCAGCATCGAGGCGGTCGTGGTCTTGCCGTGCGTGCCCGCCACCGCCAGCACCCACTTGTCGCGCAGCACCGATTCGGCGAGCCACTGCGGGCCGGAGACATAGGGCAGTCCCCGATCGAGGATCTCCTCGATGAGCGCGTTGCCGCGCGAGACGACGTTGCCGATGACGAAAAGGTCCGGCTTCAGCTCGACCTGCTTCGGATCCCAGCCCTCGATCAGCCGTACGCCCTGCGACTCCAGCTGCGTGCTCATTGGCGGATAGACGTTCGCGTCGCAGCCGGTGACGGTGTGCCCGGCCTGCTTCGCGATCACCGCGATGCCGCCCATGAACGTGCCGCAGATGCCGAGGATGTGTATGTGCATTCGCTAATCTCGATTAACCACAGAGACACAGAGAACTGCAAAAACCGTTTAACCACCAGGCGCACCAAGCACGCCAAGAATTCCGGAAACAGATCTTCTTTTCTTGGGGCCCTTGGTGTCCTTGGTGGTCCGTTTTGCGTTTTGTTTCCTCTGTTCCTCTGTGTCTTTGTGGTTAGTTCGTCAGTAAGCAAAGAACGCCGCCAGCGCGGCGGCCGCGATTGTACCGCCCCATTCGGGCACGAAGTGGCCGGCTTCGGGCAGTTCCATCGGCGCCGGGCAGCCGCGGATGTGGCGGCGCAGCTCGTGCATCACCGGCGCTCCGAGCACCGGGTCTTTCATGCCGATCGCCATGAACGAGCTGCCGTCCCATTGGCGGGACCAGAACGCTCGCGCCGCGCGCGAGATTTCCGCACCGGGCGCGTCCGGGCGGTCCGGCACCAGTTGCGGAAAGCGCCGCGCGCCCGCCTTGTAGCGCGCATCCGGAAACGGTGCATCGTAGGCGGCGCGCTCCGCCTCGGTGAGCTGCGGGCAGGCGCGGCCCAGCAGCTTGCCCACCTCCATGTCCGGATGCTCCGCGGCCCATTTTCGCCAGGCGAGAAACCCTTCCGGCAACGGCGCGTCCCCGGTGCCGAGCGCGGTGTTCATCAGCAGCAACCGCGTCACGCGATGCGGCAAATCGAGAGGCAGTGTCAGTCCCAGCAGCCCGCCCCAGTCCTGGCAGACGAGCGCAATGTTTCCGAGGTCCAGCCGCTCGATCAGGCGCAGCAGCGTATTGCGATGGAAATCGAAGCTGTAGACCGCCTCCTGCGCGGGCTTGTCGGAGCGGCCGAAGCCGAACAGGTCCGGCACGACGACGCGAAATCCCGCCTCCACGAACACCGGGATCATGTGCCGGTACAGATACGACCAGGTCGGCTCGCCGTGCAGGCAGAGAAAAACCGCGGCCTCGCGCGGGCCCTCGTCGAGGTAATGCAGTCGCAGGCCCGCGAAGCCGGGCAGGTCTTCGAGGTAGCGCGGCGCGAAGCCGAATCCGGGCAGATCCTCGAAGCGATTCTCCGGCGTGCGAAGCACGTCCTTCACAGCAGCCTCGCCTTGTCGCCGTGCCGGAAACCGAGGAGGGGCGCATCGATGCCGCGGGTCAGCGCGATCGCCTTGAACAGCTCGCCCATCTCCGCCGGCGAGAGCAGTCTCTGCACCGCGGCCGCCTGCGGCAGATAGCGCGCCGCCTCGTCGGCCGGCGTCTCGGCGAGCAGATCGGTGATGCCGCAGTTCAGGAGAAACTGCGCCTGCGTGGTGTAGCCGGAGAGCGCGCATCCCGCCTCCCGCGCCGCCCCGGCGACGGCGCTGAAATCGACGTGCGCGGTGATGTCCTGCAGCCCGGGCAGGAAGAACGGATCGTCGTGCGCGCGGTGCCGGTAGTGGCACATGAGTGTGCCCTGCGCGCGCTGCGGATGGTAGTACTCGCCGCGGCCGAAGCCGTAGTCGATGAACAGCAGCGCGCCGCGCGCGAGTCGCTGCGCGGCGGTCGCGACGAGCGCGCGCGCGCCGAGCCCCACTTCGCTCACGTAGGGCGCCGCGACCGGAAGCCTCGTCGCCGCCTCCCGCAGGTGGCCGGCGGCCGGCCGCTCCCGCCAGACGAAACCGGCCTCGCCGAGCGCCACGCCGCGCTCGAAGATGCCATCGTCCCGCCACGCCGCGAGATGCACCGTTACCGCATCCAGCACCTCGTTGCCGAACACCACGCCATTGACGAGATCCGGCAGCGATTCGAGCCACGCTACCTTTTCGAGCCATTGCGGGGCTCGCTCCGCGAGGGTGTCGCGCTGACGCTCCCGCAACTGCGCGCTCAGCTCGAGAATGAAGTAGCGCCGCGGCGGGCAGCCGAGACGGTCGAGCGCAGGCAGGAGCTGCATCGCGAGCGCGCCCGAGCCGGCGCCCAACTCGAGCACTTCGCCCTGCGTGGTCTCCAGGACTTGCGCGATCTGGCGCGCCAGCGCCCGGCCGAACAGCGGCGAGATCTCGGGCGCGGTGACGAAGTCGCCGTCCCTGCCCAGCTTGCGGGCGCCGCCGGAGTAATAGCCGAGTCCCGGTGCGTAGAGCGCGAGCTCCATGTAGCGCGCGAAGGAGATCCAGCCGCCCGCGGCGCGGATCTCGGAGGCGATCCGCTCCGACAGCTCCCGGCTGGCGGCGAGGGCATCCGGGTCGGGCGCCGGCAGGAGGGCGCTGGAGGTTCGCTGCCCGGTGTGCAAGGCGGTGATCGGCATGGCTTCGGCTAGAATCGACATTGTTCCCACCGGCCCCATCCACCGCAACCCGCAATCGCGCATGAATCAGGGCAAGCGTCTCGGCAAGGCCGCGCTCGTCACCGGCGCCGCCCGTCGCATCGGCCGGGCGATCGCGCATGCGCTCGCCGAGGACGGCTGGGACGTCGCGGTGCACTACCACCGATCGCGGGAAGACGCGGAATCGCTGACGCGCGAGCTGCGCGCGCTCGGCGTGCACGCAATGGCGATCGATTGCGACCTCTGCGAAGCGGCGGCGGTGGAACGGCTCGTTCCCGAATGCAACCGCAGGCTGGGCGCGCTGCGCCTGCTCGTCAACAACGCCTCGCTGTTCGACTACGACGATGCCGCGAACCTGGAAGCGGCGCGCTGGGACCGGCACTGCGCCGTCAACCTGCGCGCGCCGCTGCTTCTCGCCGGCGCCTTCGCGCGGCAGGTTCCGGACGGCGAGACGGGCTGCATCGTCAACATGCTCGACCAGAAAGTCTTCAACCTGAATCCGGATTTTTTCTCCTATACGGTGACCAAGATCGGACTGGAGGGCGCCACGCGCGCGATGGCGATGGCGCTCGCGCCGCGCGTGCGTGTGTGCGGCATCGCGCCCGGCATCACCCTGGTGAGCGGCGCGCAGAGCGAGGAGAACTTTGCCCGCGTCCATCGGCACACCCCGCTCGGCAGGAGCTCCGAGGTGCAGGACATCGTCGGCGCGCTGCGCTATGTGGTGGGCGCAGCCGCGCTGACCGGTACCACCCTCGTCGTCGACGGCGGACAGCATCTCTGGCCGCGCCTGCGCGACGTGCAGTTCGAGGCGAAGTAGATGGCGCCGGCGACTACCCCTGCTCGCGGCGCCGACGAGCTGGCCGCCGCGCTCGGGCTGAAACGGGCAAGGCGCATCTTTCTCAAAAACTTCGAGGCGCGGGTGTCGATGGGCGTGCACGAATTCGAGAAGACGGGCAGGCAGCGCGTGCTGGTGAACGTGGACCTGTACCTGGATCCGGATGCCGTCATCGAGAAGGACGCCCTCGAAGAGACCGTGGACTACGACTTCCTGCGCCGGGAGATCGAACGCCTCGCCGCGAGCGGCCACTTCCATCTGCAGGAGACGTTCTGCGAGCGCATCCTCGCCGCCTGCCTCGACAAACCGGGCGTGATCGCCGCGCGGGTGTCCAGCGAGAAACCGGACGTCTATCCCGAATGCGAGTCGGTCGGCTTCGAAATCTTTCGGGTAAAGTAGGCGCCGTGTCCGAGCTGCGCAAACAGGCCTACGAAGGCAACAAGCTCGCCAAGCGGCTGCGCCGCCTGGCGGGCGAGGCGATCGCCGATTTCGACATGATCCGGGCGGGCGACAAGGTCATGGTATGCCTGTCCGGCGGCAAGGACAGCTACGCGCTGCTCGACATTCTGCTGTCGCTGAAACAGCACGCGCCGGTGGACTTCGACATCGTCGCGGTCAATCTCGACCAGAAACATCCCGGCTTCCCGGCGCAGGTGCTGCCCGAATACCTGAGCGGGCGCGGCGTGCCGTTCCGCATCGTCGAGCAGGATACCTACAGCGTGGTCCGGCGCGTCATTCCCGAGGGCAAGACCATGTGCGGGCTGTGCTCCCGACTGCGCCGCGGGGCGCTCTACCGCGTCGCCGCCGAACTGGGCGCGACCCGCATCGCGCTCGGCCATCACCGCGACGACATTCTCGAGACCTTCTTCCTGAACCTGTTCCACGGCGGCAGGCTGAAGGCGATGCCGCCCAAGCTCGTGTCCGACGACGGCCGGCACATCGTCATTCGCCCGCTCGCCTATTGCAGGGAGCGCGACCTCGCGGCATATGCCAAGCTCAGGGATTTCCCGCTCGTACCCTGCAACCTGTGCGGCTCGCAGGACAACCTGCAGCGGCAGGCGGTGAAGCAGATGATGCGCGACTGGGACAGGCGCTTCCCCGGCCGGCTGGAGACGATGTTCTCCGCGCTTGCGCGGGTCGTGCCCTCGCACCTGCTCGACCCGAAGCTCTTCGACTTCGCCGCTCTCGAGACGCGCGGGGAGGCTTTCCCCGGCGGCGACATTGCCTTCGACGAAGAGGATTTTTCGGCGCGGCTGATCCGGCTGCCCCTCGCGCGCACGGCGCAGAGCGAATGACGGCGGTCGTTTCGTCGTGCGCATCGCGCCGCACCGTCTCGTTCCGAGACGCATGCCGGGCGAGCGCCCGCTTCCACCCGGCGCGCCGCTGCCTGTAGACTGCGCGCTTCGTCGCGCCCCGACCGGATTGTCGCCTCGAGGAAACATGCACATGACTGCGAAGCCTGCGAAGAAGATCGGTTCGTTCTATCCGCCGCAGCGGACGCTGATGGGCCCCGGCCCGTCGGAGATCCATCCGCGGGTGTTCTCCGCCATGGGGCGCCCGACCATCGGCTACCTCGACCCGGTGTTCGTGGAGATGATGGAGGAGCTGAAGGAGCTGCTGCGCTACGCGTTCCGGACCAGGAATGCGCTGACCTTCCCGGTGTCCGGCCCGGGTTCGGTCGGCATGGAGATGTGCTTCGTCAACATGGTCGACCCCGGGGACAAGGTCGTCGTGTGCCGCAACGGCGTGTTCGGCGGGCGCATGATCGAGAACGTGCAGCGCACCGGCGGCGTGCCGATCGTGGTCGAAGACGCCTGGGGCAGGCCCGTCGACCCGGACAAGGTCGAGGATGCGTTCCGGAAAAATCCCGATGCCAGGATCCTCGCCTTCGTGCATGCGGAGACTTCCACCGGGGTTGCATCGGATGCGAAGACGCTCGCGGAGATCGCCCGCCGGCACGGCGCCTACACCATCGTCGACGTCGTCACCTCGCTGGGCGGCACGCCGGTGCTGGTGGACGACTGGGGCCTGGACGCCGCGTATTCCGCCAGCCAGAAGTGCCTGTCGTGCACGCCGGGGTTGTCGCCGATCACCTTCAGCGACCGCGTGGTGGAGATGGTGAAGAACCGCAAGCGCAAGGTGCAGAGCTGGTTCATGGACCTCAACCTGCTGCTCGGCTACTGGGGCGAGACCAACCGCACCTATCACCACACCGCGCCGACCAACTCGCTGTACTCGCTGCACGAGGCGCTGGTGATGTTGCGCGAGGAAGGGCTGGAGAACTCGTGGGCGCGCCACCAGCGCAACCACAAGGCGCTCAAGGCCGGCCTGGAGGCGCTCGGGCTCAAGTTCCTCGTCGAGGAGCCGTACCGCCTGCCGCAGATGAACACGGTGCACGTCTACCCCGGCCTGGACGAGAAGGAGGTCCGCCGCCGCCTGCTGCTCGAGTACAACATCGAGATCGGCGCCGGGCTGGGCGACCTCGTCGGCAAGGTCTGGCGCTTCGGCATCATGGGCTATTCCTGCAAGATGGAGAACGTGATGCTCGCGCTGTGCGCCCTCGAGACGGTGTTCGCCGACATGGGCGCGAAGATCGAGATCGGCACCGCCGAAGCCGCCGCCTACCACGCCTACGCCGCGCATCCCTCGCGCGTGCCGCCAGCGCGCGCGGTGGCGTAGCCGGCGACCTCACAACAGAGGCACAGGGATACCCAAGAAATAACCACCAAGGTCACCAAGAAAGGCGGTTCCATTCGTATTGTTCCTTGGGGTACTTCGTGTGCTCGGTGGTGAGCTCTGATCTTTTTCTGTGTGCCTCTGTGGTCAAATCATCGACGCCAGGCGGGAGATGGTGTCCGACTCGATCGCGCCGGGCGGCGGTTGGCCGGTGCGCGCCACCTCCAGCATCGCGGCAGCCACCGCGTCGGCGCGAATCGCGCGGTAGCGCGCCAGCCGCCCGCGCAACAACGGCGCCAACAGCCGCGCGGCACCGAGTGCCGATTCGTTCCGCGGGCCTGAATTCCGCGCCCGGCGCCCGAGCGCCACGACGTGATCGTGGTCGACACGTGCGAATGCCTGCCGGTTGCCCGCATTGGCGAGCGTCGTGCCGAGGCAGCAGAAGACGTCGTCCACGCCGCGCGGCAGCGCCGGCAGGCGCTCGAAGTCTGCCACCTCGACCGTCAGCTTTGCGTGGTTGATCTGAAGAGGGCGGCGGGACAGAACGATGACCCGCGCGTAAGCCTGCGCATCCAGCAGCCGCCGCAGAAGCAAGCCGCCGACCAGGCCGGTCGCGCCGGCGAGCACCGCAGTGCGCATTCCCGGCGCCCTTGATCAGCGCGACGCGATTCGCAGCGTCCGCGTCGCCTGCTCGAAGCGCGATGCGTTCTCCGGCGAGCCGCCGAACACATCGAAACGCGTACCCATGCCGATCGCAAGCTGGTCGAGCCGCGCAGTGGGCGCCGGGTGCGTCTTGAACAGCAGTGCGAGGTACGCGTCGTTGGGATTCGCCGCGGCGAGCGTCTGCAGCACGGCGGGCAGCGAGTAGGGATCGTAGCCCGCCCGCGTGCAGAGCACGACTCCGATGCGATCGGCCTCGAACTCGTCGGACTTGTCCAGGCCGCGCGCGTACAGCTCCTTGGTCGGGCCGACCAGCTTCTGCACCAGTTCCGCGTATTGCTTTTCGGCGGAGGCGGCGGCCACACCCGCGCCGAGCAGGTTCATCACCGCCGACTTGCGCAATGCCTTCAAGTGGTGCTTCTGGACCACGTGCGCGATTTCGTGGCCGAGCACGCCGGCCAGCTCGCCCTCGTTGCGCAACTCCTTCATCATGCCCTTGGTGACGATCACATACCCACCGGGCGCAGCGAAGGCGTTGATGTAGTCCGAGTCGTTGACGCCGAAGTGCCACGGCAGGTCGGGGCGATCCGACTGGCGCGCGACCCACAATCCGACCTCGTTGACGTAGCGCTGCAGCTCCGGGTCGTCATAGAGCGGGCGCGCGCCGAGCAGCGTTTCGGTGACGCCGCGGCCGATGTCGATCTCTTCCGCCTGGGTCGGTTCGCGCAGGCCCTTCAGCGTCTGCTGCAATCCGCCGGACTCGTTGATGTTTTTCATGAACGCCTGCGCCTGCTGCTGGCTGCAGCCGGCAAGCCCCATGGCGGCGGCGAGCGCCGTCGCGGCAGCCAGGGCAAGTCGCCGCGCGCTCATTTGTTCTTCTCCAGCGGCTTGCCGTCGGCGGCGAAGTAGGGCACGTCCCGCGGCGCCAGCTTGCCGGCTTCGGCGAGCTGAGCTGCCTGCGCGGCCGACGCCGAGAACGATTCCATCTTCTTCAGTTCGGCGGGATTGGGTTTCGCCTGCTTCAGGTCTTCCTCGGAGAAGCCGCGCACGCCGGTGGTGACCGTGGCGCCAGTCTGCGGAGGCTGCCGCGCGCCGACTCCGATCGCGGCGAGTATGCCGCCCCCCGTGGGGCGGCGGTTCGGGTCGCCGAGGCGAAGCGAGAGCATGCGCACCCAGCCTTCCGGGCGGACCGTGTCGGAACGATTTCCGGCGCGCACCTGCATCCATGCGCTCTTGCGCACGATGATTTCTACCTGCGCCCCCTCGGGCAGCGTAGCCACGGTCTGCGCATCGGTGAAGGGTTTCGCCTTGAGTTCGGTGGGGCGGATCGTGTAGCCGGATTCCGCCGCCGGCGCTGGCAGCGCGAAAAACGAAACCAGCAGGACGAGCGGGAGCAGGCAGCGTTTCATGCGGGTTTGCGGCGCGGTTCGAACAATGCGACTTCCTGGGTGCGGCCCTTGACTTTATAGAGGCCGCGCGCAACAAAGTCAAAGGCGTCCCCGGCGAGTTTCTTGGTGTCCTCCGAAACGAGAATCCGCGCCACGCCCTTGGTCAGTCCCTCGATGCGGGAGGCGAGATTCACCGTATCGCCGATGGCGGTGTACTCGCGCCGCTGCTCGGAGCCGATCAGCCCGACGACCGCCGGCCCGGAATGGATGCCGATGCCGACGTCGAAGCCCGTCCCCATTTCCCCCAGCTCCTTCCTGAACGCTTCCAGCGTGTCCGACATTTCCAGCGCGCAGCGCACCGCGCGCTCGGCGTGCCGCGGATCGTCGAGCGGCGCGCCCCAGCAGGCCATGATCGCGTCGCCGATGAACTTGTCCAGCGTGCCGCCGTTGCGGAAGATGACCTCGACTTGGCGGCTGAAGTAGCGGTTGAGCAGGCTCACCACTTCCTGCGGCGTGCGCGTCTCCGACAGCGTCGTGAAATTGCGGATGTCCGAGAACAGCAGCGTCACCTGCCGGCTCTCGCCCTCGCGCGACAATCCGCCGTGCGCGATCAGCTCCTGCACGACGTATGGATTCACGAAGCGGGAAAACTCGCGCACCGCCTGCTCGCGCGCGCGGCGCTCGCGCAGGTACTCGCGCAGCGCGGCGGCGAAATAGAACGCCCAGCCGAAGGCCAGGACCCGCAGCACGGGCACGAGGACCAGCTCGCCGATGGCAACCATGCCGCCCGCGAGGAGCAGCAGCGAACCGCCGGCCAGCGCGGCGCCGGTCTTGACGGTGTTGACGCGCCGCTGGAAGGCGGCGAGCAGGCCGGCCAGCAAGGCCAGCGTGAGGGCGGCCGGCCAGACCGGGGGCAGCTCGCGCAGATAGTTGCGGTTGCCGAGGTTGTCGATCGCCGCCGCGAGGATGTCCACGCCGTCGTAGAGCTTGTCGATCGGGGTGGCGCGGATGTCGTGCAGTCCGCTCGCCGTCGTGCCGATGAGCACGATCTTGTCCTTCAGCTCCGCGGGATCGCGCTGCCTTTTCTGGCGGCCGAAGTCGGCGTACAGCTCGTAGTACGGGATATGGCGGTAGGCGCGGCGCCCGCCTGGCCAGCTCAGCACGACGGAGCCGCGATCGGGCACGCCCAGGCCGAGGTCCTGGACCACGCGCGCGGGCAGGGAGGGAATGCGCCAGCCGTACGCGTCCTGGTAGACGTAATAGCGGCGCCCCACGCCGTCGCGGTCGGCGAGGAAATTGATCGTGCCGAGGCGCCAGCTCTCCGGGGCCAATGCCTTGGGGAGCGTGATGTCGATCCGCGCCTCCTTCGCCGCGCGCGCCGTCTTTACCGCGCCGAGCGCGGGCGCGAGTTCGGCGAGCGGCACGCCGTACGGATCGCCCGCCGGATCCTGGCGCGCGACCGGAAAATAGACGTGCGGCTGGCCCTTGATCGCCTCATTGAAGTAGGTGTCGGCGTCGGGCCGGAAGATGTCCGGCTCCGAGAACATCACGTCGAAGACGATCGCCCGCGGCTTCTGCGCGACCATCCCGGCGACCAGCTCGCCGTGCACCGAGCGCGGCCAGGGCCAGCGGCCGGCGACTTCCGCCATTGCGGCGAGGCTGCCTTCGTCGATGTCGACCACGACGATGCCGGGATCCGCCTGCAGCCGCTTCGCCTGCCAGGCGACGAACAGATCGGAGAACCTGCGCTCCGGCAGGTCCAGCCAGCCCAGCCAGGAAAACTCCGCGATCGCGGCGATCGCGAACGCGACGAACAGCACCAGCAGCGGATATTTGCGCAGGAGCGGCACGCGCGCAGTCTATTGCACGCGCCCCGTCATGACAACGTCGAACCGGAGCCACCGCGACACAGAGGCGCAGAGAAAAGCGGGAAAAGAGAATGCCAACGCAAAGGCCGCAAAGGAGCGCAAAACACGCAAAGGAAGAACTGGAAAGAAACCCTGAGTCTTTCGCTTCGTGTCGGCCTTTCTTTGCGTCCTTTCTTGCAGTTCTTTGCGATCTTTGCGTCTACGCTTCTCTTTGGACCGAATCGGCTGTGCCTCTGCGGTTCTGAATCCGCCGCGCTAGAGGCCGAGGCGCTGCCAGATGGCGGCCGTGAGTCCCGCCTGATTGAGGGTGTAGAAATGCAGCCCCGGCGCGCCGTGGCGCAGCAACCGCTCGCAGAGCCGAGTGACGACGTCCAGGCCGAAAGCCTTGATCGAGGCGGTGTCGTCGCCGAATCCCTCCAGCTTGCGGCGGATCCAGCGCGGAATCTCGGCGCCGCAGGCATCCGAGAACCGGGCGAGCTGGGAGAAATTGCCGATCGGCATGACGCCCGGAACGATCGGGACCGAAATGCCCGCCGACCTGCACTCGTCCACGAAGCGGAAGTAGGCGTCGGCGTTGTAGAAGTATTGCGTGATCGCCGAGTTCGCGCCCGCGTCCACTTTGCGTTTGAAGTTCTTCACCTCGTCGGCGGCGTTTCGGGTCTGCGGGTGGAACTCCGGGTAGCAGGCGACCTCGATCCGGAACCAGTCGCCGGTCGTCTCGCGCACGAAGGCCACCAGCTCGTGCGCGTATCTGAACTCGCCGCTGGCGGCCAGCCCGGATGGCAGGTCCCCGCGCAGCGCCACGATGTGGCGGATGCCGCTTTCCTTGTAACGCGCCAGGATCGAGGCGATCTCCGTCTTGCTCGAGGCGATGCAGGACAGATGCGGCGCCGCCTCCAGGCCCGCCGCACGAATTTCGAGTACCGTTTCCAGCGTTCCCTGCCGGGTGGAACCGCCCGCTCCGAAAGTCACCGAGAAGAAGCGGGGCTTCAACTGCGCGAGCTGCTGCCAGGTCGCGCGCAACTTCGCCTTGCCTTCGGGCGTCTTCGGCGGAAAAAACTCGAAGGAGAAGATGCGTGAGGAGTGAGGGGTGAGGGGTGAGGCGTTCATTGCCGCGTGGATCGTGAGGCGTCAGGCGTGAGGCGTTTATCGCGCAAAGAACCCGGTGTTCATTGCTTTGCAGCGCGAAGCGAATTCAGTAACCCCCCTATCAAACCAAACACTCGGTCCAGTGTTTGTTGAACTTCCAAGTCGCTGTCGATGTAGCCAAGAAGCTTGGCAATAGCGAGCTGCGTATCGACTTCGCTCAAGGACGCGCGAGCGATCGTAAGGTAATGCGCGAACTCCTTCTTCGTTGCTCGTGCTGCGCCCTCGGCAATATTCGACGGGACGGAAACGGCAGCTCTTCGAATCTGTGCCGTCAGTCCGTACAGTTCGTGAGAGGGAAACGTTTCGGTAAGGCGATATATGTCTTTTACGAGCGCCACCGCAACTTGCCAGGCGACGAGATCATGGTGTTTTCGCTTCACGCCTCACCCCTCACGCCTCTCGCCTCACCCCTCTCAGTAACGATAGTGCTCGGGCTTAAAGGGACCTTCCCTCTGCACGCCGATGTAGCGCGCCTGGGCGTCGGTCAGCGCCGTGAGCTGGGCGCCCAGCTTCTTCAACTGCAGGCGGGCGACCTTCTCGTCCAGGTGTTTCGGCAGGACGTGGACGCCGATGGGGTACTTGTCCGGATTCTTGAACAGCTCGATCTGCGCGATGGTCTGGTTGGCGAACGACGAGGACATCACATAGCTCGGGTGGCCGGTGGCGCAGCCGAGGTTCACCAGCCGCCCCTCGGCGAGCAGAATGATGCGCTTGCCGTCCGGGAAAACGACGTGATCGACCTGGGGCTTGATGTTTTCCCACTGGTACCGCTTCAGCGACGCGACGTCGATCTCGTTGTCGAAGTGGCCGATGTTGCAGACGATGGCCTGGTCCTTCATCTTCTTCATGTGATCGTGGGTGATCACGTGGAAGTTTCCCGTGGCGGTGACGAAGATGTCCGCCTTGTCGCAGGCGTAGTCCATGGTCACCACGCGGTAGCCTTCCATCGCGGCCTGCAGCGCGCAGATCGGATCGATCTCGGTCACCCACACCTGCGCCGAGAACGCGCGCAGCGCCTGCGAGCAACCTTTGCCCACGTCGCCGTAGCCGCACACCACGGCGATCTTGCCGGCGATCATCACGTCGGTGGCGCGCTTGATGCCGTCCACCAGCGATTCGCGGCAACCGTACAGGTTGTCGAACTTGCTCTTGGTCACCGAGTCGTTGACGTTGATCGCGGGAAACTTCAGCCGCCCTTCCTTCGCCATCTGGTACAGGCGCTTGACGCCGGTGGTGGTCTCTTCGGTCACGCCCCGGATATGCGCGATGCGGCTGGAATACCACTGCGCGTCCGCGGCGAGCTTGGCCTTGATCGCTGCGAATAGCGCGGTCTCTTCCTCGCTGGACGGATGGTTGAGCACCGAGGCGTCCCCTTCCGCCTTGACGCCCAGGTGCAGCAGCAGCGTGGCGTCGCCGCCGTCGTCGAGGATCATGTTCGAATAGCCGCCGTCGGGCCAATCGAAGATGCGGTGCGTGAACTCCCAGTATTCGGCGAGCGATTCGCCCTTGTAGGCGAACACCGGCGTGCCCGCCGCCGCGATCGCCGCCGCCGCGTGGTCCTGGGTCGAGAAGATGTTGCAGGATGCCCAGCGCACCTGCGCGCCGAGGGCCTGCAGCGTCTCGATCAGCACCGCGGTCTGGATGGTCATGTGCAGCGATCCGCTGATGCGCGCGCCGCGCAGGGGTTGCGTCGCGGCATACTCCTCGCGGATCGCCATCAGCCCCGGCATCTCGGTCTCGGCGATGCGGATCTCCTTGCGCCCCCAGTCGGCGAGCGACAGGTCGGCCACGCGGTAGTCGTTGGGCTTGGCGTTCGTGTGCAGGACGGCAGACATCGACACTCTCCTTCAATTTCCGGAGCGCCGAAATGACAACGGCGCTCCAAACCGGTAACGAGGTTTGCGAGCGCCGTTATTTCCTTCGCTGAGCCTGGCCTGTCCTCCGGGGACGGTCGCAACGCTCCTCAGCGGGGCGGATTATAGCGCCGGTTCCCGGCTCGGAGGCAAGTAGAGCAATTGGCTACTCGAACAGGTCCGCATGAGTTCCCGTCCTCACGAATATGATTTCCTCCCCTTCCGAGTCCTCGTTGATCCGGTAG